>JACCDP011557550.1_pt1 | contig 16866 bp, 28 predicted proteins | sample 7445841 | NCBI WGS metagenome assembly JACCDP01 (sample SAMN15323441, study PRJNA562643) | freshwater metagenome | isolation source: river surface water | place: USA:Blue River Watershed | collected 2017-08-17 | reverse complement strand
TTTACTATTGGCGACCCTATCAACGGCGTTATTGGCGTGTCTCAGTTCGCGGCCACAGAAGTTCCCGATCCTGTAGTTGATCTCAGTAGCGTTACTCGATCCATCAAGATCAGCCGCGGTCGTAACATCATGCGAGACACCTATGAGGCTGGCAACTGTACTGTTCGAGTCTTAGACCCAGACTCTTTTTTTAATCCGCAAAATGCTCAAAGCCCGTACTTTGGCTATTTAACTCCGCTTCGCAAGATTCGTGTCGCAGCTACTACGGCTACTACTCAGTACTTTCTATTTTCGGGTTATGTTGATTCATATAAGTATTACTATCCAACAGGGCAAGAAATTGGATACGTCGATATCATCTGCAGCGATGCCTTTAGATTGTTTCAGATGGCTAACGTTTCGACAGTAAGCGGAGCAACGGCAGGCCAGACCACAGGCACACGCATTACCAAGATTCTTGACCAAGTGTCATTCCCCACATCAATGCGTATCACTGACACAGGATCGACCACAGTTCAGGCAGACCCTGCCACATCTCGCACAGCCCTAGCAGCTCTCAAGGCTGCAGAGTTCGCAGAGCAGGGCGCGTTCTTTATCCGTACAGATGGCACGGCAGAGTTTAAGGATCGAAACGATGTAGTCGGTTCCCTAGCGGCAGCCCCTATTGAGTTCAATCAGACTACTGGTATTCCATACAGTGACCTTAAGTACGCCTTCGATGACAAGCTCATCATTAACCAAGCGAGCATGACACGCATCGGTGGCACGGCGCAGACAGCAGTAAACGTCGATTCATCTGCCAAGTACTTCCCTCATGGCACTACTGTCACCGAGATGATCCCAGAGACCGATGCGCAAGTTCTTGACATTGCTAAGATTTATGTAGCAACCCGAGCTGAGACCACAATCCGCATAGATCAGATGACAGTCGATCTATTGGACATAGCAGTCCCAACTGACACAATGATCGGCCTTGATTACTTTGACAATGTGAAGATTACTAACGTTCAACCAGATGGCTCTACAATCGTCAAGACCTTGCAAGTGCAGGGATTGGCATGGGACATCACCCCTAATTCAATGAAGTGCACAGTGACAACACTTGAGCCTATAGTCGAGGGATTCATCATCGGATCATCGACTTACGGTATAATCGGACAATCCATAATGGGTTACTAGGAGATAAACAATGGCAACAGGCTTCCCAGCATCAACAGGCGACATCTTTACAGCCGCGGACTATAACGGCCTAGTAACCTTTGAGGTCAAGGCAGACCAGACGGCTGACTACACCATCGCTCTGGCTGACTCCTATCAGGTGCTTATCCCGATGAACAAGGCAACAGCCGTCAATTTAAGTATTCCAACAAATGCCACCGCAGCCATCCCAGTAGGATCAGTCATTACAGTCCTCAACAAGGGCGCAGGGGCTGTCACGATTAAGGCTGTTACATCTGGCACCACCACAGTTTTATCGGCTGGCGCAGTAGCTGCACAGCCTACCCTTGCACAATATAAGTCAGCAGCCTGCATTAAGACCGCTACCGATACATGGTACATTGTCGGAGCCATTGGATAATGCTTAACTCAATCGTAGGGCTATTGAATGACGGCATCCCAGCCTCAACCAATTCTTATGAGTCTATCCAGACTTACACAGTCGGAGCAGGCGGACAGGCTACTATTTCATTTACCTTAATCCCTAGCACCTATAAACATTTACAAATAAGATACGTCGTGCGATCAACACAGGCAGCAACAGAAACAGGGATCAACGCTCGGTTAAACTCCGATACTGGTTCTAATTATGCGTGGCATTATATTTTCGGAGATGGTGCATCTGTCGCCGCTTCTGGTAGTGCAACTCAAAACGCTTTTAATCTAGTAAATGTTGCAGGCGCGAATGCTACTGCCTCCGCTTTTGCAGCAGGCGTTTTTGATATTCTCGATTATACAAATACATCAAAATATAAAACAGTAAGATTGTTGCAGGGTTGGGATGGCAATGGCAGCGGTCGAATCAATTTCTCGTCTGGTTTATGGATGAATACCGCAGCGAATAATGCTGTTGAGTTTTATCCATCATCAGGTAACTGGGCTCAATACTCATCATTCGCTCTCTATGGAATTAAGGGGTAATCATGCCAACTTCAACTTATGACAAGATAGCGACGGCCGTCGGAACAGGCTCCAACACCACTTTATCTTTCACCTCTATACCTGCCACTTATACCGATTTAATTCTAGTTATTAACGGATCGCTAAATACTGGCAACAATACGCGCATGAGATTCAATAATAATTCTGGATCAAATTATTCTATGACAGTTATTGCAGGGGACGGCTCTAGCGCGTCATCCTATCGAGATGGCAGCCAGACGGCTTTTTCATACCCTGGCTATTACGATACCGCCATGAGCATGAATATTATTCAGATTATGAACTACTCGAACACGACCACTAATAAGACTTTTATCCAGCGCAACAGCAAGGCGTCAAATCAAGCTCAGGCGGCTGTAGGTTTATGGACTCAGACCTCGGCTATAAACCAGATTGATTTTTACACCGCTACGGGCGCGACGTGGACTACCTCTACCTCTGCAACTCTCTACGGAATAAAGGCGGCCTAATGCCTACGTTTACACAAATTGGAACGGCTCAAGTAGTCGGAGCAGGCGGAGCTTCTACAATTTCATTCAGTGCTATTCCGAACACATACACCGATCTAGTAATTAAATTGAGCATAAGAGATGCAGCGGCCTCTACTCGGTCGGTTGCTAAATTAACCTTTAATGGCTCAAGTTCTGGCTATAGTTCAATAGCGGTTTATGGATTTAACGGGACTTCTACAGGATCGGCGGCAGGCGGATCAACTTATATTGATTGGACTTATGCAGTAGGAGACACGGCCACCGCTTCAACCTTTGCTAATAATGAAATTTACATCCCTAACTATGCAGGCAGCCAGAACAAGTCGGTATCGATTGACTTTACTGCTGAGAATAATTCTGCCTCCGCGAACATCCTAGGCTTGGCCGCTGGCCTCTGGTCTAATAGCGCAGCGATCACCTCAATCACACTCACACCTTCTACGCCTAACTTTCTTCAGTATTCAACCGCCTACCTATATGGAGTATCTAATGCCTAATCCAACACGAATCGAAGTCAATTGCACTACTGGCGAGGTCTTAGAGATCGAGCTAACAGATGCAGAAGTAGCAGAACTCGCCTATCAGGCAGAGCTTGCAGCCGATGCTAAAGCGGAGGAAGATCGCATCGCCGCCGAGCGTGCGACCGCTAAAGCTGCACTACTTGAGCGTCTAGGCATTACTGAAGATGAAGCGAAGTTGCTACTTGCATGAAGCCAAGACTTTCTAAGTCAGCCATCCAGTTACGCGAACAGATCGATGATGCATTCCCCGGTCGAGATAGAACTTCGGACGGCTGGATCGGTGATACAAGACACGCTGCGCGCAAGTCTGATCATAATCCAGATGCACAGGGATGGGTTCGTGCCATCGACATTGACCGCGACCTTTCAGGTAAAAAAGGGAAGCCCGATCTCATGCCCGACTTGGTTGATCAGATTCGACTCAGTGCAAAGTCTGGCAATGCGCGAGTGTCTTACATCATCTTTGATGGAAAGATCGCGTCACCTCGAAAGGCTTGGGCTTGGCGTCCTTATGATGGGGTCAATAAGCATAATCACCACGCGCATGTCAGCTTTACTATCAAGGGCGATGAAGACGGTTCATTCTTTAATATCCCGATGATAGGTGGAAAATAATGGAAGCAATTATCTACGCAACTTTAGGCCTAATCGCTATCCCTGTTCTACGCACAGCGATTAAGTCTTATCGAGCTAAGAAGGCGATCGCTGATATCGTCGTGGATTCGATCGAGGCGGCTGTAGATACAGTCGAGAAGAAAAAATGACGGAGACAGACTTCTTCACACTTTACTTCGCTAGCCTTGCCATCATCGGTGGCCTTGCAGGTTTTGTCATTACTCACCTTCTGGCTGAAATTAAGCGCCTCCATGCGCGTGTCGATGAGATCTATAACATACTTCTCGACCGATAATTATTGACATGGCACGAAAGAAAGTCATCGATCTAGATACTTACTCACAGCTTGATCAATACGCAATCTGCATGCATGAGTTCTATAAGAGTCTTAGACGTGCAGGGTTCGCCGTTGATCTATGTCTGGCGATCATTACAGATCGTGAAGCGTATCCCGATTGGCTTATGCCATCGATCCCCGACCGCGTGGATCGCCTACCCTACGAGGATGACGACGAGGATTAAATGAAGCGCATAGTCATAGTGAGCGACCTACAGGTTCCGTTCCACGATAGACACGCAGTCAAGAATCTAGTTAGTTTTATCAGTAAATTTAAGCCGCACGAAGTAGTAACAATAGGGGACGAAATTGACTTCAACACGATCAGCAAGTGGGCAGAAGGAACGCCAGAAGCCTACGAGCAGACTCTGGGACAAGATCGCGATGAGGCTGTTCAGGTACTTTACGATCTCCAAGTAACACAAATGATTAGGTCTAATCACACAGACCGCCTATATAATCAGATCATGAGGAAGATTCCCTCATTCTTATCCTTGCCAGAGCTGCGCTTCGAGAAGTTCATGCAGCTCGATGAGCTAGGGATCACCTTTCATAAGAAGCCTTATAACATCGCCCCGGGCTGGATCGCAGTCCATGGCGACCATACGCCTATCAAGTCTCAGGGCGGTCTTTCAGCCCTTGAGGCAGCCCGTAGGCACGGCAAGTCGGTTATTTCGGGTCATACTCACAGGGCAGGCAGATCGTCCTTCTCAGAGGCCTCTGGAGGCCGTATTGGGCGTGTTCTGCATGGCGTGGAAGTAGGCAACCTCATGGACTTCAGTAAGGCCTCATACACCAAGGGATCAGCCAACTGGCAGCAGGCTTTCGCCATCATGTACGTCGATGGCAAGAACGTGCAAGTCGATCTTATCTATCTAGAAAAGGACGGCACATTTGTCGTCTCTGGGAAACGTTATGGACGACCTAGATAACGAGCTTGATCGGGACATCGATGACCACATCGACGCGGCAGAATTGTTACCATTTCGTTATCTAAATATCTAAAAATTCCCCCTTAGGGCATGAGATAGTTATGCCATGAACGAAGGGCGTTCATAGAAAAGGGCAAGAAAATGACAACACATAAGATTTACACCGAAAAAGTAAACGGCGGAGTAATTGCTGAGTGCCGCGATGAGAGCTGCGACTGGGACGCAAAACACTCATTCATGAAGTTCGATAAAGCAACCAGAACGTCATCACCAGCAACATGTTCAGTATTCCCTAATCGCAAGGTAGCCGTCGAGGCATTTGCATCATTTCACGCTAATTCGTTGGTAGGTGCATAATGTTCGATCCATCATTAGGCGACTGTCTTGCCATGATTGCATTATCAGCACTATATTTTCATCTAGGCCGTATCGTCGGCATCCGTGTAGGTTACTTAAAAGGGCGTAAAGCCGTGCAGGCCTATTACGACAAAAAGGAAAGGGTGAAAGTGTGAACGCTGGTGATTTCTTATCAGAAGCAAAAGCAACAATTCAAGATCGTGGAATGGACTACGGACACCCGTCAGACAATATGTCCAGAACCGCACGACTCTGGTCAGCATTCCTCGAAATGCCTGTTACTGACTATCAAGTGGCATCATGCATGGCACTGGTCAAGCTCGCACGGAGTATGGAGTCTGCGAAAGTCGATACATACATCGACGCTGCAGCCTATCTTGCAATAGCAGGCCAACTACACACAGAGGAGAATGAGCTTTATGTTTAATCTTGAAGATTATGAGACAGTTGAAGAACGTTTAATAAAGTTTTGGAAGGATCATCCAGATGGCCAAATTCATACTAAAGTCTTGGAACACACTTCCAGCAGATTTATTGTCGAGGCTTCAATTTACAGAACAGAAGCTGATCAACGGCCATGGACAACCGGTCTTGCTGAAGAAACAGTACAGGGTCGAGGCGTTAATGCTACTTCTGCGCTTGAGAACTGCGAAACTTCTGCTATTGGCCGTGCGTTGGCTAACGCTGGATATGCCACTAAAGGTAAACGAGCATCTCGAGAAGAGATGACCAAGGTTGCAACAGTAAAGAAAACTGAGGCAATCATCGACGAGACAAAGGCCAAGATGGCGCAGACATCTGGCGAATACATTCCAGTAGTAAAGGAAGACGATCCATGGACTATCAAGCCAGCGACTATGCCGCCCACAATGGGGGAAGCTGTTGCGACGGTCAAAGAGATTATTGGCGGCCAGACCGAGAAGGATATCCCACATTGCAAACATGGCGAAATGATCTGGAAAACTGGCACCACTAAGGCTGGCAAGCCATGGGGTCACATGAAATGCAAGGCAGCCGTCACTGGTGAGATCGGCGGTCGATGCGAGTCACCGAATGATGTCATCTGGTATGAGATTGCTCAAGATGGATCATGGCAGCGACAGAAGGCGAGAGTGTAATGGGCAAGCTACAGTTTATGAATCAAGATGGTGAATGGGAGTCATTCCCAACAGAGGATGAGATTCATCGCTCAAAAGAGGTCATCGCAATCCTTGAGGAGTTTACATTTACTACACGTTGCTGTTTATGCAATGACTCGATACCCTACAAAGACATCAAGGTGAATCTGACCAATAAGAGCTGGTCATGCGCTAAATGTCACGCGGTCAATGGCCTCACAAAGCCGTAAATACCGGGGATTCTCGACCGAGCGCGTAGTCGCCAAGTACCTATCGACTTGGTGGCCGCATGCAGATGTAGGTCGAGGGGCTGGAAAAGATATCAAAGGAGTTCCCTTCGATTGTGAAGTGAAGGCCAGATCATCATTTCAGCCAAAGGCGTGGATCGATCAGGTCACAAAGAGGGCAGCTAAAACTGGTGGGTTGCCTATCGTTACTTGCCGTCTTAATGGTCAAGGAGAAGGTAGTCCCCAAGACTATTTGGCCTTTATGCGGCTTGGTGATCTGGTCGATCTATTGCTTCGCGCAGGTTACGGCGATTTCAGCAATGACCTTGCTAAACTAGAGCCAATGAGATGCAAGATGTGCGGAGCATGGAGCTTCACAGAAACTTGCAGGACATGCGAGAGCGATCCAGATGCCAACCTATGAGTTTGAGTGCGATAACGAGCACTGTGAATCAAATGCCAGAATAGAAAAGTGGATGTCCATCCATGAGCCTCATGATCTGGAATGCCCATTCTGTCACAGCTCGATGAGCAAGGTTTACTCAAGTGTTGGAGTGTCATTTAAAGGATCAGGGTTCTACAGTACGGATAATCGATGAGATATGCACACCTGTGGATAAGTAAGTGCAGAAACATTACTTCACGCTTACGACACGCCCATGTTATACACATGCTTGACATGGCTGGTACTCTCAGGCGAGAGCCCTTCAGGGGCTCAACACGCGCCCGTAAGGGGGCAGCGCGAGTGATCGCCCTCGTTATTGGGGGAGCTCTATTCATGAGCATAGCCCCTGTATCAGAGGGGTCAATAGATGCCATTCGATACGTTAAAGAATTAGCCAAATATCAATTAACTGATAAGCAAGAACAATGTCATCATGAGATCATCTATAGAGAATCAAAATGGGATCATAGAGCTGTAGGTAACCTCAATGGTACTAAGCGTGTGTATGGTCTTTATCAGATGAAGACTGAGAGTCTAAAGAATAGTTCTACAGTCAAACAGTTTTGGATGTATTGGCATTATGTTATGCATCGGTATGGAGTAACAGAGTACGATGAGCCTAACTACTGTAAGGCGTTACATCATCTAAAGACTAAGGGATGGCAATAATGGCTGTCACTGAAGGTCAGTTAGACTTCATTAAGAAGTATGCGCACTGTGGTGCTCACTCAATAGCAGAAGCTTTGGGCATCAAATACAGTACAGTGGTCAATGTAGCCTATAGGCACAGGATAAGCCTTAAGCCTCAGCATGAGCGCAGGGGCAGGAGTCTCAAGGCTAAGGTTAAGTATATAAAGAAACATAGGCGCAACCCTATGAGTGACCAGTGTTACCTACCTATAGATCACCCGGTGATCATGGGCATTATGAAGGATCGAGGGATCGTGGGTAAGAAAGAATTACACACTAGACAGTGGAAGAGGCAGCGTGAGTTAGTGCTCGCGCGTGATTGCTATGAATGCGCTTACTGTGGTGAGCCAGCAACAGAAGTGGATCACATTATTCCACGCGCTAAAGGTGGAGGGCATGAGCTTGAGAACCTAGTGGCATGTTGTAAAAGGTGCAATGGACGCAAGGGATCACGCTCACAGGCGAGTTTTCTAGGTACATCCTTCACCCCCCCTGTCTTTATCGACAATTTATCCCCGATGAAGTCCGAAGTTCACCAAGACAGTCCGTTTATATCCCGACCAGTCCCGATCGATGGCAGTTAATGGGTGCTCGTAAACAAGCCCTACGAGGGGCAACCAAGGCAAGGCTTCACAGTCCACTTCTCAAGGGAAAAACCCGAGCAGATGAGATTGCCAAGATGGCAGATGATCTTGGGACACCTTTATTGCCATGGCAACGCTGGCTACTCGATGACATGATGAAAATTGATGCTAAAGGTAATTACATTCGCAAGACAACCCTGCTATTAGTAGCTCGCCAGAATGGTAAGAGCCATCTAGGACGCATGAGAGTCATCTGGGGCTTGTTCTATGGCGGTGAAACGAAACACCTCATCATGAGCTCTAACCGCGCCACAGCTCTTATGACCTTTCGTGAGATTGCATGGATCATTGAGAATGCACCGCACCTCAAGGCTGGCACTAAGGCTATTCGCTACGCCAATGGAGGCGAGCGCATCGAGCTTCTAAACGGGGCAACACTTGACCTCGTATCGGATACCCGTGACTCATCTCGTGGACGCACGGCTGACTTCTTATGGATCGATGAGGTTCGAGAGATCAGTAAGGACGGCTACACGGCTGCAATTCCAACCACTCGCGCCCGTCCTAACAGCCAGACGCTATTGACTAGCAATGCAGGCGATGCTTTCAGTGAAACCCTCAATAATTTAAGGGAACGCGCTTTATCAGCACCGCCTAAGTCTTTCGGGTTCTATGAATACAGCGCGCCGCAATATTGCAAGATCACAGACCGCAACGCATGGGCAATGGCTAACCCTGCGCTGGGCTACACAATAACGGAGGAATCACTTGAGGAAGCTGTTGCGACTAATAAAATTGAAGACACTAGAACAGAGCTTTTATGTCAATGGATTGATTCTCTACAAAGTCCGTGGCCTCACGGCGTACTTGAGGCGACATCCGATGCCACGCTCCAGATTCCGGTCGGCGGTTATACAGTGTTCGGTTTCGATGTTTCTCCATCTCGCCGCAATGCAAGCCTCGTTGCTGGTCAGATTATGGGTGACGGAAGAATCGGCGTCGGGATTCTCCAGACGTGGGAAAGTCAAGTCTCAGTAGACGATCTCAGGATTGCAGCAGACATCAAGGCGTGGGCTGATCAATACCGCCCTAAGATGATCTGTTACGACAAGTACACCACACAGACAATCGCAGAACGCCTTGCCAATGCTGGCCAAATAATTCAGGACGTTTCAGGACAGCAGTTCTATCAGGCATGCTCGGACTTGCTCGATGGTCTGGTTAATAATCGAGTGGTTCATAATGGTCAGGAAGAGCTCATTAAACAGATGAATAACTGTGCAGCCAAGACCAATGACTCAAGTTGGCGCATCGTTAAACGTAAAAGCGCAGGCGATGTCTCTGCACCGATTTCGCTAGCCATGGTCGTGTCGATGCTATTAAAACCACAACAGGTGGCGGCTATCTACACCGAATAACACAACATGTAGTGTATAATTGCGACCTATGGGTCTATTCGATCGTAAGCCAAAAGTAGTAGAGGCTCAATACGCGCCGCAGATTATGGGCGATAGTATCAATGGAATCTACAATTTCACGTTTCCAGTAATATCCCGTCGGGATGCAATGAGCGTTCCAGCGCTAAAACGATGCCGTGATTTACTTTGCACAGTCGGCACTATTCCGCTTGAGTATAAGAAAAAATCTACGGGCGAGGAAATTCCAGCCCCTCGATGGGTACATCAATTATCAAAGTCCCAGCCTCAATTTGTTACGCTTTCATGGCTTGTCGATAGTCTTCTTTTTTACGGGCAGGCTTTTCTTGAGATTACTGAAATTTATGCTGAAGACGGCCGAGGCGCTTCCTTTGATTGGGTTGCTAATACTCGCGTCACTTTCGATTTAGATATACATAACACTTTCGTAACACAGTATTACGTCGATGGTTCACCTCGTCCGATGTCAGGCCTAGGATCACTTGTTACATTTCAGGCGTTTAATGAGGGAATTCTCAACACAGGATCTCGCACAATTCAGAGTGCAATTGATGTACAGAAGGCCGCCGCTATTGCTGCTGGTACTCCAATGGCTACAGGTTACATTCGTAATTCTGGTGCAGACCTACCACCTGCCGAAGTTCAGGGATTACTAGCCGCATGGAAAACAGCTCGTCAAAATAGATCGACCGCTTATCTGACCTCAACTTTGCAATATGAGCCAGTAGGTTTTAGTCCTAAAGACATGATGTACAACGAAGCGATACAGAATCTTGCGACTGAGATTAGCCGTCTATGCGGAGTGCCAAGTTATTATCTCTCAGCAGATCAAAATACATCAATGACTTACTCGAACATTCTTGACGAGCGTAAGCAGCTCGTAGCCTTAGCGTTCCAGCCGTACATTTCTGCGATCGAAACGCGCCTAAGCATGGACGATATCTCTACGGCTGGACACTATGTAAAGTTCGACCTTGATGCTTCCTTCTTGCGTGTAGAGCCTATGGAAAGACTTCTTGTACTTGAGAAGATGCTATCTCTAGGGCTTATCACCACAGAGCAAGCAATGGAAATGGAAGATTTAACACCTAACGGAAGTGATGACTAATGGAGACGTTATACATTGAAGCATCCTCAATCGAGTGCAGCGAAGATCGCCGCGAGATTTCAGGAAAGATCGTGCCACTAGGTACAGGCGAGATTGGTCAGACTAATCTTGGCGCTTACACCTTTGAGTCTGGATCTATTGAGATCGAAGACGTTAGCAAAATTAAACTATTTAGCCAGCATGACATGAAGAAGCCAATCGGCCGCATGACAGCCAGCGAGAATAAAGCCGATGGTATTTACGCAACATTTAAGTTATCTCGTTCAAGCGCCGGTACTGACGCGCTTGTTATGGCTAGCGAAGGCCTCGTATCTGGACTTTCAATCGGTGCAGAAATTATCTCATCAAAGCCATCACGCGATGGCTACACAGTCGTCACAGCGGCTAAATTAAAAGAAGTTTCTCTAGTAACTGAGCCAGCCTTTAAGTCGGCTCAAGTATTAGAGATCGCAGCGGAAGAAGCGACAGCCGAAGCCGTAGAAGAACCCCTACCTACAGAAAGCGAGACAGTCGTGGAAGACACAACAGTCGAAGCAACACCAGTAGAGGCTGCGGCTGTAGAAGCTGCTCGTCCTACTGTTCAAGCAATGGTGTACACAACACCACGCATCGAAGTTACAAAGCGTAACTACCTTGAAAACACATTGAAGGCTAATCTCTTCGGTGATGATGATTCACGTCAATGGCTCCGCGCTGCTGACAACGATCAGACAACAGGTGCAGGATTCATCCCAACACCACAAAGCACACAGCTACTTAACTTCCTTTCTAACGCAGATCGTCCGTTTATCGATTCGATCAGCCGTGGCACAATGCCGGAATTTGGAAAAACTTTTGAGTTGCCTAAGATCACTGAGGTTCCTCTTGTTGATCAAATCGACGAGAATGGCGCAGTAACAGAGTCACAACTTGAAGCCTCATACATCACAGTCACAAAGAAGTCATTCAAGGGTCGCGCAATCACTACCCTCGAACTTCTAACAAATTCGACACCTGCATTCCTTGACGAGCTTCTTGTCCAGATGGAATACGCTTATGCTAAGGACACTGAAGAATTTGTAACTACCGCTGTCCAAGGCGCAGGAACACTCAACGCAACAGCACAGGCTAACTCAGCGACTGGACTTCTATCCTACGTATCAAGCGCAGCAGCAGCAGTGTATTCAGCATCACTTGGTTTTGCTCGCAACATGATCGTTACACCAGAACAATGGGCTAACATCATGAGCTACAACGATGCCGGACGTCCAATCTACATCGCTGCAAATCCACAGAATGCAGGTGGTGCACTTACACCTACATCACTTCGCGGTAACGTTGCAGGTCTTGACCTTCGCGTATCTCGCTACATGAAGGGCTCTGGAGGAGTCGGTACAGCAGATTACTCAATGGCTGTCGTAAATCCAGATGCTTACACATGGTACGAGGGCGCGCGTCAGCAACTTCGCACAAATATCAACTCTGACGGAACAGTAGATGTCTTGCTATTCGGTCAGGGAGCACTTGCCACTAAGTTAGCGGCTGGCGCAAACTGGTTCAACCTAACCTGATAACACCCTAAGTCGCTGGCAGGGTAGTGCCCTTCTACCCTGCCAGTCTTTAGAAAGGATAAGAGCATGGCATTGACAACAGTTGCAGAGCTTCGCACCGCCCTTGGCGTTGGCACTCTCTATACTGATGCAGTCTTGCAGCAAGTCTGCGATGCCGCAGATAACGTACTCTTGCCCTTTCTATGGAAAAATCAGCAGTACATCATTGCTCACGGCAACACGGGGACAGTAGGAACACTTTATTTTGATCAGGATATCCGCGAGTATTTCTACGTTGGACAATCTGTAACAATCTCAGGTGCAGGTAGTCGCTACAATGGGACTAAGACAATTACAAAAGTCGATACTCGTTCATTTAACGTAACTACAGCTCACACTAGCGACAATCCACGTCACACAGTCGAGCCTTATGGCATAGCCGCGGTCGAGACATATACCGATTATTCAACAGTGCCAGCAATTCAAGAAGCTGCGCTTATGATCTCGATCGACATCTGGCAGAGCCGTCAAGCCCCATCAAGCGGCGGAGTCACCATCGATGGCTATCAGCCAAGCCCGTACCGCATGGGCAACACCTTGCTTGCTCGCGTTCGTGGATTGCTTGCTCCCTATCTTGATCCGAGATCGATGGTGGGCTGATGGCCGCCATATCAACACTTCGCGCAGGACTTGCTTCAGCTCTAGTCGATAACACTAAGTGGTCGGTATTCTCATTCCCACCATCTACGCCTATCGCTAACAGCGTCATTATTTCGCCTGCAGATCCTTACATTTCGCCATCTAACGGATGGCACGCAACAATCTCGCCAATGGCGCACTTTACTATTTCTGTCATGGTTCCCTTGCTTGATAATGAAGGTAACCTTAACGGAATGGAAGATAACATCGTTCGAGTGTTTAACTTGCTCGCTGCATCTTCATACACCTACAACGTCACAGAGGTTTCCGCCCCGGCGGTCTTAAGTGCCGTGTCTGGTGATCTTTTAACATGTAACATCAATATCTCAGTCCTAACGAGTTGGAGCTAAAATGTCCGAGTGGGAAAAAGAGCAAGAAGCCTTCCTGATCAAGATCGGGCAGGTAGCACCATCAAAGCCAAAGCCAGTAACTACTAAGAAAGACGAGGAATAATCTCATGGCTGTATTCTTAAATAACAAGGTCGGCGTGAAGGTAAACTCAGTCGATCTATCAGACCACGTTACAGCAGTAACACTTAACCGCACTTTCGACGAGCTCGAAGTGACAGCAATGGGCGATAGCGGACACAAGTTCGTTAAAGGCCTTGAGGCATCATCAGTCACCATCGACTTCCTCAATGACACAGCATCTGCAAACGTACTTGCTACCTTGCAAGCTGCATGGGGCACAAACGTCACAGTAGTCCTACTTCAGGAAAAGGGAACAGCCGTTTCAGCGACTAACCCTCTCTACACAATGACTTGCTTGATTAACGGCACTACAGACATCAACGGCGCAGTCGGTGACCTCGGTACTCAGTCACTTACTTTCAACGTCTCTGGTACAGTAGCAGTCGCAACAACAGGCACATTCTAAGAATCTAAACAAAGGGGCACAACATGGCAAAGTTAATAGTCACAATGGCAGACAACACTGTTACCGAGATCGAGATCACACCTCGCCTTGAGTACGCGTTCGAGCTATATGCTAAAAAGGGATTTCACAAAGCGTTTCGCGATGATGAAAAGCAATCAGATGTCTATTGGCTTGCATGGGAAGGCCTTCGACTTAGTGGAGTCACAGTCAAGCCATTCGGCGCAGACTTTCTCGATACCCTAAAGAGTGTTGAGGTTGCAGAGTCTGACCCTTTGGCCTAGGCAGGGATAGCATCCACTATCTCATCGCTCGCTTGAGTGTTGAGACGGCTATCCCTCCACAATATTTAATAGATTTAGATCCATCAATGCTACAGATGTTACTGAAGGCATTGAAAGACCGAGCAAAGGAGCAGAGCGATGCCTACAGAGCTAAAAGGCGCTAATGAGCTACGCAAAGCCCTTAAGAAGTTTTCTCCCGATCTTGATAAAGAAACCCGTGAAGAGATGGTCGGATTCTTAAAGCCTTTAGTAAGAAAGGCTAAGGGGTTCTTGCCATCTAACGCTGACATGCCATCAGGCTTCGTGAAGCATGAAGTAAAAACCGCGAAGTTCCCGATGTACGATGCAGCCGAGGCACGTCGGGGCGTAGGTTACAAATTGACACCGACCAAGCCTAACGCTCAAGGATGGTCTTCAACAGTTTCAATTCACAGCAAAAGAGCTGCGGCCGTTATCTATGATTGGGCAGGTCGTAAGTCCAGAGGTAAATTCGTTCAGGTTCTGCCAAAACCATTGGAAGGCAGTGGCAAGATGTCAGGCCGTGCCTTGTTTAAGGCTTACAAAGAGGATGAAGGCAAGGCCAAGGCTGGAGTCATTAAGGCGCTTGAAAAGGCTGCCGCTAAGTTTAACGCGAAAGGCAATGGCTAATGGCTGAATTACGCATCCCGATTATTGTCGAAAACAAAGGTAAAAAAGCCTTTAAGGAAACCGACAAAGCGATCACTGGTCTTACTAAGAATTTTAAAAAACTAGCAGGCGCAGCAGGCATCGGTCTATCGACGGCCGCAGTTATCAATTTTGGCAAGAAGGCTGCCATGGCTTTTATTGAAGATGAAAAGGCCGCTCGCCAGTTATCTATCGCTGTAAAGAATTTAGGTATAGCCTTCGAGACTCCACGCATTGAGTCTTTTATCTCTGACCTATCTGCTGCAACGGGCGTGGTCGATGATCAACTTCGTCCAGCGATGCAGAAACTATTGACTACTACTGGATCAGTTACAAAGTCTCAAGAATTATTGGCTCAGGCTGTAGATATTTCGGCAGGCTCAGGCATCGCCTTCGAGACAGTCGCGCAGGATTTAGCCAATGCCTACGTTGGCCAAACTAAAGGTCTTAGCAAATACAATTTAGGACTAACCAAGGCTGAACTCAAGACTATGAAATTCTCTGATGTTCAAGCTAAATTGAGTGAGCAGTTCAAGGGTGCTAACGCTGGCTACCTTGACACTTATGCTGGCAAGTTTCAACTTATCAATACAGCAGTCGGAGAAGCTTCAGAAAAAATTGGCGGTGCTTTGGTTGAGTCTTTGATCTCGGCATTTGCTGCTGGAGATCCTCAAGAATTCGTGGCAAAGATCGAGGGTCTTGCAGCCAAGATTGCCAGCATGGTGGCCACCGCCGTCTTTGGCTTTAAGAAACTTTATTATCTGACATCTGATCAAGCAATTCTTGCATCTCTTAACCCATTTGATAATTATGAGAACGATGTAGTCAAGATCATCGACATGCAAGAAAAGATGTTTAGAGCATCCTTTGAGAGCATAAAGATGGGCTACATCGGTTCGATGCCTATTGGTATTTATGCAACACCTGCAGAACGCGCCGCAGCTAAAAAACTTGAAGAAGATGCAGCCAAGCGTGCTAAACAATTAGCGGCATATCAGGCCAAGCAATTAGCAGAAAGCAAAAAGAAGCTTGCATTGGACAGAGCATCCAAGACTCTTAATCTTGAGGCCATCGGTATCGAGGCAGCCCTCAAGGGTAAGATCAGCGAGACCGATCGAATCTCCTTGCTATTGCAGAAGGCCATCCTTGAAGGCAATGCAACCCTTGCCACCCAGTTATCCGATCAGTTAGAAGCGGCAATAAAACGACAGAATGAACTTCGTCAGTTATTGCTCACCACTCCTAAAGCTCCGAACCCTTATGAGGATTGGAAAATCCCTGCGGATCTATTGTCTTACACAGCGGCAACTTTAGGAGTGAGCGCGGAAACTGTAATAAAAGCCCCAGAAACAATCGGGGCTGGCATGACTGATGCTACTCAGGAATTGATTGATGCACTGATCGCAGCGGCAGAAGCACAAAGACGAGCAGATGCGGCTCAAGCAGCAGCCGAGGCCGTCACACCTAACGTCAATGTCAAGGTAGAAGTTGCTGGAGAAGATGTGACGGCAATCATTACCCAACAACAAGTGAATGACTCACTCTCAGGCACCTTTAACTCAGTAGGCCGCGCAGGTGGCCGAGGTTCTGTCGGCTTGCTATGACTTTACCTGCCACGATATCGGTCTCATTCGACTTTAGTCAGGGAGCCACCTTCGGCTATCCCTTTACTATTGGCGACCCTATCAACGGCGTTATTGGCGTGTCTCAGTTCGCGGCCACAGAAGTTCCCGATCCTGTAGTTGATCTCAGTAGCGTTACTCGATCCATCAAGATCAGCCGCGGTCGTAACA
>JACCDP010160563.1_pt1 | contig 16867 bp, 19 predicted proteins | sample 7445841 | NCBI WGS metagenome assembly JACCDP01 (sample SAMN15323441, study PRJNA562643) | freshwater metagenome | isolation source: river surface water | place: USA:Blue River Watershed | collected 2017-08-17 | reverse complement strand
GGTTGCTGGTTCGAATCCAGTTGTGGGACACCAAATCAACATGCCTGACAAGCCTCTCGAAGAAGCTCAAATTGACAGGCTTTATCAACGAAGGAGATTAAATTGGAATACGAAAAAGCAAAGATTGAATATGATGGTTTTGAAGGTGACATCATTGGAAGCTACACCACGCGAGAAGGTAAAGAGGGCGTGGTTGTGCAGCAGCATGGAACAAAGGTTGTTCATGTGTACGGGAAGAATCGACTAGAAAAGAAAGAATGACACGAAGCCACCAATCGGTGGCTTTTTCTTTGCCAGCATTTCAAGCCATGTTATGATTACTTGTGAGTCGCCTTTCGGTTATTGTGAGCAAGACAATAAAACCGAAAGGCTACATGCCTTAACCCCTACGCAGAAGGTGCTTGCTCCATCTTCTTGCTAGGGGTTTTTTATTTGGTGATTTGCATATGAGAGATATGAATAGAAGCAGATGGTCAGAAATGAGTCACATAGAAAAGTCGCTCTGGCTTGAGGGAAACTATCCAGTAAACGAAAGATCTATATTTCTAAGATGCTCAGTGCATGGAGCGGGGGTTAATGACTCTAATTACATAACACAACCAAGGATAGGCGGAAAACAGTTTACGTGCCCAGCTTACAACCTGTGGCAGGGAATTCTGAGCAGAGCATACAGTGACAAGTCACACAAGAAGCACCCAACATACATAGGCGTTACAGTATGCGATGAGTGGCTGTCATTTTCTGCGTTTAGAGCTTGGTGGCTTAAAAACTACGTAGAAGATTGCGAGATTGACAAGGACATTATCGGCAACGGAAAAGTGTATTCACCAGATGGATGCTTGTTCGTTCCTGCATGGCTGAATACCTTCATACTTGATGCTAGGGCGTCTAGAGGCGAGTGGCCGATAGGCGTATGCTTTGATAATGAGAGTGGGAAATTCATGGCGCAATGCCGCAATCCAATAACCAGAAAGAACAAAAAGCTTGGAAGGTTTAAAGACCCACTAGAGGCTCACGAAGCTTGGAGGGCCAGAAAGATTGAGATAGCTGGTGATCTAAAATGTAAAATGGACGATATTGACATCCGCATATACCCGCGCATTGTGGATATAATAAACGGGTCAAAGTAAACAAAAATGGTGGTAAGATCATGTTAATTAGCGCGCGGAGGTGTCAATGACACTCTTAGTAAACATTTCAACGCTGGTTGCAAACAGCGAAATCCGCACGGAGGTTGTGGGTGGGGTGGAATTCACCGTACTGCCATCTCGAACCCTTCCACCTAACATAGTGATGAACGGCATCCTGTATGACGAAAAAGATGTTGAGGGCAAAATAGGAACACTTGATTGCTCCCCAGTCACCATTGGACATCCAGTGGTAAACGGCAAGTTCGCTCCAGCAAGTGACCCAATATCACAGGCTGCTTATGGCATCCTTGGAGCACACAATCGAGTCAAGGGCAAGACAGATGACGGTCGTTGGGTTGTGGAAAAGCTGATACCAACAGAGCAGCTACAAAACACCGAGCGCGGCAAGAAGCTAGCGGAAGCCATAAAGCACAAGCGGCCAATTCATACCAGCACTGGTGTTTATCTCACCAAAGAGCCTGAAATCGGCGTTAATGCAATGGGCCAAGAGTACACGTCACGCGCCAAGATTGACAGATTCGATCACGATGCAATATTGCTAAACGAAGTAGGCGCTGCCACCCCAGAACAGGGCGTTGGAATCTTCGTTAATGCAAAAGGTGAATCAGAGGAAACTGAAGTCATGTATGTGAACCTTTCTAGTGGTGATGACTTCTCAATGTCGTCCAACGGTATGCGCATGAAGTTGCAGGATGCAGCTCGCAAGCAGTTCAATCCTGAAGATGATGACGATATGTGGATCTACGTTGAAGACTTCAACGAAAACACTGTCATTGTCTGTCGCAAGAACAAGCAATTCGCCGTCGAGTATAAAATGGTCGGCGATGATATTGAATTTGTAGGCGAGCTGAAGAAGGTAGAGTCAGCAGGATTCAAATTCACTGAGGTAATTGGCCGAATCGTTGACAAGATGATTTCTGTGGTAAAATCAGAGCCATCTGATGAATCTCAGACAGTAAATTCAAACCGCGAGGGTAACGAAGTGGACGAAACCAAAGTACAAGAGATGATCGCGAATGCTCTCGCGGCTCAAGAGGCCAAGAGCGCAGAGGTGATCGGTAAGGTCGTAACCGATTCAGTGGCCGCAGCTCTGGCCGCTAACGCACAAACTCAAGCAGAAGCCGAAAAGGCTAAACTGGTGGAGCAAGTGGTAAACGCCAAGCTGCTGCCGGAAGATGCCGCAAAAGAGTGTGGCATTACTGCTCTTAAGGCAATGCTGGAAGGCAATTCTCAAGGTCAGCCCGCGATGGGTCTGCGCCGTGGCGTCCCGTCCAATCAGGATGAAGACATCTTCGCAAACTACAAGATCGAGGGCTGATAAATGGCTAAGGGTCGTTTTGCACGGATTAACTTGGATGGCAAAAGTGTCTCCAAGACCAAACTGACTACCGCAGTTGCTGCTGCTCCAGGTCAATTGCTGGCACTCAACACTTCCGGCCTGTTTGCTGGTTACGCCGTAGCCGGTAAGCGTGATGCGCTGCTGTACGTAGCCCACCCACTGGAGCACGAAGGCTTGCAGTCTGCTGATGCTATTCCAGCATCTTCCACCGTGGTTGGCGAGCTGGCTGAAAATGGCCGCGAGTTGGCCGTGCTGGTTGCGGCAACCTCAGCACTGAAAGAGGATACCGCCCTTACTCCAGATACCGCTGGTCGACTGAAGGTCGCTGTGGTTGGCACTGATGTTGTTGTGGCGTACAGCCAAGAGACTTACACCGTTGGCGCAGCTCCAGAGCTGGTCAAAGTTCGATTCGTTTAAGGAGCGCATAGATGCTTGTTTTTGAAGATAAAATGCTCGAAGGCAACAGCGCCAATACACGCGCAAGCCAGAGCCAATACAACGAGATGCTTTCCCAGCGTCGCGTGTTCACCAAGCAGAACCAACACTTTGTTGACCTGTACGGTAATCAGTTGACAGCCGAGCAGCGCTCTGGCCTTGAGGCTAATGCTGGCAAGCCTGCGCTTGACTTCTGGCGCGAGACTGACCGTGTGGCAATTCAGGTTAAGGATAACGACCAAGGTCGCGAGTTCTTGACTGACCTGATGGGACTGGCTAAGCCGCTGTCTATCGGCAAGACTTCCAACGCTTACGCCAAGGGTACTGATGTATCTAAGGACGTTGAGCGCTCCATGGACTTCAAAACTCCGGTTGACTTCGACCACAACGAAAACGTGTACGATAGCGACCCGATTCCGTGCTTCACAGCTGGCTATGGCGTTAACTACCGCAAGGCCGTTGGCGGTCTGACTGAAGGTGTCGACTTCGCTACCGATGCGCAGGCGCTGAAAATGAAGTGGGTTCTGTCCAACATCGCCGACTACATGCTGACTGGTGACACCAGCATTAAGGTCGATGGCGCGACTGGTCAGGGCATCCGTAACCACCGCAACACCTACCAGATCAACATGGGCTCCGGCACTGTTGGCGGTGTGGTTGGTGCGAACATCGACATCACCACCGCAACCAACGACCAGATCATTGCTTTCTTCAATCAGTACGTTGCCACCGCACTCGACAACAACTACGTTGACCGCATCGATGTTCTGTGGGTTTCCCCTGAAATCATGCGTGTGCTCGGTCGCCCGTACAGCACTTCCGGTCAGTTCAAGGAAGGCACCCTGAAGGACTATCTGATGACCTTCGGTCGCATTGCAGATATCCGCCGCACCTTCAAACTGACTGGTGGTCAGCAGATGTTCGGATATGTCCGAAGCTCTGATTACGTTCGACCGCTGGTTGGTGCGTCTGTAGCTGTAGTCCCGATGGTGCGTAACACCCCGTTCGACAACTACAACTTCATGATTTATGGCGCGATGGGCCTGCAAGTTCGAGCTGACATCAACGGTAAATCCGGCGTGTTCAACTTCTCTGTGGTCGCCTAACGGCTGATTCAGTGTGTTATTATGAAGGGGCTTAGGCCCCTTTTGTTTTGGAGATTATTCGATGCCACGTTACAAACTAACTCAAGATTTCGGCGGGATGAAAGCTGGCGATGAGATTGTTACCGAACAGCTTAGCGATATGCTGAAGCCAGTCGCTGTTGAGATTGAGGAGGCACAGCTCGAAGTTGCCACGCCGGAAGTTGCTGTTGATAAGCCAAAGCGTCAATACAATAAGCGCCAAGAGGCCGAGTAATGGCTACCATCACCCAGCAAGAGGCGGCGCAATTCATCACTAAGCTGGGTTTTGAGCCGCTAACTCAGATTGAGTTTGACGCCTTTATCGAAGTGGCTAATGGATATGATGCAGCTTTCGCTGCTGCTGGTTACAGTGACGCAAAGATTCGCCAAATCAAGCTGTACTTGGTCGCACTGCAATCCATCAATGGCGTCCGTCAAACAGCATCACAAAGCGTTGACGTGCTTAGCAAGTCGTACAAGTACGGCACGCTAGAAGACACCTATGAATGGCTTTCCGTTCGCATCAGCGAAGCTGATCCTGATGGCATTGTTGATATTCCAGCTTCAAGCGAAGGCGGAGCGTTCATTATGACTGTTGGCGGCTGCTATGAATGAGCAAATTGTTAGCAAGTTTACATGTGGCAGCTCAAGAATGAAGGTTTCCATTGATGGTGAGATTGATAGGCTTCTAAAAAGAATTAGCAGGATAGACGGCATCGCTGGTGCCATTGAATGGTGCGAGCGCAAGCGTGACGAAGCCAAGGATGGCGAAACTGCTTACCACTATCACCAGTTAGCTGAAATGTGGAGGTCTCGCCTTGGCTCTTGATTTCATCGGCGCAGATTTCATGACGCTGAAGTGTACGTACTGGCTCAAGACTGGTCACGACGACTGGACTGGTCAAGACACATACTCAGCGCCAATCGTTGCAAGATGCTGGTACAAGAAGGATTTCAAGCTGATTCGCAATGATCGAGGAGAGGAGGTGGCAGCTAAAGCCATGTATCTGTCTGATGAGCTTACGCCAGTCACAAATGGCTCATACATAGCTTTCGGTGAATCGACAGAGCTTGACCCGATTGTGGCTGGTGCGTCCGTGGTTATTGGCGTTGGCTTGGTTCCTGCTGATGCTATTGGCTCATCAGATCTAAACAAGGTTTATGTCTGATGGCTATCAAGAAGGCAAAGTTCATCAACAACATGCCAAAGGTGATCGCGGAGATTGACCAGAAGGCAGGCCGCGCCGTATATGCTGCTGTAACAGTGCTTGATGCTTATCAGGCGACTAACGTCCCGATTGATACGTCAGCATTGGCAAACAATCGCTCTATCGAGTTGAAGCAATCAGGCACTGTGGCAAGCGCAACGCTGAAGTTTCACCAGTCATACGCCGCAGCGGTACACGCTAAAGTTGGCGTTAACTGGAAGCGGCCTGATGCCATTGACCAGTGGCTTGCTAGGTCTGCTGAAGAGTCACGAGATGACATGCAGTCGGCAATAGTTGGAGTTATGAAGCTATGAAATACATCGATGACATTCGAGACTGGTTGATTGCAAATAACCTAGTTGCTGGCTACAAGGTGCAGCCTTACGCGTGGAAAGATACCACTGTCACAACCGATAGATTCATTGTGATCCAGCCTGATGGCGGGCAGCCTGTTAACGGTGAGTTTCGCTCTCCATTTGCTCGCATACTAATCATCGGCCAGAAGGCTGAAGCGCACCAAGTGACAAGCGGCGTTGTTGACCGCGCAAATGGTATAATCACAGCTATGCAGGACAGTTACAGCCAAGGCCGAAACTTCCTGATGGTGCCAGTGAATGACATTTCAATCACGGCGCGAACTGAAGACGGCAGGCCATACTGCCAAATCAATTTACGAATATTGGCAAACAAAGAGGGTTAAAAATTGACCACCGCATATACTGGCCGTGACCGGCTACTTAGTTTTAGCGTGTGCAAGCCTAGTGATGGCGGTGAGGCTCTCGCCACCGTAAAGGCTCGCACTTTCCTACACATTGGTGGAACTCGCGGAAAAACAAAAAATGCCCAGTGGGACACTGCCGATGTAACTTCGAGTGACAGTCCGCAATTCAACAAAGAGTACCTTGTAACGTTCAAGGAGAACACTCTATCTGTTGACGGCATTTATTTGCTAGACGCATCAGCAAACATGGATGCCCTTGAGGATGCCATTGTGTTCCCTGATGCAACAGAGCAGGACGGGCAGCCATTTATGTGGCTTAAGTTCGAGCACCCCCAGCTCACCACTCGTTACTTGTTTGGCATGGTGACGAGTTTTGAACGAGGCGAACCGTATGATGGGGGCTCGACTTACAGTCTGGAGATGAATGTTATGAACGAACTTAAGGATACGGCTCCTTAAAAAAAGGGGCTTCACGCCCCTTTGTTTTACGCTCTCTTCATCTCAATGATATGCCTCATTGCAATCCTTCCGCTCTCATTCCAGTACCATTGCTCAACCTGCTTATCGCTATATTGCGACTTGCTTAATCTGTACTCTCCGTATTCATTCTTTTTCATATCATTCTGATTGGCGATCCTTCCAAGCATAGCGCCAATGGTCTCAAACTCTTCAGCGAGCTCGGTGGTTGTGTAAAACTTATCATCTATGCGAGGGAGTGGTATTGCGTCCATGCCAATTACAGGATTAAGAAGCGCCGCAGCAAACGCCTGATTGGCACGCTCACCAAGGTTTGGGAAAAGTTGGCGGAAGCGTTCCACGTTAGCCAGCTGCATCTCTACTGCTTTGGCGTGACGCATGTCGTCTAGTGAGCGTCTGGCAACTTTACTGCCTGACAGCTCTACAGCCTTATCAATCTCGCCACGTTTAAGTGCCTGCACAGCCTGATAGACTTGAACCTCATAAGATGGATCAATCCATCCGGCGTATTTCATGGCAACCAGTTCTACAGCGTAGGTTCCGGTGATGCCACGCCCCTTGACAGTTTTAGAAGCGGGAATTCCCGCTTCTAACTCTACGGCCGCGACAAACGCGATTACCTCGGAGTTACGCATAAACTCACTAGGTTTATGGCTCTCCGTTGCCTTGCCAGCAGCTATGGCTACCTTATGTAGGTCGTTAAGCGAGTACATCCCGTCGGAGTTGATGCGGATTGGTGAATTGTCTACAATCATATTGCCCATGTTTGATTCCTTTGCGTTGCTGACCGTTCAGCGTAATTAGAATCTCACATGGGCCTTTTCATTTCCAACTAGCAATTTTCATCGACACGGCAAGTAATACCAACGTGGTAAAATCATGCAATCACAGGAGGATTCATGATCGATACAACGTCTGGCGATTGCATGGTGGAACACATCGACACTGCCACCGGAGAGGTTACGGAATGGATATTCCGGCCTAGCTTCAAAAACCTGTCACGCATAGGCTCTCCTAGCGAGATTGTGAGCATCTTCGGCGACCTGTACGGCGCATCGTATGATGGAATGCTGCGAGAGTGCCCTAGCGCGTTTATGCCTCGCCTGATTGAGCTTGCGCAAAAGTCAGTGTTGCAGGCTGCGCTTCACATCCTGTATTCGTGTTATGAGGGAGAGGACGATGGCGGGTTGGTTAAGCTGCTTGGTGGATTCGCGCCAAACTACCACGGCACAAAGATTCTGTATCAAGTCGGCAAGATGCCAACTGAAAACATCATCGCCTTAGCTCGCTCACTGCTCAAACACGGAATGATTGGCACCAAGAAATCAGATGGAGGTGGCGAATACGTGCCACAGTGGAATCCGGCTGAGTTTATTGACTTGGCCCGCACGGCGTTAAAGCTACCACTTGCAGAGGCCGAACAGCTAACCATGACTCGCTTTCAGCGCCTGATTGACCAAGCATATCCTGACGCAAAGAAACCAGATCGCGACATCATGAACAAAGAAACCTACATGGCGCTAATGCGCGACATCGAGAAAAAGAAAGGGGCTAAATAATGGCTACTAGCGCAGGCGAGTTGATTTATACCGTTGACATGGATACGTCAAAGCTAATCTCAGTTAACCGCCAGACTACCAACGAGATAAGCAAGACAGACAAGATAATGCGCGGGTTTGATGATGCCATCAAACAGGCTGAAAACTCGATGAGCCATTTCACCCCAACTATGACTGGAACGGCTAAGGCAGTTAAAGAGGCTGGCTCTCAATTCCAATTCATGAAAGGTGGAATGTCTGGTGTTGGCTTCCAGCTTCAAGATATCGCAGTGCAAGCCCAGATGGGAACAAGCGCATTCGTAATACTTGGGCAGCAGGGTTCGCAGATTGCATCACTGTTCGGACCTGGCGGCGCGATGGTTGGTGCTTTCATTGCGGTTGGCGCTGCGCTTGCCAGTGTTCTAGCTCCGTCACTAATGGAGTCAAAAAGTAGCGCGGAGCTGCTAGAGGAGTCGCTATCTTCCCTTGGCAAAATAATGACCACAACCGGAGATGATGCAGATGTTTTAACAGATCGCATTCTCAAGCTGGCAAAAGCAAACCAGCAGGCAGCAAAGACAGAGGTGGCGCTTGGCATAACCAAAGCCAAGGATGCGATAGCTGCATCAAATGACATCATTGGCGAGGCAATAACTAAGGCAGACGGATGGACCAACGCCACCGGAAACATGGTCGCGGCAACATCACAGATTGATGATCTTGACGCCATTATGAAGCGCTTCGGACTAACGCAAGAGCAGGCTCTTGATGGGAGCATTCCGGCGGCATTCCAAAACAAGATTTCAGATCTTACAACATACATAGGCACGCTTGGCAGTGAGTTCGGAATGACGCAGGCGCAAGCTCTTGAGTTTGTACGTGCTGCTGATGAGTTCTCAAAAACTAAATCTGTCGAGACGGCTGAAAATCTGTCGAATGTAATCAACAAGGTAAACGAGGCGAACGGATACGCCAATAGATCTCTTGTTGAGCTTGGCGCAACCATTGGTGAAAATGTCAGAGTCATGCAGGACGCAGCAGACAAGGCCGCTGTACTTGAAAGTGCGCTTGACAATATTGAGCAAGCCGCATCAAGAAGCGAGGAGGCAATCAAGCGAAACACATCGGCAATAAACAGCCTTATCGAGTCAGCCAAGATGGAAGCTGCCACTATTGGCAAGAGCGCTAGGGAACGAGCGCTTTATGTTGCTGAATTGGCTGGAGCTACAGACAAAGAGAAGGAGCTTATAAACGTTCAATACGACAGCATTGAAGCACAAGAAAGGCAGATTAAGGCAGGCAAGGACGCCCAGAGCGCGGCCAAGAAGGCTGCCTCTGAAGCAGCAAATGAACAAAAGAGACTGCAAGGACAATACCAGTCAAACGAAAACTCGCTAAAGAAGATGGCGCAGCAGCTTTCGATTGCCGGCCTGTCAACTCAAGGGCTGGCAAAGGAGGCAGCAGAGCTTGCCGCCGCTTACTCTCTTGGTGAAGGTGCAACACAAACCCAGATTGACAAAGCGAAGCAGTTGGCTGGAGCTCTGTTCGACCTTAACGAGCAGAAGCGCAGGCAGGCAGAGATTGAAGGCAAGCGCAAAGAGGCTGGGCGATTCGTTGAGCAAGCCGCCTTCGACGCAGCATCACCGCTTGAGCAGATTGACATTGAAGAGCAAGCGAAGATTGCCAAGCTGGAGGAGTATCGCAATCTTGAGCTAATCAGCCTGCAAGAGTTCGAGGCCACCAAAAACAACATCATCAAGCAGGCAGCAGATGAGCGAGCAGCAATTGAGCTTGCACGAAACTCTATGATACTTAGTGCGTCAGCCGACTTCTTTGGCGGCATGGCTGATTTGACTGGCGCTTTCGCAGGTGAGCAGTCTGGAGCATATAAAGCACTGTTCGCTATCAGCAAGGGCTTTGCCATTGCCAACGCCGCTTTGCAGCTTCAGACAGCCATTGCTAACGCATCAGCATTGCCTTGGCCTGCAAACCTGCCTGCAATAGGTCAAGCTGTGGCGCTTGGTGGGCAGATTGCATCTAACATTGCTGGCGTTAACTACGGCGGAGCTCGTGAGTTCGGCGGCCCAGTTGATGCTGGAAAGATGTACCGAGTTGGTGAGGGTGGCGCACCTGAGATTTTCCAGTCCGGCGGGAAAAACTTCATGATTCCAGGCGATGGCGGGAAGGTAATTCCTAACGACCAGATCGGCGGAGGTGGTTTCAGCCAAAACGTTCAAGTCCACAACTACTCTGGCGAGAATGTGCAGACTAAGACATCCATGGATGGAAAGCAGCTAGAAATTGTGATCGGAGAGGTGGCAAAACAGATAAGTCAGCGGAGGGGTGGTGTTGGTAGGGCTCTAGCCTCATCCACTGGCACAAAATGGAAGGCTCAGTGATGCGTGGTAAAATGTCAGCAACATACGAGGATTCATCATGGCAATAGTTCCATATCCGCCGACAGTGCCAAAGCCGCTCATCAGCATCAGTCGCACTCAGGCTCAGACATTCCAGCTTGTGCAGCCATTGCGTGGGCCAGGCTACGTCAAGCGCTTGAACAATGATGCTCCAGTTACCTATGACCTAACTTGGCGCATGACCAGAGACCAAGCGGCGCAGTTTCAAACTTGGTTTTACAGCATGAGCGCAAGCGGCCTAGCGATGGGCCGCAATCAGTTTCAGCTTCTGATTGATACCGAGTGGGGCCAACTGCTGCACACGCTACAGCTAACGCCTGACACATTCTCGCAGACGCAAGAGGCGCACAACGTATTCAGTTACCAAGCAACCGCAATAGCTCGCAAGGTTCCGATTCCGCAGTGGTGGTTTGACCATGAAGATTTGGTTAACTCTGAATTCTTCGCACAGCGCAGCCTGTTCGATTTGGTAATGAACCAGCAACTTCCGGAGGCGTAATGCCAGATAACGCAACCATATGGACAACTAAGGCGCCAGTGCTGGAGTTTGACACCATTGAGTTTAGCCACTCATACATAACACCTGTGCGCATAGTGGCAAATCAATACGATCCAAAGGTATTGCTTGGCAACGAGTACCAGCCTTGCTATGTAGAGGTGCAGTATCCGAAAATAGATGGCGAGTCGCAGCCAGAAGCAAGTTTCAGCATGGCTCGCCCGATTGTCGGAGACTTGGTGCAGCGCACCATTCGCAGCATACCTCCATTCGCAAGAATCAAGGAGCCTGTTGTTGTGATAATGTCTCACTGGTCTGATGCTGACCTGACAAGGCCGATGTTCAGCTATGAGCTAAATCTCAGCAATGAAGGGATTAACATGAGTGTTGATTCTGTTACTGCGAAGGTGGAGAAGATTAACACAATGACTAGAGGAGTTGCAAAGATCTACCGGATAGACGAGTGGAGTGGATTGGAAAACCTGTAGAAACGCCGCCACATGGCGGCGTTTCGCGCTTGAGAATCCGTACTGATACTACATAAAACTAACCCTCTGTTTGTTTGGTGGCATTCAGCCTAGTGCCATTAAACTATTACACGTAATTTTTGGTTGGTCAACATGAAAATGAAAGAATCTGAATTTATTAGCTACTGGGTCGGAAAGCCATATCGTGTTAGAGGTAACGATGAGTCCGGCATCGACTGCTGGTCTCTTGTCGTGCGCTACTATAGAGACGTGCTTGGTGTTGAGCTTGATGATACATATAATGACGACATCGCTGGCGGATTTGAGAATGAGATTCAATCTGGTGCATGGGAGCCTTGCAATAAAAAAGATGCTGGTGTGGTGTTCATGGCGTTCGATCAGTTAGGTGAGCCTAGGCACGTTGGCATTGTTGTTGGTGGTGGAGAGCTAATACTGCACGCCAGACACACTAGGGTGCAATGCGATAGAATAGGCATAATCAGACGCCACAGACTGGAATTCTATCGACATGTTGATAATCGACACACCGCTCAAGAAGATTCGCCGCCAGCTTGACACATCAAAATCATGGGCTGAAAACATTCTGTCAGCCCATCCACAGCTTCTAGATCCTGATTTCACCACTATCAACCTAAACGGCAAGCGGATCAAGAATCGCAAGTTCGATTGCAATGCAAAGCCGAATGATGGCGATCTACTTACCATCTGCGTCAGACCGCAAGGCTTCGACCCAATCACCATTGCTATCGGGGTTGCCATTGCTGCATCGGCCGTTTCCTTTGTTCTGGCTCGCAGGGCGATGGGTAATATCGGTGACAGGTCTGGAAAATCGTCAGGTAATACCGAGTTCACAGGCCAGACAAACACGGCTCGCCTTTACAGCCAGAGACCTGACATCTACGGAAAGGTTAGGGCGTACCCTGATTTGATTGGTGAGGCTTTGCTGGAATACGTCAACAACAAGAAGGTGTTAACTCATTATTTCAATATCGGGCTTGGATACTACGACCTGACTCAATTCAGGTTCTCTGATTCTGCTCTGGCAACATTTCAGGAGTCAACTTACACCGTTTATCAGCCAGGTGAAGTCAACCCACTGGTTAGAGAGCAATTCTCATTTCCTGAAATTGACTCGTCAGGTACCGAGCTGAAAGGGGTGAATGAGGTTGAGCCTGACCCGTCTGCGCCATCGTTTTTCTCTACACCAACTGCCGTTTCGATTGATTCAAGCAAAACATTCACCGTTGTTTTTGCCAACCCGACTCCAGCTATTCCTCCGTCATCAGGAGGTGGTGGTCAGCTTGGCTCTTGGTACAACGGCCGCACGGTTGACAACAAGATTGCATCTGAGGCAATTGATTTTGACTACTCTATGCTTAATTCATTCGGTGGAACAGAGGAGTTCAGCTACACAGCATCATTTGCATACATTGATTACGACAGCGTAACTGATAGGTTTTCAATAATTTCTCCTGATTTTAACGGGCAGACCACTGCTTTCGGCTCTTTCACTGACGAGGTTGGAATTACAGAGGCAAGATCAGCTTACGTGGGCTGGTTCCTGTCCACTGTTGAGTGCACTGAGCTGTGGTTTAACGTTGTGTTTCGCAGGGGGCTTAAAGGTGATGCTGTAATAGAGTTTGAATATCAGCCATGTGATGCTCAAGGTAATCCTACCGGAGTTTCATCAACATCAACGGCAACATACAGTGACGACACGTTTGACGACAAGTCATTCACTTTCAAAGTTCATGGCCTTGCATCTACATATTATCGAATAAGGGCAAGGCGCACCAACAACTCAAACGATGACGGATCAAGCCAGTCAACGCTTGAATCAATCGCGGCCATTCGCGTTAAAACAAACGTTGTTCATCCAGAGGACACAACCCTGACAATCCAGTCAACGGCAGGCAACGCAGAGACTGGAACAGAGATGAAATTCAACGTTATGGCTAGCCGCAAAATGATCTGGTGGGATGGCTCAACTATTCGCGGCTGGAATGCTGCGACTAAAACAGAGATACCGTCAGACCTGCGCTCTAGCGATTTTGCGGCAGATGGTATTTTGCATAACTACATCGTGATGGGCGGTGGCTCTGTTGATGAAATTGACGTTGATGAACTTTACGCAATCCATGACAAGGTTTACGCAATCAACCCTGAGCTAACAAAGTGCTCCATCACATTTGATGATGCTGACCAAGCACTTGGAGATCGCGTAAAGACTCTGGCTTTGCTGCTTGACGTAGAAACGAGCTATGACGGAATAAAAGAGTTTTTCGTGAGAGACGAAACTCGAAGCATTGTTGTAGCCCAGTTTGACGCATACAACCTTGCTGATGACCAATACAGCAAGACTTACTCGTTCATGCTTAAAGACCAATACACAGGTGTTAGGCTTGAGTGGGTGGACGTAAATGATAAGAACAAGAAACGCTATATAAACCTAGCGCTGGATAGCGGTGGTAACGTTATCGAGTCAGACAGTTTCCACCCTAAAGAGATTAAATTCCTTGGCTGTGGTAACGAAACTCAGGCCATGCACAGGGCAAGACTTGAGTTCAACAAGCTTATTTACCAAAACGAGTCTGTCACGTTTAACGTGGTTGATGATGGGTTCATACCGCGCTTCGGAGATATGGTTAGATTCGTCGAGTACGCTGACGAGTATGTTGTGAATGGCGAGGTTATTGGAATCTCTGGCAACACCTACACCTCAAGCGCATGGCTTGGCGATCTGGAAGTTGGGGTTACTTACTGGGCTACATGCACCAAGGCAAACGGGCAAACAACGGATTGGGTTGAGCTGACCTCATGGGGTGGTTACTTATTCACCACATCATCGCCAATGACTGGAGCATACGTCGCAGACCAGATTAACAGCCAAGTAGGAAGCCGCTTCATAATCAGAACCACAGCAGAGAAAGAAGCTGACTTGTACGTGATAACTGATAAGCAACCATCATCTGATGGAACGGTTAAAATCTCATGCATCAACTACGATGAGCGGACATACCAAAACGTATGAATGGTATAATCCAACAAACACAAACGAGGATTAGAGATGTCTACTCGGTATAACACTGGAAATCCAATTGAATCCACAGATGTGCGAGACATGTCTGATAACGCAAAGAATTTTGATGAGTTCTCAAACTCAATGTCTGATTCGTTCACGGACAGGCTTGGCCGAGACAGGCAGACAATTGAAGGATCTATCCGCAAGGCTGGTTTCCAGCCTGCATCATTCGATTTCGTTTCTGGCGGGGCGCTTTTTTCTGGCGACCGAAATAGAGCTGTTTTCAATCCATCCCCATCAGGAGATGACAATTGGTATGCGTGGCAAGGTGCATTCCCTAAGATCATTTCGCCAAACTCAACCCCAGCGACAAGTGGTGGTCTTGGTGAAAATGCTTGGAAGCCTGTGACAAATAACATTCTAGATACAACAGTTAGAGAGTCAATTCGCCGATCATATGCTTCAGCTGGCTTAAAACTGGTGACAGGCTCTTTTCAAGCTGGCTTCACGCTGGTAAATGCAAACGATGTTGCGCTTGACGAAGCAACCGGAAAGGCTTTTTCTGGCCCTAGCGGGAATTATCCACCAGAAACTAGCACTGCTGGTTTTATTGACCGCAGTTCATTTCTGCAAAGTTCTGGATACACCTCGTTCACCCATGACCAAAGCTCCCTGTATGATCCTGCGTCAGTAGGTTTCCGGCTTAGGTTGAAGGCTTATATCACAGACAGCCCATACAACGCAGTAATGGGTGGTGGTGTCACTGACGCACAGGCAGAGCTTAATGCAAGTGCGCTACAGTCTGCTATAGATTCCGGTGTTCCTGTACAAATCCCGGCGGGTGGGTTGCGCTTAAAGCGTCCGGCAGGTGTTGCATCAGTAGTGGCAGTATACCCTAACACTACTATTATCGGAGCAAGCAGAAGGCATGGCTTATCCGTAACATCAGGTACAGAGGTGCTAGTTGACTGTCCGCAAAATGGACAGCTGTTTGAGTTAAAGGATCGTGCAGGGCAGGCTGGTGATGGGCAGGGTACGCTGTGCCTGCGTGGGGTGTCGTTCATAAATACTGGGTCATATCTATCATTTACTTCATCTGGCCCAGATAAATACTACACACCGACACCTATAAACGTGTTGAACGCCAACACTCGCGGTCTGTGGGCGTCAGAAAGCGCACCAGCAACAGACTGGGGTGGTTACTCTGACTGGCGAGCCAAGAAGGATGGAGGCGTTAATTGCCCGTTCTTGACAATCAAAGACATTAAGTTCCAGAACTTTGCATTCCCTCTTGATGTACACACTTGGATGGCGTCAATTGATGGGTTTGAAACTTACCTGTGCGGCCCAATTAGATTGTATGGTACGTCAGTGGATGCTGTTTGCGTGTGGCCTAGATACCCACTTAGCGCGGCATTCCAGACAAGACTGCAATATTCAACCATACAGTCGAGTTCGCTCGGTGAAAAGCAGACATCACTGACAGGAGGTGGGTTACAAAACTACGGTGGGGTAGTCAATCTGCGTTCAGTAGGTTATGAAGAGATAAAAGGACTACCTATTGATTGCTATGGTGGGACTGTTATCGTGGATGGGATAGAGGCTTTTGTAAGCTCGATAGACCGCCCACAAAACATAGGTATGGTACATTCTGAAACAGCATTTATACGCTGGAAGAGCATACCTAAGTGTGTATACAGCGACGGAACACTTGCCCCATTTTCATTTAAAACTTTTGCATCGTCAACCGAGGCTTTGCTTGGGAATCACATAGTAGAATTTTCGTCAAATCCCAATGAAACATGGGTTTCATCACCATGGCTATCAAAGGTAGGATCATATAGTGGGGCGTTGTTCGAGGGGCCGTATCCAACCAACGACTCTGGCTTAGACAATGGTGTATTCACAAAGTTCCCATCAAAGCTAAACAGGTTACGAGAAGTCGCTTGCTTGCATATCGAGGCAAAAGATTCGGTTATTTTGCGAGGAACATCTCAACGCATAGTAGTAGATATATGCGGGCCTTTCACAGACGACGTTGGTGGGCCTGCTGATGTAAACCCAAGACAAAAATTCGGAAATTTACTAATAAAAATTCGCCCGATGGCAGCTCAAAACTCAACGGGTGTCTCCGTGACAGGTGAGTTTACATATGCAGAATATTCGCTATCTTTCTCTGTAACTTCAGCAGGTAAAGTTGTTATGGAGAAAAAATCTGGTGATGGGTTCTCTGCTACAAAGGTTGTTGGTTTCTACACGGATGGAGTTAACAACGGAGGAATTAGAGCAACACTTGGTTTGGAGGCAAGCGACGCAGAACACAACTCTTATGCGCAGGCGATTGCTCGAATTGAATATGAAGGTTCACACAACAATACAATGTCAAGCAGTGACACAGTGAAGATAAGGGTTGTATAAAAAAGCCCCTTAATTGGGGCTTAAATTTATCAT
>JACCDP011535911.1_pt1 | contig 16868 bp, 13 predicted proteins | sample 7445841 | NCBI WGS metagenome assembly JACCDP01 (sample SAMN15323441, study PRJNA562643) | freshwater metagenome | isolation source: river surface water | place: USA:Blue River Watershed | collected 2017-08-17 | reverse complement strand
GCCTACCGACCGCGCGCCCGAGCAGGGTCTTCTCGTCTTGGGGGCGTGAGCAGCTGCGCAGCACGCCCTGCTCGCCCAGGAAATTGCCGGGGCGCATCGGTGCCTTACCCAGCTGGTCATAGGTGGCGACCTGGGTGGGCACGATGCGAAACAAGGCCTCGAACAAGGCCACGTCGACCACATCGACGCCGCGCGTTCCTTGTTTGAGCTTGCTGGTCATTCCGGCTAGCACGCCGATCAGGCCGAACAGCGAGGCGACGCCGTCGCCGAGCGTGGTCGACGGAAACACCGGCGGGCCGTCCTTGAAGCCGTTCATGTGGGCAAAGCCGCTCAGCGCCTCGGCGACGGTGCCAAACCCGGGCAGATGCCGGTTGGGACCGGTCTGGCCAAAGCCACTGATGCGAAGCAGCATCACGTTGGCGCCCGCAGCCTCGAGGTCGGCAGGGCCGATGCCCCACTTTTCAAGCGTGCCCGGGCGAAAGTTCTCGACGATCACGTCGAACTGCGTCGCCATCTTGAGGAACAGCTCGCGGCCCTTGGGCGTGGACAGGCGTAGCGTCACCGCACGTTTGCCACGCTGTATCACCTTCCACCACATCGAGTGCCCGTCCTTCTTGGGCAGCATGGTGCGGATCGGGCTGCCATCCGGCGTTTCGACAGTGACGACATCAGCGCCGAGGTCGGCCAGGATGGCCGCAGCGTTGGCGCCCGAGTATTGATGCGAGAGGTCCAGCACCCGAAGGCCGGCGAGTACCGCCGGTCGATCGGATTTTGGGGCTTGAGTTTGATCTTGTGTCACGCCACAGCTCCTTCTGGGGTGCGGGCCAGCCGCACCACACCACGTCCGGCCAGATCGGCCACAGTTGATTCATCCAGCCCGAGCAGTTCCTGGAGCACAGCTCGGGTGTGGTCGCCCATGCGGGGCGCTGGCTGGTGATCGCGCTCACCCCAGGCCTGCACCTGGATCGGCGAGCGCGCCACCTCGTAGGCGCCCTCGCCCTCGCCCAATGTGCGCAGGCTGGCGTTGTGCGCAGCCTGCTCGCTGCGAACCGCCTCGTGCAGGTCCATTACTGGGCTGGTAGGCACATCGGCCGCGGTGAGCAGAGCGATCCACTCCTGGCTGGGCCGCTGGCGGAACAAGGCCTGCAACTCGCCCACGAGCAGCTCCCGGTGCGCGAGGCGCTGCGGGTTACTTTCGAAGCGCGGGTCCTTGATCCAGTCTTCGCGCCCGAGGGCGCGGCACAGGTTCTCCCAAAAACCCCGGGTGAAGGCGCCTACCATGACGTAACGGCCATCGGCACATTCAAAGGCCTGGTAGGGAACGATCTGCGCATGCCCTCGGCCAACACGAGGTACCACCTGGCCCAGCGTGGCGACGCCGGGAATGTAGTTGGCCATCATGTTGAAAGCGGCGTCGAGCATGGCCACCTGCACCTGCTGCCCCTCGGGGTGAAGCGGACGAGCGTGCAGCGCGGCAAGGATGCCCGAGAGCATGAAAAGACCGCTGGAAAAATCCGCGATCGGCGCGCCGATGCGCACCGGACCGCCGCCCACCTCGCCTGTGATGCCCATGAGGCCCGAGACGCTTTGCAAGATGATGTCGTTGGCCGGCCGGTCGGCCCAGGGCCCCTGCGGGCCAAAGGCGTTGATCGACGCGTAAATCAGCCCCGGACGCAGCTTTGAAAGCACGTCGAAACCCAACCCGAGCCGGTCCATCACCCCGGGGCGGAAGTTCTCGGTGACGATGTCGCAGTGGGCCACCATCTGGCGAGCCAACTCGCACCCCTCGGGATTGCCCAGGTCCAGCACGATGCTGCGCTTGTTGCGGTTGAGGCTGACGTAATAGTCGGTCTCCTTGGGCCCCAGCGCTGGCATCGGCACGCCCATGGTGCGTGTGCCATCGCCGCCCTTGGGCTTTTCGATCTTGATCACCTCCGCGCCCATGTCCGCGAGGAACATGGTCGCAAACGGCGCGGCCGCCGCGTGGCTGAAGTCGAGAACACGCAGGCCGGCCAGGGGCAGGTGGGTCTGGCTCACTGCTCGCTGTCGCTGACGTGGTCGATCGGAGCGTTCGGCAGGGGCTTGCCACGCGAGGGCAACGCCACGACTGCGGTGCCGGGCATGATGTTTTCGCCTCGCTGGTTCATGCCGGAGATCTCGCACTCGACATAGCCGATGCCGCTCTTGCCCTGCCACTTGCGCAGCACCGTACCGCCGATGCGCACCGTATCACCAATGAAGTTCATGTAGCGGTACTTGGCGAACACCTCGCAGACCCAGCCATCATCACCGGCCCAGTTGGTCATGAGGTGGGTGGCCCAGGCGCCGCGCTGCGAACCGTAGTCATAGGGCGCGGGCATGCCGATTTCAGCGGCCATGAACGGGTCCCAGTGCACCCGCTCAACGGCCTGCGGAATGCCGGTCTCGGGGTCTTTCACCGCCACCTTGGGCGACTGCCGGCGGTAGGCCAACCAGTACTGGCCGCTGCGGATATGGGGAGAGCCGATCCCCATCATCCAGGCAATCATGTCGGCCACGGTCAGCGGGCCGCGCACGATCGGATGCACGGCCTCACCCACGCGCACGTCTTCCCAGTAGCGCGGCGTTGCGCCCCGCACTTCTTCGGCGGCGGTTTCGGCGTCGATCTGGGCAATTTCCTCGTCGCTGTAACGGGCCTTGGGAATGGATGCGTACTTGCCCTTTTCCTTGCCCTTGTCACGCTCGGTGCGCACCGCCGACATCCGGCAGGTGGCCACCAGTTCGTCGCGCTGGTTGTAGTAGCGCATTTCGCGGACCTGCATCAGCGAGCGGCCCGCGTAGGAACCGGTGCGCTCGTCGAGGGCGACCATTTCCTTGGTGGCGTGCACCTCGTCACCGTCAAGCAGGGGGCGGTGGTAGACCCAACGGTCACTGGCGTGCAGGCCGTGGACCCCGGGCAAGCCTTCTCCGCGGCGCATGTCCCAGCTGCCCCAGGACACGGCGTACAAGAGCGCGGGCGGCGCCACCATCTTGCCAAAGCGCGAGGCGGCAGCGTGGTCCTTGGCGATCCACAGAGGGTTCATGTCGCCAATGGCGCGCGCGACGTGGCGGATGCTGTCACCGTTGACATAGCGGACAAAGGGCTCCTCGATGGGGTGGACTTGACCGATGCGCCGGCGGACTTGGGCGATGGATTCTTCGGAGATGACGCCGTAGGTCGGCTCGGGGGCAGTGGACATGGGGGACCTCAGTTAATGCAGAGAGCGAGAGAGAGACGGGTTGATCGAAAAGGTCGACAAAAAGTGGCGAGCGTTCAGTGCTCGGCCACCACGAAATCGCGCGCCTCAAGAATGTGGGACTCGAGCAGCCGACGCACCTCGCCCGCGTCGTCCTGCCTGAAAGCGTCGACGATGCGGCGGTGAAAGTCATAGGAGGCGCGCTGCCTGTCGACGCTGCGCCAGGTGTAGAGCCGGTAGGCCATGGGCATGCGCAGCGATGCGTGCATGCGCAGCACTGTCTCGCTCTGGCTGGCGGCCAGTATGGTGTCGTGAAACTCGCCATTGAGCTCGACCAGTTCGCTCACCGCATGCAGGTCTTCGGGCTCGATTTCTGCCATGCGCTCGGCGAGCTTTTCAGTATTGGCCGCCAACAGGCCCGCAACGCGCTTGCCGTCATTGCGACAGGCAAGCTCGCCGGCCAGGCCCTCGAGCGTGGCGCGCACGGTGAAGCGGTCAGCCAGCTCAGGGCGGCCAAAGCGCTGTACCACCGCGCCACGGTTAGGGAGGATCTTGATCATCCCGTCGGTCTCGAGCGCCTTGAGCGCCTCACGCACCGGCGTGCGGCTGATGCCCAGTTGCGCGGCGATGTGTTCAATGGTCAGGCGCTCCTCGGGCTTGATGTGCCCTTCGAAGATCGCACTGCGGATCATGTCGGCGGCCTTGTCGGCCAGGGAGTCGGATTTGAGCTTGCGCAGGAATTGGGGCATATGGAAAGAGTCAGTTGCGGGTCATGCCGCCATCGTTGCTTCGGGGGGGAACTGCAGCACCAGAACATCGGCACCCGCCGGACTGGCCCGCAGACTGAAGGCGTCGGCCCTCTCGGCAAAGCACAGTGAGCCCACCGACAACAAGGGCTGGGTTGCCGCATGGGCACGCGCTGGCCCGTCGGCCGGGGCGCCCACGTCCACTTGCACCAGGGCGCCGGCTGTCACCAGATAGAAGCGGGCACCTTCACCGGGCAGTTCACTGGCCAAGAGACGTTCGCCTGGGGGCAGACCCACCTGCCAGACGGCCATGCCCTCGGGCGTGAGCGGCAGGCAGGTCTGAACCCGCAGAGTGCCCAGCGCCGCGAGAGCGGACGCACCCGGGACGTCGATCGGGCCACTGACCGCATGGTGCTTGGGCAAACCCGCGCGCATCAGCCCTCGCGATTGCGGCATGAACTTCGCCCCCGGGTCGATCTGGGGACGCAATACGTAATAACTCAGGCCCTCCTCGCCGGCCTCTATCGGGCCGTAGCCCGTGTCTGGCGAGGTGTAGTGCACGGTCCATGGCTGCACTGGCTTGCGCCCGAGCAAGCCACCACCGGCGGAGACCACCTGGAATTGGTGGCAGGTGTGGAAATGGGCCGGGATGACGCACCCGGCCTGCTGCTCGATGATCTTCGCGTTGGGTGCGCAGGGACCAGCAGGCGAGTCGATCAGCGGCAGGCGCCAGCCTGTGAACTCTGACGATGCGACCGGAACCGCGCGGGCGCGGTCAAGGGGGTCAAAAGCGTGCGAGCGAATCACGTGGAGCGAGGTCTGACGGTTGATTACATGTAATATATGCTGGTCAACCCGACTCTTGTATTGGGGGTTTACCCTGCGGTCATATTGTCTCTGCGGGAGATAGGCTGGACTAGTACATGTAATGTTGAACACGACCGGGCTGCGGTCTGGAGCCTCCATGGAAGTCACCCGCGAAGAACTGCATTTCCGACGCATCGACATGCGCGGCTACCGCCGCAGCGACGGCCTGTATGAGGTCGAGGGCCGCGTCGTCGACCGCAAGCCCCACGACCTGCAGATGCCCGGTCATACCCGGGTGGTGCCGGCGCACGAGCCCATGCACGACATGGGCGTACGCCTGGTGTTCGACGACAGCATGGTCGTCCACGAGGTACACACCTTCACCGACTCCTCGCCCTACCCCGCCTGCCCCGAGGGTGGCCGGGCGCTGCAATCGATTACGGGCCTGGCCATGACCCGGGGCTGGGCCAAAGAAGTCAGTGCACGCCTCGGTGGCGACCGAAGCTGCACTCACCTCAAGGAGCTGCTTGTTCCCCTGGCTACCGCTGCCTTTCAGTCCCTGTCCATGCTGCGTATCAGCCGGCCTGCGCGCTGTGACGAGAACGGACGCCCCGACAAGATCGACAGCTGCTACGCGTATGCCGCCGATGGCGAGGTGGTGCGTGCGCGCTGGCCCAGTTTTTTCCGTCCCCGCCTCACGAAGTGAAGCGCCGGCCGGCGCGGCGCCCCCTCCCACCACCCCACACACACGATGTCAGTCCCTCCCATCCAGATTTCCACCCAGGGTCAGGTCACCACCGTCTCGCTGCACCGCCCGCCGCACAACTTCATTGACGAGGCATCGCTGGCCGCTCTGGCCGATGCGGTGGACGCGCTGGACGCCGACGAGACCTGCCGGGCGATCGTGCTCGCCGCCGAGGGCAAAACCTTCTGTGCAGGTGCCGATCTCAGTCGCCTGCCCCAAGTGAACGGCGTTGCCGATGCCACCCCGCTCTACGCCCAGGCCCTGCGCCTGTTTCGCTCGCGCAAACCAATGGTGGCCGCGATCCAAGGCGCGGCCATCGGCGCTGGCGCCGGACTCGCGCTGGTCGCGGACTTTCGGGTGGCCTGCCCGGCCAGCCGCTTCAGCGTCAACTTCAACCGCCTGGGCTTCCACCCGGGCTTCGGTCTGAGCGCCACCCTCCCCCGGCTGGTGGGCCAACAGATGGCCGCCCGCTTGTTCTACATCGGTGAGCGCATCGATGGCGAGCGCATGCTGCAACTCGGGCTGGCCGACGAACTGGCGGCCGACGACCAGGTGCTGGTACGCGCACAGGCCTTCGCCCAGGAGATCGCGCTGTCCGCTCCGCTGGCCGTCCAGAGCACTCGCGAGACCCTGCGCCAGGGCCTGGCCGATCAGGTGGCCGCGGTGAACGCGCGCGAGGTCGTCGTCCAGCGCGAGCAGTTCGCCACCGAGGATTTCCGGGAAGGCGTTGCCGCCGCAACCGAGCGGAGGGTGCCCAGGTTCATGGGGCGCTGAGCGCAGCCGGCCTCCGCCAGCCCCTAGCGCGGCGCAATCCGAGTGGCGAGCGCCTTGGGCGTGTACTCGGGTACGAACAGGCAGGCAGCGGGTTTGCCGGCCTGCTGCGCGCGACAGCGGTCCGCAATGCCCTGGGGCGTGGGTTTGGTGCCTTGCTCGACCCAGGCCAGCAGCGCATCAAAGAGCGGGGGGTACATCGCGTCTCCGAAGTAGCTGTGGTCGGCCGAATTGACGAAGGTCTGCACCAGGCGCGCGCCGTTGCCGGCACGCTCCATGCGCTGCTTCAGGGTGTCACTGCCTTCGACGAACACCGTCGAATCGCGAATGCCATTGGAGCTGATGACCGGAACGCGAAACTTGCCGACGTAGTCAACATCTGCTGCAAAGGCAGCCGCCGCCTTCGGGTCAGCCTGGAAGCGCAAACCCTTGGCGTCCAGCGCCGCATTGAGCGCTGCGTCGTCGGCTGAGCCGGTGTAGCGCACGCCCTTGTTGCCGAAAGGCGAGGCCCCCGCAGTGCGACTCACCACGTCCTGCAAACTAAAGGTACCCCAGTTGAGGTGACCGATGATGGAGCTCTCGGGGATGCGAATCACATCGACGATGGTCTTGATCTTGCCCAGTTGTTCGGGGCTGCGCTGCGCCGCCGGCTTGTTGAGGGCCAGGCATTCGTTGACGCGGCTGGCCAGGTCGGCCGGTGTCATCTTCGAGTCGGCAGGCAGGCCGATGGCGAGGGGGTAGCTGGGCTCGGTGGGCCGCGGATGGTTGCCGCACAGGTGCTGGTACACCGCGCGCAGGTCAATCCGGAAATCGTAGGTGGTGGGCCCCGCGACCACGCCGCTGGTCAGCAATATGCCCTCCCAAGAATTGGGAAAGAGCTCCGCGGCGCGGGTGGCAACCATGGCGCCCCATGACTGCCCGTGCAACAGCGTGCGGCGCGGCTGCGCCACATGACTCACAAAAATTCGCCGAACCCGCTCAGTGTCCTCGGCGGCGGTGGTCACACCGAACCCGCCCTGGCGGAACACAGAGCCGGCCCAGGCGTGACCCTCCGCCACGGTGATGGCCCAGCGCTTGATGTCCTCGTCGGCTCGGGTGATCTGGGGCGGGCCCAAGCTAGGGCCACCGTGTGCATGAACAACCAGAACGCCGCTCCACTTCTGGGGCATCACGATCAGATAGTGGGCCCCCACCGAGTCCAGACCGCGCAGGCAACGCGCGCCCGCCGGAACACCCGCCGGGCAAGGCGCCACCGCAGGTGCGGCCTCTTGGCTTGCAGGAGGCGTGAGGGCGCAGCCCGCGAGCGCCGCAGCGCAAACGAGCGCGAAAAGATAGCGCCAACTTGACTCGAAAAACATGAGTCTGTCCCTTTCAAAAAATGACGAGGTCCCACCACCGGGGAGCGGGGGATCAGCCAGGCCGGTAGTCGTCTGGCGCGCCAGGCGGTATCGGCGGATGTGTTTTGAGAGATGTCTGAAAAGCATGCACCATCTTGCGAATGGGACCGCGCGCCCAGCCCTGGGCGGCGTTGACGTCGGTTTCTTCCTTGGGGTCCTGGACCAGGTTGAACAGGTAGGGCGTCTCCAGGTGGTTGGCGCCGGCGTTGGGCTCGACCTCCCAGACAAAGTGCATCTTCCAGTCGCGCCACTTGGCGGCGCGCAGCTCGCTCTTGATGTAGTAAACAAAGCCTTCGCGGCTGGACTTGTCTTGCAGGCCGCACCAGAAGTCGAGCTGATCCACCCCGTCGATGACGCGGTCTTGTGGCACGCCGACGCCGGCCGCCCGCGCCAGCGTAGGCAGCATGTCCACCACATGCACGATCTCGTTGGTGACGCGCTGGGCGGGCACTTGGCCGGGCCAGCGCACGATGAGCGGTACGCGCAGCGCGCCTTCCATCGAGGTGTGATAGGTGCCCGTCCACATGCCGGCGCTGCCGCGCCATGGGCGGCGGTATTCGGGGCCGTTGTCACTGGCAAAAATGAATATCGTGTCGTCCGTGAGGCCGCAGGCGTCAACGGTGTCAAGCAACTGGCCCACGCGCGCATCCATCTCGACGAGTGAATCGGCAAAGTCGCCCTTTTTGGTCTGCCCCTCAAAGTCACGGTGCGGGATCGTGGGGTAGTGCAGCTGCGTCAGGGGCACGTAGAGGAAGAACGGCTTTCCCGAGGCGGCCTGCTCGCGAATGAAGGCGCAACCGCGGTCGGTGAGCTCGGCGTCGATGCGTCGACGCATTTCCAGGTCATAGGGCTCGCGCTTTTGGGCGGGTTGGCCGGCCCAACCTTCCATGACATGGGGAATGTCGACCACCTCTGGGTCAAACCCGACCTGCTCGGTGAACATGCTCTCATTGGTGGTGCGGGGGATGCCGTACCAATGGTCAAAGCCGCGGTCCTTGGGGTAGCGCCCCTCCTGGTCACCCAGGTGCCATTTGCCGTACATCGCAGTGGCGTAGCCGGCCTGCGAGAGCAACTGGGCGACGGTGATCTCCCAGGGGTGAATGCCCTGAGGCAGGCCGGCAGGCACCGATTGCAAGGCGCCCGTGCGTATCGGGTGGCGCCCGGTCATGAGGGCCGAGCGCGTGGGCACGCAATCACTCTCGACATTGAAGTTCAGAAAGCGCATGCCTTGCGCTGCCAGCGCGTCGATGCGCGGGGTGGGCGCCCCCCTCAACTCACCCCCGCCATAGCAACCGAGCTCGCCCCAACCCAGGTTGTCGGCGAGCACCAGAACAATGTGCGGGGGCTTGGGGCTGCTGCGCGCAGGGGAAGCGGGCTGGGTCATGGGGCGGGCGATCGGCAAGCGGTCAGTCAACCAGATTGATGTTCAGCGTGGGAATGAGTTTTTCCCACTGGGCGACGGTGTCCTTGAGAAACTTGTCAAAGGCCGCGCCGCGCAGCGTCGAAGGCGTGATGCCGCTCTCGCCCAACTTCGCCTGGATCTCCGGCATCTGCACGATGCGAGAAATCTCGTCGGACAGGCGCCGGGCGATCGGCTCGGGCAGGCCGCTGGGCGCGACCAAGCCAGCCCACTGCGTGATGGCGATCTGCGCAAAGCCCGCCTCGGTGAAGGTCGGCACATCGGGCAGCGCAGCGTTGCGCTGCGGGGAGGTGACTGCCAGCACGCGCACCTTACCGTTGCGGTGCTGCGCCAACATTGGCGCCAGGCCCAGCACCGCCACCGGCACCTGGTTGGCCACCAGATCGGTTGCGGCCTGACCGCCGCCCTTGTAGGGAATGTGCACCATGTCAATGCCGGCGAGCTTGGACCACCACTCGCCCACCACATGCTGCGAGGTGCCGATGCCGGAGGTGCCATAAGCCAGCTTGGCCGGCTGTCTGCGCGCTTGGTTCACCACGTCGGCCAGGGTCTTGAGCGGAGAGGCTGCGGGAACCGCCAGGCTGATCGGCTGATCACCCACCATCGCCAGACCCATCAGGTCGCGCCGGAACTTCCAGGGCAGGGTCGGGCGAAAGGCATCGAGCATGGCGGTGGAATCGGACGCCAGGGCCAGGGTATAGCCGTCGGGCCGTGACTGCGCCGCCTGCTGCATGCCAATGGCGCCCGAAGCCCCCGGCCGGTTTTCCACCACCACACTTTGCTTGAGCGCCCGGGCCAGCTCAGTGCCGACCAGACGGGCCACGATGTCGTTGGTGCCGCCGGCGGCTTGCGGGACGATGATCCGAATGGGCTGGTCGTCGGGCCAGGCGGCGTGCACGCCGGCACTCACCAGGCAAAGGGCCGCAAGCAGGGCCGGCCGCAGGCGCTGGGCCAGGGAGATCGTGCAAGGCTGATTCATGGGTTGATTTCCTGTGAAGTCTGCCCCCAGTCTAGAAACACGGGTGACAAGCGTAAAATCGGTTTATCTTGTCTTTTGATAAGCACAGGTTATCGTGCCAGTTGCCTCCTCCGCGTCCCCCGCTTCCTCGGCGTCGCTTTCGCACCTGAAGTTCCGGCACTTGCAACTGGTGGACCATCTGGTCACGCACCGCACCTTGCACAAGGCCGCGCGCCTTTTGAACATCAGCCAGCCGGCAGCCACTGGCATGCTCAATGATCTGGAGCAGTTACTGGGCCTCCAACTGTTCACGCGCAGCCGCCAGGGCATGACACCCACGCCAGCCACCTGGGCGCTACTGGACAAGGTGCGCACCCTCCTCAATGAATTCAACGACTTGACCGCCGCCCTCGAGCGCGTAGGCCAGGGCCGGGACACAGTGCTGCGCCTGGGCGTGGTGCCGCAGGCCTTCGTCACCTACATGCCCCAGGCCATCGAGCGGTTCCGAGCTGCTGGTGGCGGCGCCTTGCACACCCAGGAGGGCACCGGCCGCCAGTTGCTGGACCTCCTGCTGGCCGGTCAGCTCGACGGGGTGATCGGCCGCCTCCCTTCTGAAGGCCTGCCGCGCCAGGACCTTGCGGCCGACCTCGAGATGCTGCCCCTCTACCGCGACGAGGTGTGCGTGGTGGCACGCCCTGACCACCCCATTCTTCGTGAGCGCCGCATAAGCTTCAAACGGCTCGCGCGGGAGCCATGGGTGCTGCAGCGCCGTGACTCCAGCGTCAGGCAGGCCTTCGCCGAGGCGTTCATGCGGGCGGGGTTGCTCCCGCCAGACCCGGCTGTCGAGACCGCCACCTACATCCAGAACATCGCGGTGGTGGCCGGGTCGGGGCTTTTGAGCATCGCCCCAAGACGGGCCGCCGAGCAGCAGCAGGCCCTGGGACAAATCACCATCCTCAACTTTCGTCTGGGCGTCGAGCCGATGCAGGTCAGCTTGCTGGTGCGCGGCGCCACCGGTCACAACGCCATGCTGCAGCTGTTCCGACAGGCGTTGACGGACAGCATCAGCCCGTGAGGCGGTAAAGGCCGAAGGGTCGAGCCTGCCTCAGCCAGCGCTTGCCTATGGCGTGGCGCCGGAGAGCGCCGTCGCACCCGGTGCGTCTTGACCCTGCGCAATGCGAGCAGCGAGCAGGCCGATCACGTCGTCGCCGAGTTGGAAGATGTTGTCGCGACCGATCACCTCGAGTTGTCCCGAGCCGCGAAGCGTACCCAGGGCCTCTTCCTTCATGTTGAACAGGTACAGCCCGCCGCCCAACGCACGGCGCCGGCGCGCCTCATTGGCCAGCATTTGGGCACCGGCCAGGTCGATGAAGTTGATGCCGGCGGCAATCAGCAGCAAATGCGGTGGCCCAGAAGACTCGATGTCTACGGCCTGGAGCGACTCCTCTACATGGTTGACTGCGCCAAAGTAGATGGAGCCGTTGAGCCGCACGATGGACAGGCCAGCGACCGGTTGCGGCGAATCGCCAGCCGGTGCGAACACCGGTGGCGAAATCCCTGGGACCGGCTGCACCGCCTCCAACCCCGGCCGGGAGGTTCGCCGCAGGTACAGCACCATGGAGACCACAACGCCCAGGTAGATCGCGTACTCAAGCTGCAGCGTGAGCGTCGCCACAAAGGTCACCCCTAGCACCGCGGTCTCCTGCCGGCTGGAGCGGACGATGTCACCGATATGGTGGAAGTCGATCAGCCCCCAGGCCACGACGAAGAGGATGCCCGCCATCACCGGCGCGGTCAGGTACTTGGCCAGCGGCGCGAGAAACAGCAGGATCAGAAACAGGAACGCTGCCGAGAACACCGCCGCCAGCGGCGTCCGCGCGCCAGCGCTGTAGTTGAGGCCAGTGCGGTTGAATGACCCGCTCGAGGCGTAACCAGAGAAAAAAGCGCCCGAGATATTGGCCAGGCCCTGACCGATAAATTCCTGATTGCCGTCGATGCGCTGGCCACTTTTGAGCGCCACCGAACGGGCGATGGAAACTGCCTCGGTGAGCGAGAGCATCGCCACCGCAATCGCGATCGGGACCAGCTTCTCGATGGTGGACACCGAGAAATCCGGCATCGACAGGGGCGGCAGCCCGACGCGCAGCGCGCCAATGCTTTCGATGCCGGTCTGACCCGCGCCCAGGGCCATCTCCAGTGCCACGCCCAACAGGCTCCCGGCGAGCATGGCTGCAATGAGGTGCGGCACGCGGGGCAGCCAGCGCTTGGTGACCACGCTGACCACCACAGTGAACACCGCGACACAGGTCACATAAGGGTTGTAGGCCCCCACCTGAAGCAGCAGCTCGGACAGCACCGTGAAGACGCTGCTGCCCCTGGGAATGTCGACGCCGAAAAAATAGCGGGCCTGGCTCGCCGCGATCAGGATGGCCGCGCCCGCAGTGAAGCCCACCACCACCGTGTGCGACACGAAGTTGACCAGCGTCCCCATTCGCAGCAGGCCCAGTAGGAGCTGGAACACCCCAACCAGCAGCGTGAGCGTGAGTACCAGCTTGACATAGGCCTCGCTACCGGGAGCCGCGAGTGGACTCATGGTGGCAAAGACCACGATGGAGATGGCGGTGGTGGGACCCGACACCAAGTGCCAGGACGAGCCCCACAGGGCGGCCACGATCGCGGGGATCATGGCCGCATAAAGCCCGAACTCCGGCGGCATACCGGCCACAGTGGCAAAAGCCACCCCCTGTGGCACCAAGATGATGCCGCCGGTCAGGCCGGCCACCGCATCAAAGCGCAGGGTCTGCCGGTTGACGCGTGGCCACCAGCGCAGGAAGGGAAGCCAGGGGGTCCAATTCATCCGGCGTTCATGCGTGCTCTAGACAGGCCGGTCACGATACCACTTGGTAGTAGAGGTTCTGCGGATGCTGCGCCTGGGCAAAGAAGAACCAGCGCTCCACCAGCAAACCAGTTGCCTGCAAGGCTGCGGCAATCGCCCAGGCGGCCAGGGGCTGCGCAGAGGCCATGGCCCAGCCGAGGCATGCGATGGGCAGCGCAAACACCAGCACCTGAAAGGCGAGCTTGGCCTGGCCAAAGAGCCGCAGGGAAGCGCCATGGAAAAACTCGCGGGTGTTGAAAGAGCCACCGGTGAAGCCCATCGACTTTTGAACCACCCGGGCAGACCGGATACCGGTGGCCGACTGAAGGCTCGACTTCGGCTTGATGCTTGCATTGCGCCGCAGCGACAGCGCTCGCGTCCCCCAGGCCAGTGCTGTGGCCCCGAGGGCCCAAGGGCCACAGGCACGGGCAAAGTCCAGGTCGCCCGCGGCGCAGGCCAGCACGCCGCAGGCCACCAGCCCCGAGGCAAGCCCGAGCATCACGAAATTGACCAGCGTCAGCGGGTGCGCCCACTCCTGAATGAAGCGAATGCACATGTAGATCATGGCGGTGCAGTACCACAGCACCAAGGCGCCGGCGATCGTCAGCACCGCCAGCGCATAGGCCCAGGCGCCGTCCGCGTGGCCGAAGGTGGTGAGCCAGGCTGAGACGAAGGTCAGCCCGATAAACAGCGGCAGCGCGATCACCTCACGCGACATCCACGAGGTGCGCCACATGAGGACGGCCCGCCACGCCCGTAACGGGTGACCGAGATGAAAGAAGGAGGCCACCAGTCCCAGCACCAACATCGCGGTGCTTGCCCACAGAAGCAGTGGCGCCGCTGCCCGCGGGGCGCTCCCAGCCAAGGTGGCGACGGCGGTCACCAGCGCCATGCCTTGCGCAGCGCCAGACACCGTCGTGAACAAGATGATGGACAGCGCAGGCTTCACCCCTTCACCTCGGTCGTGATCTTGCGGGGCAGGTACTGGTTGGCAGGCTGTGTCTCCCACTCGGGCATCAGCGAATAGCCGCCACGCTCACGGATTGCCTTCGACACCTCGGAGTCCGGGTCCTTGACGTCCCCGAACAGGCGCGCGCCCGTGGGGCAGGCCTTGACGCAGGCGGGCTGGCGGTCCTGCGGCGGCAGCAGTTCGTCGTAGATGCGGTCGACGCACAAGGTGCACTTGGTCATGACCTTGCGCTCCTCGTCGAACTCGCGCGCGCCGTAGGGGCAGGCCCAGCTGCAGTACTTGCAGCCGATGCACTTGTCGTAATCAACCAGCACGATCCCGTCGCTGGCCCGCTTGTAGCTCGCGCCAGTGGGGCATACCGGCACGCAGGGCGGGTCTTCGCAGTGCAGGCAGCTCTTGGGGAAGTGGATGGTCTGGGTGTCGGGGTAGCTGTCCGCCTCGAAGGTCTGAACGCGATTGAAAAAGGTGCCGCTGGGGTTCTCGGCGAAGGCGTTGAAGTCTGCCAGGGGGCCAGCCGCGCCCGAGGTGTTCCACTCCTTGCAGGAAGTGACACAGGCATGGCAACCCACGCAGACGTTCAGGTCGATCACCAGTGCCAGTTGCTTGGCCAAGGTTTCCTCGGGGGGCTGTGGCTCGTTCATGATTTTTTGGAGGCGAAGTAGGCCATGATCTTGCGGGCGCCACCGAGAACGCCGGGCGTCTGCGGCATGGTCGGCACTTGCGGGAAGGACTGCGCGGCCTCTTCGGGCTCGGCGGGCGAGAGCCGCACACGCACGTCGTACCAGCCGGCCTGCCCGGTGATGGGATCGGAGTTGCTGATACGCCGCTCGCCCAAGGGCAACTCCTCCGAGATCAGGTGATTGAGCAGGAAACCCTTGCGCGATTCATCGGCGCCCGGCGCCAACTGCCAGGCGCCGGAAGCCTTGCCAATGGCGTTCCAGGTCCAGACCGTGCCCGGCTCTACCGCGTCGCTGAAACGCACCATGCAACGCACCTTGCCCCAGCTGCTCTCCACCCAGGCCCAGCCTCCGTCGGCCAGGCCCGTGGCCTGCGCAGTGCTGGAGTTCACGTGCAGGTAGTTGTGGCTATGAATCTGGCGCAGCCAGGCGTTTTGCGAATCCCAGGAGTGGTACATCGCCATCGGCCGCTGGGTGATGGCGCTGAGCGGAAATCGCTCGGCGTCAATGGCGGCGTTCTCGAGCGGCGGGTACCAAAAGGGCAACGGGTCGAAGTAGGTCGCCACCCGCTCCCGCAGCGCGTCCGGCGGCTGGCGTCCCTGGGTCTTGCCCTGCGCCGCCAGCCGGAACGACTGCAGCGTGTCCGAGTAGATGGCGAGCTGGACCGGGTCGCTTTTTTGGCGCCAGCCCTTTTCCTTGGCGAAGTCGAGGTAGGCCTGGTTCCAGTTGCGCATGTACTGCTGGTCCTCGGGCATGTGCCACTGAAAAACGCAGTTGTTTTTGGCGTACATCTCCCACTGGTTCGGGTTCGGCTCCCCGCGCAGGTGCTCGGTGCCGTCCTTGCCGCGCCAGCCCATGAGAAAGCCGACGCCCGGCTGGGCCTGGAAGTTGACTACGAAGTCGGGATAGTCCTTGAACTTGCGGCTGCCATCCTCCTGGGTGAAGGCCGGGAACTTGAGGCGCGAAGCCAGTTCCACCAGCACCTCCTGGAAGGGCCTGCACTCTCCGGTGGGCGGGAGCACCGGCACACGCACCGAGTCGACTGGGCCGTCAAACTCAGAGATCGGCCGGTCGAGCATGCTCATCACATCGTGCCGCTCGAGGTAGGTGGTGTCGGGCAGCACCAAATCGGCATAGGCCACCATTTCGCTTTGGAAGGCATCGCACACCACCAGGAAGGGGATCCGGTGGCTGCCGTCCGCATTCTTCGCGTTGAGCTTTTCACGCACCTCCATGGTGTTCATCGTGGAGTTCCACGCCATGTTGGCCATGAAGATCATCAAGGTGTCGACGGTGTAGGGGTCACCCCGCACCGCATTGGTGATGACGTTGTGCATCATCCCGTGCGCCGACAGCGGGTGCTCCCATGAGAACGCATGGTCGATCCGCAGCGGGGTGCCGTCTTCATAGACCGCCAGCTCCTCGGGGCTGGCCGGAAAGCCCAGCGGGGCGGCATTGAGCGGCGTGTTGGGCTTGACCATCGCCGGGTCGTTGAAGGCCCGGTAGTTGGGCACGATGTGCCGCGGATAGGGGGCCTTGTGGCGGAACCCGCCCGGGGCGTCGATGGTGCCCAGCACGCTCATGATCACCGCCAGCGCGCGCACCGTTTGAAAGCCGTTGGAGTGCGCGGCCAGGCCCCGCATGGCGTGAAAGGCAACCGGCCTCCCCTGCGTGGTTTCGTGCCGCTTGCCCCAGGAATCCGTCCAGGCAATCGGCAACTCAAAGGCCTGGTGCAAGGCGGTCTCACCCAGCTCCCGGGCAAGCCGACGAATGCGATCCGCAGGGATGCCGGTGATGGCCGAAGCCCACTCCGGCGTGGTCGTTGCCACCCGTTCGCGCAGCAGCTGAAATGCCGGCGCCACCCGGGTGCCGTCGGCCAGCTGGTAGTGCCCCTCCAGGGCCAGCTCACGGCCCTCCTCGTTCCCCTCGGGGTAGGCGCGCACGACAGATTGGCTCCGGGTGTCCCAAGCAAGCTTGTTGTGCGGGTTGCGGCCGTCACCGGGCGGGCCGTTGTCCGGGTCAAAGGCGAACAGCCCCTCGCGCTCGCCTTCGTCCAGAACCACCAGCTGCGGGCCGTTGGTAAACCGCTGCAGGAAGGGCCGGTCGATCAGGTCGGCCTCGATCAGCTCGTGCAGCAGCGCCATGAACAAGGCGCCGTCGGTACCGGGCCGGATCGGAATCCATTCGTCGGCAATGGCCGAATAGCCGGTGCGCACCGGGTTGATCGAGATGAAGCGGCCCCCTTCGCGCTTGAACTTACCCAGCGCCATCTTCATGGGGTTACTGT
>JACCDP010787623.1_pt1 | contig 16868 bp, 14 predicted proteins | sample 7445841 | NCBI WGS metagenome assembly JACCDP01 (sample SAMN15323441, study PRJNA562643) | freshwater metagenome | isolation source: river surface water | place: USA:Blue River Watershed | collected 2017-08-17 | reverse complement strand
TGAATAGATAAACAGCAGTTAAATCCAGTAATGGATAGGGTGAAGGCATAGTCCAGGGAGTGGTGAAAATCACACAAACCGGAATCCTTTGGTCCCAGGCTCAAGTCCTGGTGGGCCCACCAGAAAACAAAAACCCTCATCGACCTTGATGGGGGTTTTGTTTTGGCGTTACTTTAAGTAACGGTTGAAACCAAAATCTGAAAATAACTACTGTAATTAATCATCACAGCCGTTTAGTTTCAGACTATTTGAGACTGTCCTGCTGCAATTAACTTAAACATCCTATCTAGCTCTGTACCTATACCCATTGCACTTCCGTCAGGTTTAGCAAGTGGCCATGGCCGATTTAAATCCCATGAATCTATATCTAGCCAATGTAGCTGTTCTTTAATTGAAGTAGACATGATCCATGCCTGATCTAAAGGGGATAGTTCTTTTGCTTTTGATGCAAGATTGCTAGGAAGATTTTTAAACCACTCCACTAGCTCACCATCCGTTGGTAAAGCTATTGGATGTCTTAATCTTAGAGCTGGAAAAGCATCAGTTGATCCAATCCAAATAAATGCATTTTGAGAGTATTTGTCGGCTAAAGTTTCGGCTTGTGATTCCGTGAGGCCGATTATGAGAATGCTGTCTTCTCTAGACCACTCCTCTTCAATATCTTGCCCATACCCGTTAATACCTATAAATCCGAGTTTTTTGATATCTATTAATAGCTCGTTTTGCGCCTGTAAATTCTCTATGTCAGTTTGAACCTTGCTAAACGGATTAAATGCTGTGATGAATGCAGCAGTAGTTTTTTTATGATTTCGCAATAAAGCGCTGAGATCTTTATTACATTGCCCAACTAAAAGAGTTATTGGGGTGTTTGATTGAACTACAAATTTGGCTTCACGGTAAGCGCGAATAAGGTTAGGGCTGATGCTATGCATATAACTCTCCAATTTAGCCATTTCGACAAATGTCAGGGCATGGCAAGTAGGGATAAATCTGCCCGGTAATTCATAAATAGATATTACCATTTTCATATTTCAAGCGTTACTTTAAGTAACGCTCATCACTCCACAAACTCCCCATACCCTTCCATAATTAGCCATAAGTTAGCCACACTTTCTTTTGGCTAAATTGACTCCTGAAATTTAGCCAGTTTGGTTGCTCTCGCCGGGTCTCTGAAGCTAAATTAAGTGTATGGCAATCAAGAAAGAAACTACACATCAACTCATAAACCGTAACTTAACCTTATATCAGCGTGAACACAGCCAAGTCTGGCAATGCCGCTTTAAGGTCGATAACAAGTGGATACGAGCTACGACTAAAGAAACCAAATTTGACCTCGCTGTGACTAAAGCCAAAGAGCTATTAGTAGAAGCTGAAATCCGTAAACGCTCTGGAATTCCTGTGGTTACCAAACGATTCAAAGACATCGCTCAATTAGCCATTGATCGGATGGAGCGTGATTTAAAAGGGGGTTTAGGCAAAGTCATCTATAAGGATTACATCCGCATTATCAATCAGCACTTTATCCCCAGTCTTGGGCAGCGACTGATTACCAATATTGACTACGATGCGCTACAGCAGTACTACAACGATCGTGAAGCCAAGTACGGGGCAATTCTCTCCAATAGCCATCGGAAGACCCAAAATGCCGCATTCAATCGAGTCTTTGATGAAGCAGTAGTACGCGGATATTTGACGGACAGTAATCGTCCGAAGTTGGATGGCAAGACCAAAGAGACTCAACGTCGCCCTGCGTTTGAGCTTCATGAGATTAGGGCTTTATTAAAGAACCTTGGTCCTTATATTGAATCCAGCAGAACCAAGGATGTGCGTGAGCGAAGAGAAATCCTGCGAGATTATGTGGAGATGCTCATTGATACTGGGGCACGACCTGGCACGGAGCTACTGGATATGAAATGGAAGCAAATCCGCTTCATGATGAACCCGATTAGTACTGTGACTGATCAGATTGATGGGGACGGTGAGGTGATTGAGGTGCATAGCCTAAATCGCAGTTGTGAGTTAACCGTGAAGGGTAAGACTGGACAGAGGCAGATTATTGGCCGTTTACCTAGCATTCGAGTTTTAGAGCGAATTGCCTTACGAAACTATGGGGTCAAAAGCTCAATCAAAGATCCATTAGTCGAACTAATTAAACCTACCAATGATGACTATATCTTTCGGACTAAAGAGGGTAGGGATGTCAGTGACGTTCTAAATCATATGTTTGATAACTTCTTAGCGGATCACGGCTTATTGATTGACCCTAAAACCAATCAAAAGCGCGTGTTCTATAGCCTGCGGCATACCTATGCCACGTTATCCCTTACTCATGACAACGTACCCATTCATACCTTAGCTAAACAAATGGGCACCAGCGTGTTAATGATTGAAAAACACTATAGCCACTTACAAGTCATTCAGGCGATTGAACAGTTACGTGGGTCTAATACTAGAAAGCTCATTGAGGCAGACAGTAAAGCTGCTGATAATTATCCGAGTAAGAAGAGAGCTGAGCGGAATCGATTATTAGCTTGGGGATAAAATAGCAAAGGGCCAATAAAATCAGCAAAGTTAAATGATAATTGAGGATTTAACTATTCTAATCTTAAATTACTTAGGAGTTGAAAAGAGATTAAGTAATCAATCAATTCAGGCATTATTTTTTTCCAGCTCTAGTATTCTTTTTTCGAATGCCTTATAGAATTTAATCGCGATTTCTGTATGCCATTTTATGAAATTAGGCCAATCCTTTTCTTCCTTTAGATCACAATCAGCTTTACTGTATTCAACTCTACAAGCATGCCGATTTTGTAATTCTTGCCAATCGAGTATTAGCCCGGTTTCTTGATCAATTAGTTTTTGTTCATCCTTTAGTCTTTCAAATATTATTTTTGAATCATTATGATCGATGTATAGTTCGACAGCTATTGAGTTTGAAACGCTATTAACTTTTAAGCAAATTAAAAACCCAGTTTTTCCCAAACTAATTGGCGTCCAACCCTTAGCTTGAATTCGTGGCCTTCTTAAATCGATATCATTTTCATCTAAGTAATTAACTAATGCAGTCCAATATTTAAGTTGTAATTGCGATGTTGGGCTAAACATCATTGTTGCTTTAGCATTTTCGCGATTTTCTTTTATCCAATTATTCGGTCTTACGATAACTTCAAAAGATGGAACAAAGTTACCACTAACTTCTGATACATTAACTTCGAGAGCAAAAAAACTTAAATCTTCATTAGTATTCTCATTAAGAAACTCAATCGCAGCAGCATGCTCACGTCGTATTTCTTTTGCAATCCAAATTATTTTTTTTGCTTTTACACCAGCTGCATATGTAATTATTTGTCCTAGATGTGTATGGTCGGTAACATCCAATTGATTCTCGATAATGACTTCACCCTCATCGTCAGTACAAAAAATATCGACATTAAAGTTTCCCACCGGATGTTCGATTCGAACTAATTCCAATTGATTTAATTCTAAAATTTCTCCTAATTGACTAAGGTTTTCAGATTTTGCAAGCCAAGGTGTGAAATCTCTTGCCTCATGATTCCATGCGGCCCTAAGATCTCTTTTTTTTGGCCAAATTATTGCCATATGCTGTTTTCCTAAATGAATTAAATATTACTTCTTTTCCAACATGCTACTCCCTTACCATATAGCCTACTGTAATAAATATTTTCAGGATAGCTGCTCCAGAATTGGGTTCGGTAACATCCGCCACGGCTATCTCTTCCGCCAAAGATCATTATCTCCGGAGTTCCACCCAGATTTTTATGGACTATTCTAGAGAATATTTTCTTTTCATCGTAGTAGCTAGTCCAATTTCCACCAAAAGCATCTCCAGGCTGAATTATTGCGATTACCTTAGGCCTTGCCATATGAGATTGATAGATTTTTTCAAAAGCACGACATCCGTCATCACAAATATATAAAAACGCTAATCTTTCATAGACATGGTGAATTGTTGAGGTCTCTGAATTTATCGAGACATAGTCGTAGCCGCTACTTGGTTCAAGAATTGTGAGAATCGCGAAAAATGGAAGTGGCTTGAGCCCATATTCAGGATTTCCATCCCCATCGCGTAATGGTTCCTCTTGTACTTTATGGGGACCTAATATTTCTTCATAAGAATATTCTTGCTGATAAATTTTTTTGAAGTATTTAAAGTTGTAATCCGCGTTTAGTCTCTGGTATACAGTTTCTTTGCTGACGCCGTCCCATAGACAAAGATTATCAACATAAATAAAGCAGTGACTAAATCCCATACATAAATTGGCAACATCGCCATCAAAACCACAAGCAGGGTAATAGACTGAATCTTGAACCAATAAATTAAAGGGTATCTTATCGCCAGGCCTGTAATTTTTAAGCCAATCTGGAACCAGTTGATGTGGTAGAACTTTAAGCATAATTAATTAATAGAACTAAGCTTGATTTAATCCTACCAAACTTTAAATACAGAATAGAAGTAACTACGTGAATAAGAGCTAGGATCTAATGTTGAGTAATTCTTTGCCTTATCAGGATGCCACTCCCACTTACGGGCTTTCATGCAAAGGAGCACTAAATTCTCCTCAATCTCTTCATCAAACTCTCCCAAACCTAAGACCCGCAGATCTCGTTTGAGATCGACCAGTAAGACCGTCTTCTTACTGTCGTACCGACAAGCATGAAAATCCGTGGTCGGATTGGAGCAGGCTACTAAACAAAGAGCCAAAAGCATGGTTAAATATTTATAGGCAATCATTTGACTTTAGCCTCCTTCAATCACAAACTCACCAACAACCTTACCCTTTACGACCTTGGCATAACCACTGATCGGACCATCGGAAGTGAGGTAGTCATGGATATCGGAGCCTATCGGTACTTCAAAATACCAAAGCTCAGTTGATACATCAAAACCAAACTCACCTAAAAATTGAGCCCACGCAGTATTCAGGTGACCAAATGGTAATTGGGGGGTTAGCCCCAATGGATCGGTAATTATGTTTTCGTGTTCTGCCTCAATCAAACTCACTTTACGAACCAAGTATTCAGGTTTGCAGATAAATGTTGGCTCTTCCTCTTTCATACGCTCCCGTCTTTCCCTTAATTTCTTTAAGAATGCCCAGACCAAGAACCCAGGCCAGCTAATCACTACAACGATAGATGCGATGGAATAGACCAATCCATCTTGAAGATGATCTTTGAGAGTCTTGCCATAGCCAAGAGCTGAGCGCATGTCCTTAACAAATTTGCTAGGGCGCTCTTTGTAAGTCAGACCTAAGAAGAATAGGGTGGTGGCAGCGCCAACACCGAAGTAAACATAAAGCCATAGTACCCAATTAGAAAAATTAGCGCTCATCCTGATCCACGGTGTTGTGAACAGCGCGCTTATTTATGACTAAACCTTTTTTGATCTCCATAAAAAGATCATATTCATAGGTACTGGCATAGCCGCCATGGATATATTTCAGCAAATTGCCTTGAGGAAGCCGAATCTCCCCCGAGAACCAGTGGGCAAAGACCCCATCTGGAAATCCAGGAAAAATATCTTCTAGCCTAGCAATATCTTCATAGGACCGGTGTGCTTGAAGGGCTACTAAATAAAGCCCTTCATTAGGTTCCGTACTTTTAATTTCCCACGTTCCCTCGTAACCTCTCCAGTTGGCGGTATGGGGAGAAACAAAATGAATCCCAGTAGCCCGTAAATAGGGGTCTAAGGGATTGCTAAACATCATGAGTTTTTTACCGTGGTATATCAGAGTCTCAGATACTTGAGCAGTCATAGGTCTCCAAAATGTAGTGACAGCAAAACCAATATGCCAGAGTGAAGGCTCACAGAGTGAGCTCACTTTATCACTAAGGGAAAGTCCTAGACCTAAGCTCATCATACGAGCTAAGAGCCTCATAAGCTAACAGCCTCATAAGCTAACAGCCCCTAACAACAAGAACCAACAACAGGAAGTCTATGACTAACTCAACAATATTACTCAGAGAAGAGTGGTTAATGCGAGCAGTCGTTCATCTAGAGCCAATCTTTCAAATGAGCGGCTATCAAATACCTAAAGTAAAGGTGTCCGTTGGCTTTCCTAGTACAGGTGCAAAAGGACGTCACTTAGGTCAATGTTGGTCAACAAAATCTGCAGTGGACGGAATCAATCAAATTTTTATTTCGCCTCATCTGCAAACACCATTTGATTTTTTAGATACCTTAGTGCACGAGTTGGTACATGCGGTGGATGATTGCAAAAGTGGCCACGGCGATAACTTTAAAAAGATTGCATTAGATGTTGGCTTAAAAGGACCAATGCGAAGTGCCGGGGCTGATGTATGGCTAAAGCAGGATCTAATTCGAATTGCTGAGAAACTTGGAAGCTTTCCCCATGGAAGATTAAGTCTGCCAGTAAGAACGATGCAAAAAGCACCTAAGCGACCAGGCGCTAAATGTAGCAAGTGTGGTTACGAGGTTGTTATATTAAAGAAATTCCTGCACCTTGGTCCTCCAATATGCCCCAAAGATATAGAAGGCATGGAGCCTAAGGGAGAATGGGGGGATGTTTAATAAGAAAACCTTATAACTACTTGCAGGAAGGAAGGTGTGAAATGATAAAGGGTTATTAAAAAATAATCTGTACTAGGAGCGTTTATATTTTTATGATTGTTAATCATGATTGGCAAAATTCTTTTTAATGAAGTCTTCAGCCTCAGATTTCGTAACAGGGTTCCAAGGATCTCTGTAGCTGCTATAAAGAAAGTCTGGACTATCTAGTCGGCTAGTTAATTTGACGTAAATGCAAAATAATTGGCCAACTGGAAATGCAGTTCTCATTTCTCGGCTACATTCAACCCGCATATCCGTACTGAAACCTTGACCAGGTAATGGCCTTACGCGAATTGGCGATCGGGATTTTTCACCACCGGCATTGAAGGTTTCAACGATTACATACATATATGTTTCCCTAAATAAACGCCATGAATTATTATGGAATATATGGAAATTATTGACAATATTAATCATCTTTTAGGGGATGATTTAAAGCAGACCATTCGAAAAGATTCGAAGTTGAAGATTGCTGCATCCTGCTTTTCTATATATGCTTATGAAGCATTAAAAGCAGAGTTAGAAAATATTGATTCCTTGAATTTTATATTCACATCGCCTACATTTGTTGCTACTGAGGCTACTGATAAAGTGAAGAAGGAAAAGAGAGAATTTCATATTCCCAAATTGAATCGTGAAAAAAATCTCTATGGCAGTGAATTTGAAATACAGCTTAAAAATAAACTTACGCAACGCGCTATCGCAAGAGAATGTGCTGACTGGCTAAGACGTAAGGCTAAATTTAGATCTAATAAGACAAAAGCTCCAATGCAACAATTTGCTGGAGTGCAATCTGAAGAGGACTCTTCAATTTATATGCCGCTCCATGGTTTTACTGCTGTAGACCTTGGTTATCAACGGGGGGATGCAGTCTCTAACCTCGTTAACAAATTTAGTGAAAAACAAAATACTCAAATTTTTTTAGGTTTATTTGATCAAATTTGGAATGACACTGAAAAATTAGAAGATGTCACAACTAGTATTTGTGACCACATTGAATCTGTATATCAAGAAAACCCCCCGGAAAGGGTATATTTCTTGATGCTTTACAACATCTTCAGTGAGTTTTTAGAGGATCTAAATGAAGATGTTTTGCCCAATGACCTGACGGGTTATCAAAATACGTTAATTTGGAACAAGCTTTTTAATTTTCAAAAAGATGCAGCAACTGGAATTATTAACAAGCTTGAAACCTATAGTGGGTGCATCTTGGCGGATAGTGTGGGCCTTGGTAAAACCTTTACTGCACTTGCGGTAATGAAGTATTACGAATTAAGGAATAAATCAGTTCTTGTACTTAGCCCTAAAAAGCTAGCTGACAATTGGCTTAACTACAACAGAAATCTAAAAACAAACATTTTTTCAAAAGATCGATTTAACTATGATGTTTTATGCCATACCGATCTATTAAGGACTTCTGGTGAGTCATATGGCACACCTTTAAACAGGATCAATTGGGGTAACTATGATTTAGTAGTTATTGATGAATCACATAACTTTAGAAATAACGATGCCTATAAAGATAAAGAAACTCGTTACCAAAAGTTAATGAATTCGGTTGTTAAAGAGGGTGTGAAGACAAAAGTTCTCATGCTTTCTGCTACGCCAGTAAATAATCGCTTTGCAGACCTTAAAAATCAACTTGCATTAGCATATGAAGGGGACTCAGAAAACCTGAATAAGAAGCTAAAAACTGAGAAAGATGTTGAGGCAATTTTCAGTCGAGCGCAAGCAGTATTTAATGTATGGGCAAAATTACCATCGGAGAAAAGAACTGCAGCCTCTATTTTAGAAAAGTTAGATTTTGACTTCTTTGAACTTTTAGATAGCGTCACGATCGCTCGCTCAAGAAAGCATATTGAAACTTTCTATGACACTAAGGACATTGGTAATTTCCCAGAAAGAAAAAAGCCTATTTCAATCCATAGCCCCTTAACAGCGCGGGTAGATGTGAAGAACTTTAATCAGATTTACTCAAGTCTCACGATGATGAAACTAGCTGTGTATGCACCAGTGAGTTATATATTGCCAAGCCGCATGAGCAAATACGAGGATATGTATGACACAGAAGTATCGGGAGGCAAGGGTAAGTTAAGGCAGGCAGACCGTGAAAAAAGTCTTCAGGCATTGATGACTACAAACCTACTAAAAAGGCTTGAGAGTTCCGTCCATTCCTTTAGGCTAACTTTAGAGCGTTTGAAGTCTAATAATTTAATTACGCTTAATAAGATTGCTGAATTTGAAAAGACTGGTAAAAAATCAAAAGTCGTTGATGTTTCATCTCAGTATGAAGATGCAGAGCCTGATGATGATGAATTACCGAGGGATGAATTATTTAGAACTGGTGGCAAAGTTCAAATTGATCTAGAGGATATGGACCTGCCTGGTTGGAAGGTGCATCTTGAGGCCGATTTATTTTTGATCAATGAGCTAATGGCAGATATGTCAAAAGTGACGCCAGAACACGACTCAAAGCTTCAGCATTTAAAGGCGTTGATTGGAGACAAGTTAAAGAATCCTTTTAATCCTGAAAATAAGAAGGTTCTTATTTTCACCGCTTTTGCTGATACGGCTGACTATCTATACGAAAATATAGCTATAGATATATTAAAAGCGAACCACGTACACACTGCAAAAGTTACTGGTAACGATGGTCCTAAATCGACGCTGAAGGCGTCCTATGATTTTCAATCTATTTTGACGTTGTTTTCCCCGAAGTCAAAAGAAAAAGATATTGTTTTGCCATCCGAGCCAAATGAGATAGACATTCTAATAGGCACAGACTGTATTTCCGAAGGTCAAAATCTTCAAGATTGCGACTATGTAGTTAATTATGATATCCATTGGAATCCAGTTCGAATTATTCAGCGCTTTGGGCGGGTTGATCGAATCGGCTCGCACAATGCAAGCATTCAGTTAGTGAATTACTGGCCCGACATCTCTTTAGATGAATATATTAATCTTAAGGATAGGGTTGAGAGTCGAATGATGATCGCCGATGTGACTGCTACTGGAGATGATAATGTGTTGAGCGCACAAGCTAATGACGTTTCTTATCGCAAGGAGCAGTTACGGAGACTGCAAGATGAAGTAATTGAAATGGAGGATCTAAAAACCGGAGTTTCTATTACTGATTTGGGTCTTAACGACTTTCGCATGGATTTGCTTAGTTATGTTAAAGAAAACGGCACATTAGAGTCGGCACCAAGTGGGATGCATGCTGTTGTTCCAGCAGATCCAGAGCATGGATTAATGCCGGGCGTTATCTTTACTTTAAGGAATAGAAATCAAGGAGTAAATGTTAGTCAGCATAACCGTTTACACCCTTATTACTTAGTTTACGTCGGCAGCAACGGGGAGGTGATTGTTACACATACAGAGGTAAAGCGCCTGCTAGATATAGTTCGAACAACCTGTAAGGGTAGAGGTCTACCAATTCCTGATGCATTCAAAAAATTTAATTTTGAGACTGACGATGGTAAGACAATGAGCTTTTACTCTGATTTATTGAGCAAATCTATTCGTTCCATGATTGAGGTTAAGGAAGATAAAGATATAGATAGTTTATTTACGGGAAAGAGGACGTCAGCCTTAGTTGACAAAATTTCTGGGTTAGATGATTTTGAATTGGTTACATTTTTAGTAATACAGGGGTAGAGGTGGGCTTTAAGCTTTTTCATTACCCACAACAGGCTATCTTTGGTAAAGTTTTACCAAAAAACAAGATTTATGAGTTCGCCAAACCAAGTAAAGTAGTAAAAGAGCTTTTTATTAAGCAAGTAGAGCAGATAGTATGGGAATACAAGCTTTCTCCAGAGACTATTAATACTCCTTCTGGCGAAGGTGTTCAGGAAATTCAAATTCTCAAGATACAGTTAAGAGTTCCTGATGTAAACAAAAAAATATTTCAAGTTATTGACCAGGCCATTCCTTCCCACATATTTTATGAAATTGCAGTTGCCAATGAATTAAAATTGATAGCTGCGTATAAGAGACCAAGTGATGCCGATACTTCCAAATGGGTAACGGGCACTTATTTTGAGTCTGATTGGGTATCTAGCTCAGCAGAGAAAAGAAGTCTACCAATATCGTTGAATATGGGTTCTTTGTATGCTCAAATGCTTCGAGAAATAATGCCAAGCTGTGCAAGGCCATTAGAAAGCCTAAGAGCGCAGGTTGACAGATTGGAATTACTTCAACTTCGGAAAGCGGAGTTAGATCGATTAAAACAAAGATTAACTAAGGAAAATCAGTTTAATAGAAAAATAGAAATTAATTCGCGAATAAGAGAAGCGCAACGCTCCATAAATGAACTGCTAGATTAATAATATGAAAAATTTAAAGATGCACTCAAAATCATTGATAGAAGATAATATTTTACGTATTCGTGAAATTTTTCCTAACTGCGTTACTGAGGCGCTTGATCAAGATGGAAATCTAAATTTACGAGTTAACTTTGAACAGCTACAACAGGAGTTAAGTGAAACTCTTGTTGAAGGGCAGCAGGAGAGATATCAGCTAAATTGGCCAGGAAAACGCGAAGCAATTCTTAATTCTAACGCACCGATTACAAAAACTTTACGGCCCATCGAAAAGGACTCATCGAACTTCGCTGATACAAAAAATATATATATTGAAGGTGATAACTTAGAAATTCTAAAATTGCTTCAGGAAAGTTACCTCGGGAAGATAAAGATGATTTACATTGACCCGCCCTATAACACCGGCAAAGACATCATATATAAAAATGATTATTCCGAATCTGATAAAGATTACAAAATTGCTGCGGGTGAAATAAACGAACAAGGGATGATTGCTATTTCTAACCCAGAAACAAGCGGAAAATACCACAGTAACTGGTTATCAATGATGTACCCGTTGCTTAAGTGCTCTAGAAATCTTTTGACTGATGATGGAATGATCGTTATAGCTATCGATCATTTTGAGCTTGCTAATCTTGTATGTATTTGCGATGAAATTTATGGCTATCGAAATAGGGTTGGTTTAATTGCAATTAGAAATAATCCAGCAGGGAGATCTACGGCAACTGGTGTTTCTATAACTCATGAATATGCACTCATATATAGCAAGTCCGAAGATATTCAGTTAGGTAGACTCCCTAGAAATGATAAGCAAATTGCTCGTTATGGCGAAGTGGACAATATAGGCGCATTTGAGTGGGTGAATTTTAGAAAGCCCGGTAGTAAAAGATCTGAATCACCAAAAATGTACTACCCAATATTTGTCAGCTCAAACAGTATAAGAATACCAAATGTGAGTTGGAATGCAAAAACTAATACATGGGACTTGCTAGAGCAACCCTCTTCAGTTGAAAAGATAATCTATCCTATCGACGATGATGGTAAGGATCGAAGATGGAGATGGGCTATCGAGCGTGCAAAAGCCGAACTCTCTGAGTTAGCTCCAAAAATAATGAAAGGTGACGAGTACCACGTTTATTTGAAAGGAAGAATGCCTAATGATGGTGTTCTACCGAGTACATGGTGGGATAAAAAAGAATATTCCTCGACAGCATATGGGACAAATTTATTGAAGGACCTTTTCGGAGAGCTGCAAGTATTTTCTTATCCCAAGTCACTATATGCAGTTAAAGATCTTATTGAAATATGCGCACCAGGTAGCAATGACATCATATTAGATTTTTTCTCCGGCTCAGCAACAACAGCCCATGCTGTATTGGAGCTAAACGCTGAAAAGGGAACGAAAAAGCAGTTTATCTTGGCGCAATTGCCTGTCGAAACTAAGTTTGAAGGAGATGATACGGCATCAAAGTTCACAACAATCTGTGAAATAGGTAAAGAGCGTATTCGCAGAGCGGCTAAAAAAATTAAAGATGAGTTTAAGGCAGAGATGGATTATGGATTCAGAGTATATCGTCTCGATTCTAGCAATATGGAAGATGTTTATTATCGGCCGAACGATTATGACCAGAAAAAGTTGGATATGTTTGCTGATAACGTAAAGTCAGACAGAACCGCTGAAGATTTGCTTGCCCAAGTAATGATTGACTGGGGCCTTCAATTATCTAAGAAAATTGATAAAAAAATAATTCTCTCTAAAAATGTTTATTTTGTTGATGAAGATTCTCTAGTAGCATGTTTTGATTCTTCTGGCGAAATAGATGAGGAATTTGTAAAAGAATTAGCTAATTACAAACCACTTAGAATTGTTTTTAGGGACTCTGGCTTCAAAAATGATGCGATGAAAATTAGCGTTGAGCAAATTATCAAATCGATTTCTCCGCACTCAGAAGTAAGAACAATATAGGATTTAAATGAAGCTTAAGTTTAAAAATCAACCTTTCCAAACTGCAGCAGTTTCTGCAGTTGTTGATTGTTTTAAGGGGCAACCCTTTTGTAGACATGGAACTAGATATCGCGTAGATCCTGGTAATAAAGAGAACTCTCAATTAAGTTTGGATGACTCAGGATTTAGAAACTCCGATCTTGAACTTACGGAGGCAGAGCTCATTGCTAATATACAGAACGTGCAGAAAATTAGTTCATTACCTATCTCGTCAGGACTAATTTCTAATAAGGTTTCTAGAATTAATTTAGACATTGAAATGGAGACGGGTACTGGAAAGACTTATTGTTATATCAAAACAATGTTTGAACTTAATGCCAAATACGGTTGGAGTAAGTTCATCATTGTTGTTCCAAGCATAGCTATTCGCGAAGGTGTTTATAAATCACTTAGTATTACTGCGGACCATTTCTCTGAGGCTTATGGAAAGAAGGCAAGATTTTTTATATATAACTCCAAGCAACTTCATCAAATTGAAGCCTTCTCTTCCGATTCCGGCATTAATGTTATGGTAATTAATGTTCAGGCCTTTGCGGCTAGAGGCGCTGATAATAGGAGGATTTACGATAAATTAGATGATTTTCAATCGCGTAGACCAATTGATGTTATCAAAGCAAATAAGCCCATATTAATCATTGATGAGCCGCAAAAAATGGAGGGCACACAAACCCTTAAATCATTAGAAGAATTTGGAGCGCTCGCTGTTCTCCGATACTCAGCTACACACAAGACCGGGCACAATAAAATTCATAGGCTAGATGCGCTTGATGCATATAGCCAAAAGTTAGTAAAAAAAATTGCCGTACGTGGAATTTCAGTAAAGAATCTCCCGGGAACAAATTCATACTTATATCTTGAGACAATACAGATTTCATCTAAAAATCCACCTGTTGCAAAAATTGAGATTGAGATTAAGAGTTCATCAGGAACGCCAAAAAGAGAAATTAGAGCTATAAATAAAGGCGATAATTTATTTGATCTCTCAAGAGGTCTTGATCAATATAAGGGATTCGTAGTTTCTGACATCAACTCAATAACTGATACGGTCTCATTCACCAATGGCATAGAAATTAAATCTGGAGATGCTTTTGGCGATATTGGTGATGATATTCTTCGTCGTATACAAATTCGGGAGGCTATTAAGGCTCATTTCGATAAAGAGAAGATTCTTTTTAACCAGGGGGTTAAAGTTCTTTCTCTATTTTTTATTGATGAAGTCATCAAGTATCGTGATTATTCCCAAACCGATGAAAAAGGAGAATATGCAAGAATTTTTGAGGAAGAATATAACGCGTATATTAATGAATTAGGTTTGGTTGAAGACACACACTACGGCAAATATCTAAAGCAGATCCCCACAAGTAAAACTCATAGCGGATATTTTTCAATTGATAAAAAATCAAAAAAAATAATAGATTCATCTGTTAAAGGAGGTGAAGCAGATGATGTAGATGCTTATGATTTAATCCTGAAAGACAAGGAACGCCTATTATCTTTTGAAGAGCCAGTGCGCTTTATTTTTTCTCACTCGGCTCTACGTGAGGGTTGGGATAATCCAAACGTGTTTGTAATATGTGCTCTTAAGCACAGCGACAACACAATATCCAGACGCCAAGAGGTTGGACGTGGACTTCGGCTTTCAGTTAATCAGAATGGCGACAGGATGGATGATCCTGCAACAGTTCACCAGTTTAATGTGCTAACTGTAGTTGCTAGTGAGGGGTATAAAGATTTTGTTGCGGGCTTGCAGAGCGATATAGTTAATTCTCTATCTGAGAGACCTAGGTTGGCGAATGTAGAGTATTTTCAAGGAAAAATCTTAAAAACTCCCAAAGGGGATGAGCTTGTAACGCCTGAAATGGCTAGACAGATTTACCAATATTTGCTCAAACATGACTATGTAGATACTAAAGACGAAAGTATTACCAATGTCTATCATCATGCAAAAAAAGATGGTGATTTAGCGCCTCTTCCAGAGCCATTGGCTCCCTTTGCAGATGAAGTAATAAGGCTTATTGACGCCGTCTTTTCCCAAGCCCAACTTCCAGAAATTGAAGATGACAGAGGAGCAAGGATAAATCCCCTGAACGATAATTTCGATAAAAAAGAATTTAAAGAGCTATGGAGTCGAATAAACAGGAGGGCTGCATATACTGTTCATTTTGATAGTAAAGAGCTAATACAAAAATGCATAAAAGCCCTAGATTCAAAATTAAAGGTTGCGTCCCTTCAGTACACTATACAAACTGGGGTACAGCTAGATAAGACAACTGCTGATGATTTGAAGGGCGGCGAAGGATTTAAATTAATAAATACTGATACTGAAACCCATCGTGGGTCTATTTACTCTTCAGTTAAATATGACCTGATTGGAAAGATAGCTGATTCTGTATTGTTAACTAGAGCCACTGTTGTTGAAATTCTTAAGGGTATAAATGCGGCAACCTTCGCTCAATTCAAAACAAATCCAGAAAACTTTATTTCTGAAGCTATTCTACTCATTAATGAACAAAAAGCTACTACGATTATTGAGCATCTAACATACAATCCGCTAGATCAGGCATATGGGATAAATATCTTTACTGAAACTCAGTTTAAGCAAGACTTTTCCAAAGCTGGGGACCAGCTCAAACGCCATGTCTATGACTATGTCATTACTGATTCGAAGATAGAGCGTGAATTTGTAAAGGAGTTGGATACAAGTTCTGATGTTGTTGTTTATGCCAAGCTCCCTAAAGGATTTTTTATTCCAACACCTGTAGGTAACTACAATCCTGATTGGGCAATTAGCTTTAAGGAGGGATCGGTAAAGCATATTTACTTTGTAGCCGAAACAAAAGGCTCAATGTCTAGTATGGAACTGCGAGAAATTGAGAAATCTAAGATTGAATGCGCTAAAAAGTTTTTCGAGAGTTTAAATAAAAAAATTGAACGAAACAATGTTCAATATGACGTTGTTAACAGCTTTAATAAGTTAATGCAGGTAGTGTCCTAAGTCCCCAAAGCCTTCCTCAAATAAGGATCAATATCACCTTGAGCAAGTAGCCACTGTCTATAGTCGCTAGGTAAATCCGCTAGTGGCATACCTTTATGTTTACCAAAGGGCATGACCGTTGGAATCCTGGCTTTTTCAGATTCCGCATACAAGTCTTCAATGGTTTTAATACTAAGTTGCTTGCAGATTTGATCGAGTATCACTGCACATATGCCTACGTCTGTAAGTGCTGAATGTACATTGCGTAGCTGTTCGCGCGCCGTATTTCGGTCTAGGTAATAGAGTAGAGCGCCCTGGTTATGACTATCTAAGTTGGGCCAAAGCTTGCGGGCTAGGGCTAATGTACAAATACGCTTAACTTCAGGTTTGCCAATTACTTCCCAATCAAAATCCACGTTATGCCCAATGAGGTATTCAACATCGCTAGGTAGGCTAAAGTTACTGGCGGGTGGGCAATCTACTAATTCTTCGTCCAGGATGTGATGGGTTGCCAAGGCCCCAAGGGTAATGGGTTTACCAGGGTTATAACGTTGTACGAAAGGATTGTTAACAGTAAGGGGATCAATGGATGCAAGCTCAAGCCAAGCCGCTTCGATTAATACAGGCTCTTTAATGCCCGTGGCTTCGGTATCGAAAATGATGGTTTTTGGCATGCAATGATGTTTAAGCGGAATACACCACCATCTTAGCGCTATCTTGAATTTGTACTGCAATCGAGCCTTGTTTTTTCTTTCTCAGTACTGCGGCTAGCGCATCATTAAATGAACAATAGGTTCCGATGGCGATCCAGGCTGAGTAAGGGTTATTGGCTTTATGTAACGCCTTAAAGGATTTGCTTGGCATAGTATTGCTTTCCATTTGATTGAGGGTGGTGTGTGCTGCTTGGATCTTTTGCCTGGCCCGCTCCGCTTTAACTGCTACTTGCGCCCGTTTGGACTGGTCTTTTAGGGCCTTGAT
>JACCDP010125349.1_pt1 | contig 16877 bp, 27 predicted proteins | sample 7445841 | NCBI WGS metagenome assembly JACCDP01 (sample SAMN15323441, study PRJNA562643) | freshwater metagenome | isolation source: river surface water | place: USA:Blue River Watershed | collected 2017-08-17 | reverse complement strand
TTACAGGACTATTTTACCTGAATTGCTCTTCCAAATCTCGCTGAGAGCATTGCCTGCACTTCCTTCTTTGTCTTCCTGGAGAAGATCTCGCATGCAAAGAGTTTGTTGACCTTTTTGGTTTCAGTGGAGTCGATTACTGCTTTCTTGAGCTTGAGAAGAGACAGGGCAACCTGCATGTCAGCTTCAAATGCTGCGAATATAGCCATTCTATTCATTAGACTACTATTGGTTGTCCCTGGAATGTGACGGGTTTCCCGCTAAGCTCTAAGACTCTCACTGACTTGACGCCCGGCATTGATCTAATCAGCTTTGCTATCGTGATTAGATTCTTGTAGGCACCTGCAGAGTTTGGCATGAATTTTATGCTAAGGTCTACATACTCTTTGCCGTCAGCAGCCTTCTGAGCTCTCATTGTCTGACTAACGATCGAGACAGAGGCAAGGATCCTGATGCGCGTCATCGTGTCTGGTATGTGAGCATCAGGATCAATAGCAAGCCTGACCTTGATGTTCATCAGGCTTCTCTTGAGTCTAAAGTCGGCTTCCTTTAGCAGGTTGTTCATAACCTAGCTATCTATTACTCTACTGCCTTTCATCCTCGACCATAGCGCATCCAATAGTTAGCATCATTCCTGCAGCGGAGGATGCATTCTGCAGTGCGCACCTGACAACCTTCGCAGGGTCAATGATGCCCATCTGGAACATGTCTCCAAAGATGCCATTGAAAGCATCATATCCGTGATTCTTCTGCAGACCTAAAACCTGATTCAGGATGACATCTGGTGTGCCGCCCGAGTTCTGTACAATCTGCTTCAGAGGTGCCTGGCACGCGTTTCTGACGATAATCCTGCCAGCATTGAATCCATCTACACCTGAGATGGTGATACAGGACGCTGCACGAACGAGAGCAACGCCGCCTCCTGGTACGATTCCCTCAGCCAGTGCTGCCTGGGTAGCGTGAAGAGCATCGTCAACTCTATCCTTGCGTTCCCTCAGCTCTGACTCTGTCGCACCGCCAACCCTCAACACAGCTATTCCGCCCGAGAGTCTAGCTAGCCTGCCTCGAATATGTGCGATCTCATCTGGGTCGGTCGCATTCTTAAGGCTCTCCCTACAGGAGTTGATTTGAGACTCTATTCTCTCTTGACTACCTCCACCACCGACGAAGGTGGTGTCATACCTTGAAACAACGATCTTGTTACAGGTTCCGAGGTGAGAAAGCTGCATAGACATGATGTCTGTTGTCTGTAGCGTGCTCGTTATATCACAGCCCAGAACGGCAGCAAGATCTGCCATCATGTCCTCTCTCGATTCTCCAAAACCAGGCGCTCTAATAGCGCAGACCTTGAGAGCACCCTTCACCTTATTGAGGACGAGACCCTGCATAGCCTCTCCCTCGATGTCGTCTGCGACTATGAGAAGTGGCCTCTGCGCTGCCAGGATCTTCTCTAGAAGAGGAGTAATCTCCTTGAGAGAGTCAAACTTCTTGTTGCAGAGAAGAACGTATGGCTTCTCAAGCTCTACGACCATCCTCTCCTGATCTGTTATGAAGTAAGGGGAGAGATACCCTCTTTCAATTCTCATTCCGTCAACAACGTTGAGCGTGGTAGCGAATCCCTTCGCCTCCTCAACGGTGACAACACCGTCAGTTCCAACTTTCTTGATTGCAGCTGCGATCAAATTACCGATCTCAGACTCTCCATTCGCCGAGATAGTTGCAACCTGCTGTATCTCCTCGTCGCAGGAGACTACGACAGATTCCTCTCGAAGCCTTGAGATTATCTCTTCAACAGCTGAATCTATTCCTCTCTTTAGATCTGAGGCTTGGTGGCCTGCAGCGAGCATCTTCATGCCCTCACCAAAGATCGCCTGAGTTAGGACTGTGGCTGTGGTTGTACCATCTCCGGCAGTGTCAGCTGTTCTAGACGCAGCCTCCTTAGCCATCTGCACACCCAGATTCTTAATCTGGTCCCTAAGATTTATTGCTCGAGCGACTGTAACACCGTCCTTGGTGACAACAGGGTGCCCTTCTCCGCTCTCAATGACAACATTCCTTCCTCTCGGACCCATTGTCGTCTTGACAGCCTCAGCGAGGACGTTCACACCAAGAAGAAGCTTCTCTCTAGCTTCAAGATCAAAGGTAACAATCTTTGGAGAGTCGTAATTCATCCCTTGAGAATCCTCTTAGACTCTAAGATACTCGAAGGAGCATTATTGATAATCCTTCTCTGCTTTGTTATAACGTTCTCTGCATAGAGAATGTCAGCCAGCATGAAGGGTACTTCATCGACGGAAATTACTCCTGACTCTCTAAGCATTCTGATCTTCTCAGAATCTATCGCCTGTGACTGCACTGTGACCTCCTCGTGAATAATAACACCCGGGAGAAAGTCTTAAATCAGGCACCAAAAGTCTTGACGTACTTTGACCAAGATTTCTGGTTGATGATTGACCAGAATCCTAGCTCCTTGAACCTATCGTAGAGAGAGTTCCAGTCAGGATTTCCGCAAGTGGATCTCATCATTCCGTCACTCGGATCTATGGATTCAAAGCCAACGAGATCAAGGTTTCGCTTGAACTGTGGGACAAAGCTTGGATTCTCCGATATCCAGAGCTTAAGAGCGTCTGGATCTCTTGTCAGCTTCTCGGCAATGACGTCACCTATACCGGGGATGCCAGGAATGTTGTCAGACTTGTCACCTCTTAGAGCCTTCCAGATGACGTAATTGTAATCAGGAGGTGTGATGTACTGCTTCTTCACTGGATTGTAGAGTTTTACTCTGCTGTTCAGAGAGAACAGCTGGATGAAATCCGTGTCAGACGACACGACAGTCTTGTTCTCATCAGGGTGTCTTACAGACACAAGGTGGGCGATGACATCGTCACACTCGTGATCAGGGTGAAGAATCATCTCGACAGGCATTCTCTCCAGCAGAGATAGAACTATAGACTTCTGGCGCCTAAATTCTTGCATCTCTGCAACCCGTGGATCGTCTGGATCCATCTTCCTGTTCGCCTTGTAGCCAGCATCCAGCTCTAGCCGACGCTTGGGTGATCCCTCGAGTACGATGTATGTCTTCGTGGGAGATATCTCCTCCACTAGGGGTCTTAGAGATCGAAAGAAAGAGTACACGATGTGGTTGTCACCTTGCTTCATCCCAAACCTTGCACGATGAAGGAGGTTATACCCATCGAGAATCGCGATCATGTTGAGCTCCTCTTGTTATATCCTTAATCTCGCCTTCTGCCCATTTCCTAAATCTATCATCTGTGTAACAAACCCGTTATCATCATTTACACTTGGTAAAGCTTGCTGATCGGGTTCTGGTAACGTGTGGGGTTCAGAGTCTGCGAATGCATGACTTGCAACCTCTGCAGCACGATCTATCATCTCAGTGATAGCAGCCGTCGCGTTACGCATCATATGGTCCCTGGCTTCACCGAGAGATGTGAAGATATCAACGTCAATATCTTCTAGCTTCATCTCAGATCTGTCCTTATTTGGAAGGGAGACCGTATGGCTGTATGTCTCTCCGGAAGAGGTCTTCCTTATGATGCACTCAACTATCTGGACCGGGAATACCTTATTGGTCTTCCTAGAGATTACGAATAGAACCTTTCCTACTTCAAACATGAATTCACCCTCTGTGGCATTATAGTCACAGAGGGTGAATGATTACACCGTAGTTTTATTTCGTCTTAACGACGGAAACCAGGCCCGACAAAGCCAACAGTGACCCCTCTAGAAGACTGACTCTTGGTAGTGTTGCGGGCTGAGAGCATGCTCTCTACTTCCATCTGGATTATGTGCTTGAGACGTGCTTCCATGATTGGATCCATCTCCTCGCCCATATCCTCCATTCCCTCTTCGTCCTCTGCAGCCTCAGCAAGCTGGTGACCATCATATGTCGAACCCTTCTTGTCTGACTTGAGTGGAGGTCCTGCAGGATCCTCGCGCTTGCTGAGGTTGCCGCCCTCACTCAGAAGTGTACCGGAGTCATTTCCACCAAGCCCTGCGAGCCTGGAAAGTCTCTCAACGTCGAATTTCATAACAAAATCTCCTACAGTGTAGAATTAATTATTATGAATCTCTACTTTTTCCTAGATTTATCAATGTTACTTTGAACAAGATCAGTTATTTTAGATCCTTTCACAGTAGCATCCTTCATCTTCTCAAGGCCCAGCGCAAACCTGACCTTGTCGTAGGTCTCCTCGTCTAGGTTATCCTTGAGGATCTGCATGTCTGCATAGGAGTGCAGATCCATCTCAACAATGGGAATGTCCTCCCCCTCAGGGCCTGGCTCAAATTCATTAGTCTCTCTCGAGATGAATATGAAAAGTACGGGAGGATTAGACTCGCCCTCAGGGACCATTATGAACGGGATCTTGGAATCCTCCTCATACATGATCTCTGGAATCCACTTGCCTTGGTGCTTGTTCTTCATAGTAAGAGATTACAATGGAGCTTGTAGGTCGTTTAGGTCAGAGACCTAATTCTATCAGATATAGGTCTTATCTTAGAAATGCAAGGTTTTGTCTTGTCAGATTGCCCAATAATATCAACTATCTGATCAGATACTGGATCGAGCATATTGCTTGCAAATTCACTAAGAGCAGAATCAACTTCTTGCGCACTCATACCCTTTGTAGCCTTGTTGTACTCATCCTGCTTAATCACGACATCGGCATTAGCGAAAATTGAATAGACCTTCTCTAGCTTCTTAATACCAGTAAGCGAATTCATTACGCGAATTTCTGCCTCTAAGTTGTTAACATCAGTTTCTAAAGCCCTGGCAAGTTGATCACAGTTTGCTCTACCATCATCAACATCTACTAAAGCCTTCGTGAAACCAGACAGGAATCCCGGATTGATTGAACCCTCGGGAGGAAGTATCTTTGTAAAATCTGGATTCTTTGAGAATCTTGATTTAATCCCTGCTATTACAGACCTAGCACCCTTGACAAGGTCTGTATGAGACGCTGCAGCCCAGGCTATTGCACCCGCACCAAGAGCACTAAGAATAGTCGTTGTATTCCTCAGGGCAAAGCGTGCGATACCACCGACATTCAGAGAACCAGCGATACCTCTGATGATGTCGGGAACTCCGCCTGATGCGAGCTGGCTGAGATATCCTCCTCCTGTGTACCCGAATCCGCCTCCTCTTCCGACGTAGTCGATCTCGTCGATCTTACCGCGTCGTATCTCCTCTCGGATAAGAGCTCTCAAAACTGTCTCAGAACTAGATTTTCCCATAGATCTTCCTTCTCTCTTCCCTGGTTCTAAGTATAAGAGTACGGCCAGTGATACTCCTAAATCTCTCCGCAATGTCTCTCTCGAAATCATTCATAGATTGCTCTTTAGTCTTAGGATCTCTTGTGGAGAAAAATCTTCTGTAGTAGGGATTGAGCCTCTGCATGACTTCTATCTTAATTGTAACCCAGTCATCACAGTCTCTCGCGAATGAAGCAACAGCATCTAGCTCTTTGTAGACAGGGCTAGGGTCTACTTCTCGAGGATCAAGGCAAGGTTTGATAACTTTTGGCATGAGTGATTATATTCAAATGATGAACGAAGAAAGCACAGAATCACACATAATGGGTCTTCACGAGGATCTAAAGCTTAGACTCGTGGATGTGAAAAATATATTGCTCGACTTATCTCAGGGCAAAGTCCCCAACATCGAAGAGAAGATGGATGGACAGAACTTCTCATTCAGCGTTGTCAAGGGATCTGTCAAATACGCTGGCAAGGGTGCATCTGCAAAAAGAGTAGAAGAAGGGTTGATGAACAAGGATCAGATGCTGGCTCGATTGCCAGACAGAGTCAAGGGTGGCTTTGGCATAGCTTTCGACGCAGCCCAGGATTTCATCAGCGCAATAGATGAAAGAGTGATCTCAGAGGCATTCTGCGAGGGAAAGACTGTTCTCGAGTGCGCATTGATACAAGCGTCCAATCCTGTGACTCTACGATACCCAGCAGACAGCCTCAGAACAATTCGATTTGCATCACCCACAGGTGTGTCAATAAACCATTCTGCTGCGAACAAAATTCTAGAGATATCGCATGTGGGTAGCCTCGCGGTACTCCCGAAGCCCAAGCCCAATCTTGTGAGAAATCTAGAGATGGACATGTCAGAGCTAGACGACACAACTGACCTAGGAACACTGTACACACTAGAGATCGGACGGATCCTAAATGTCGGCGGGATGAGGCGAGATCACGCACTCTTGGTTGCAAAGCGCCTTGTGAGAGGAACAGAGGTTGATCACAAAGAGATCAAGTCTGCAGACAAGACAGGTAAGCTGTGGCAGATTGTCAAGGATCTTGAATCCTCTGGAAACATGCGGGCTGCAGGAATCGCCCGTGTCGAGAGAATGCTCCAAAAGTACACGAATGCACTACTGTCTTGCTTTGACTATAGCATGCCAGCCAAGGAAGACTCTGTGCAATTAATAAGTGATGAAGTTAGCAGAATCATAGCAGCATACAGCAGGGGATCAATAAAAGTCAAGATGACATCTGGCGAATTGAGAGATCTTGATGAAAAGTGGCGTGGGAGACTAGAGAACAGCATCAAGCGCATCGATCCCAGCGTCAGAATGATACCCGTTGAAGGAATAGTCTTCAGGTACGCCGGCGTGAGATACAAGGTGACAGGGATGTACACGCCCTATCACAGGCTGTTGAGCATGTTCAGCTTCGAACACCAGGACAGAGAGAGACTTTTAATCTCTGATCGCTGATTAGCCAGCCAGTATGCTGAAGAGCTGGTGACGTTCAAGCTCATTGAGGAAGGGCGGGAAGAATTCCTCTGCGCTGTTGTCATGAACTGACAGTAGCTTGCGCACGTCAGTACCCCTCACCTCTGCCAGAGATCTAGAGTCTGTATCACTCATCCCATGGGAGACATAAGTTGAAAATCCAGGATCTGTGCAGAGCTCAAGCTTCTTGTCCCTGTACATACTTCCAAAGTAAAGTCTCTCCTGCGGCGTTCCAATCAACCTGCCAAAGCTACTGTGGATATCATCTGGCGAACCATACAAAACAGCGCCAGATGCTGCAGGATTAATCGCGAAATAGCTGGCTGTGGTTTTATCAATAGGCTGCGTTGCTAACCCCAGAATGCAACGCACAACGCCTACAACTGCAAAGGAATCCTTGACTGGAGTCGTACGCGCCTTTCTCACAGTGACACCCAGCGACTCTAGGCGTGGTGTCAAGAAACTCCACATCCTGATGAGCGAAGCCTCAGGGATGGTGTCAGCTCCGTCTCCCCTCGGCTTCGTAGAGTATATGAGTATTGTCTGGCCGTTTGAATCAAGTGACATCCTGATCTTGGAGAAGTGGCCAGATGTCAGCGGCTTAAAGCCACCTGCGATTATACCAACCTTCATGAGTCACCGGAGACATCATCCTCTTCAAGAAGTCCAGTTTTTATGCCGTGCTTCCTTGCCCTACTCTGGAGATATCTTATGCTCTCAATCGCCTTGCTTATCGTGAATCTTTCCTTACGCTCACTCCTGCCCAACGTGCGCCTGAGCACATCAAGCTCTGTGAGAATGCGGTCCATCTCTGCGATGTAACGCTCAGACCCGTAAGGATGTGTCTTCATCACCTTCTCATCAGTCTAGCAAGTCTAAGCTTGACACTCTCTTTCACCTGCTGCTTGCCCACTGCGATAGGAAGCTGAGCAGGAGCTGAGGTGTCCTCAGGCTGAGTCTCTTCCTCCTCCTCCTCTTCGGTTCCTTGAGTGGGCTCCGCCTGCTTGGGTGCAGGAGTCTCAGCATCAGGTTCATCCTCAATCTTGAGATCCAAGGGAGGATCCTCTGGGTCCTGCGCAGAAGCACCTGTAGTCTGGCCCGTCAGTATGTCTGCGAATGACTTGAAGAAGACGAACATCGCCTTTCTAGAAGGATCATCAAGCCTGTCAAAGTAGACCCTTAGCTCTGACTCAATCGCGCTGTCATCGACAGATCTTCCGCCTCTCATCTTCTTGATTGCGCTGGATATGGAGTCAAGTGAAACATTGAGATCTTTAGCAAAAGACTGTTTCTCATCACCGAGAGATGACTGACGATCAGGCGGGTTCTCAAGCTCCTGACCCTGGGGCGCTGTCTGACCCTGCGCGTCAGGCTTGGGAGGCGGACTCTTCTCCTCATCCTCCTCGTCGAGATTGTAGTACTGCTGATCGTCTTTCCTGGCCTTCATGAAGTAGACCTGCCTAGGATCGTCCTGAAACTTGGCGGAAGCCTCTGATAGACCTTGAAGGTACCTTATGAGCTCTATCTCGCTATTGATCTTCTTCACTTTTGCCATCTTCCCTTTCCGGATGAGAACACAACACTGTTCTTCCAGTCCTCACGATAGCGCTGATTGTATGCACGAGCAGGACTATCAAGCTGTGCGCTCTGGTAGTCTGTCATCTTCTCTCTTGCCTTCTCTTCCTTGTTGACTATGTCAAACATGAACTTATCAAATGTGAAATTCATCACGAAGTGCCTCGATCCTAAGTATTAAGATCAGTGAGCAGTATCTCGCAAACAGAAGTTTCATCACGCCTCGTCATCCTGAAGCTCTTGACAATTCCCACCTCTCTGCCAGAAAAGGTTAAAGTCATGCCATCTAGCATGACAGGATTTCCAAGACCTGAGTGACTTGTCTTGAACTTTATGCGCAACCAGCCCTCGCTGAAGTTTCGCTCAGACTCATCCGGTATCACTTTGATGGTTTGCTTGTTGACATGAATTGCAAGGGTATCATCTGAGAATCCGGTGAGCAGATCCTCTGTGACAATACCACTTATCTTGTCACTGACAAAGAATGACATTAGTGAAGATCACCATACATCATGTCGCACTCTCTGGCGTACTCGAGATCAAGATCTGTAACCCTCTCTAGATCATGTGTGCGGAGAACCACTGTAACATCGAGTCCCTCGATTAGTATCGACGCGTTGTGAGAAGTTCTCCTCTCATATCTCAGAAGAGAAGCAATGAAACTAAGCACGACAGACTGGTTCTTGAAGGAGAATGTTCTCGATATGCTCTCTGGGTTCTCATTGTGACTCCACTCAGACTTCTTCACCTTCACTGGCGGAGATGAATCCGGAATGGTGGTCTTCGATGGCAGGAAATTTTCATACATTCTAGACCTCCTAGGAACATCGTCGAAGTTGGTCACTAGATCTGTTATCCTCAAGTTGCACCCTGCCCAACAAGGTTGCGTTTTGCTGCGAGGTACTCAAGGTCTTTCCGAACCTCAGGTATCGCTGCGTATATCTCAAGACGAATCCTTTCCTTGTCAGCTGTTATCCTCTTGATATCATCCTTGATCTTGTTGTACTGGAAGCTTCCCTTCTTAATCCACTCACCTGTCCAGCCCTTGAGGTATATCGGAATGAGCCTGAGATCATCGTTTGTGAATCCGTACATCTCAAGTTTTGTTCGGGTCGTCTTTCTAGCAGACTCTAGACTCTGTGGAAGATCAACTTCTCCTGCAAGCATCTTCCTCAGCTCACCCTCAGCCATTGGGGAAATCTGCTTCTGCCCAGGCTTCTTTCTGCTGTTGAGATAGACTATGCAGTCACGGGCAGCGTTGTAGAGAGAAGTCGGATACTCAGTGAACAGGGGCTTGACGAATAGCTTGCTGTTCACCTGCCTGACCAAGTAACCGCCGAGCGTGTAGAGCTTCTCAGTAATCTCGTCATCATCCTCATTTTCAATCGCCTCGTTGAGATCATAGAGGTCAGGAAGGACTAACTCCAAAAATGCCTTGTCTTCAGAGTTGAATGTCGTAGGAATCATCTCATCAATCACGAACACCATGGTGCTAACAAGATCATTCATGCCATTTGAGATGAGATCACCCCACTGCTTGAATGGGTTCTTAGGTCCACCCTCAGATGCGTAGCTTGAGAACTTCATTATCTGGAGTGGGTACTTGTTGATCCACTGCCTCAATCCTGCAGCGCCAGAATATCCGAAGAAGGGAGCAAGAGCATTGAGGTTTTTTGTGAAGTCAATGGCTTCCTCCGGCAAATCAACCTCTCCCTTGACCTCAAAAGGAATTTCCTCAAAAGTCTGTTCCTGTGAAACTTCCTCTGGAAAGTCTATCTCCCTCCTGACTCTTGCGAGAGCTTCTGTAGCCCTGGGCATCTTCTTGTTCAGAAGTGCGCGAAGAATATCATCTCTGATGTTGTCACCAAGCGATGCTATCTTCTGATCCATAACAGACTGGAACTCCTCTAGAGAATTAGACTCAGTTCTCTGTGCCATCTCCATCATTCTGTTTGCTGAAATGTCTAGAACTTCGCCTGCTGTCTGTATCGATAGTGTGTATGGAGCAAATAACTTCTTTATGAAGTTGGATAGCTTCTGTCTCAAATTCTTGTCAGAGATACGCCTTCCACCTGACTCAACACTTGTCTCGATTCTATCGATCGCAGCTACTACTCCAGGATCATTGGCGATGATTTCATTTGTAGCTCTTGTGACATTCTGCAGTATTTTGTCCTGCTGTTCTATGTTGTTCCTGAATTTTATTGCCTTTCCATTCTCGAACTGTATGTTGATCGCCTTCGTGTAGTAGGATGTAGACTTCCCACCTCTGCGGCGTGTAATTCTCTGCCTGTCAAAGAAGACGTAGTCAGAATCTGGCACGAGGTACTGCAGAATTTTGTCCTTGTTCTTGTAGAAGCACTCTAGAACCTCTGTGAAGACCTCACCTAGATCCTCATCAAGCGCCTCCTCGGTTGGTGCCAGGGTCTCAAATGGCACAGCCATCGCTGTTAGTGCCTCTGTCTCACTCACGCCAGCGGGCTTAACTTTCTTCTCAAGTGCGTCAACTAGATCAACAAAGACAGGTATCATCTCACCTTCTGGGTTGGCAGCCAGCATTCCTTCTTCATCACTGACTATTGAAGCATTTTTTGTCATGCTGTCTATGAGATTTCTGCCTGCTCTTATTAGACCGTAGTAGTCGTCTGCTCTCTTGTAGCTACTCCTGGCATCCTTGAATATTCCAACACGCTTCCTCTCAAGATCAGGATCGTTGAATGTCTTCTTTATGTAAGCGGGATCAGTGAACTTCGAGAGCAGGTCAAAGAGTGACTTTGCAATCTCACCCTCAGTCTCAGGAATAGATTCAACAGATTCCTGAATTATTCTTCTGACATGAGCTCTTAGTTGGGCTCTATTCTCCCTTTCCTGCAGGAAGTTGAGCGCTCTATCTCTGGACTCAGCGTCATCGAATATGTCTTTCATGCGCTGGTAAAAGAATTGCTCCTGACCATGAGGTACTTCTCTCGCTATAGTTGCCGCAGCAGATGAGAGCATCTTGGTGTTTGTTACAGCGAGATCTGGATCATCTACGTCGACTGATCCCATTGACACTGCAGGGATCTCAGGGTTCGGAAGTATCGGAGTACCATCATCGTATCCGTACTTTCCTGCGATAAAGTCAATTCTAGGAGATCGTGGACTCCTGTCCTCGTTTATTATCTTTCTAAGGAATCCATCTAGAACTGATTTCTTAACTACGACTTTCATGAATGTCACCCGACCATAATTATATGTCGAATGAATCGTTTGGTAAAGATCGATCAGTTCAAGAGATCATCAACCTTCTTCGTGATAAAGATGCCTTGATTCTTCTGATTCAGCCTTGACTGCACGCTCTCAAGGCTGTCAGTGATCGCTTCCTGGGTCTTGCATAGAAACGCAAGAAGAATTGACAAATCACCAAGCGTACCCTCAAGCTTTTCAATCCTCTCCTCAAGCTCTGCTATCTTGGCATCTCTTTCTTTGGCTTTCAAGGTTGCCTCTTCTGAGTGAGAGGGTTGTCTCTCTCAATGATGGAGAATATTAGATCAGAGTCAGATATTTTTGCTTTCTGAACTCTGGCTGCGAAATTCCTCTCAGAGAGCTCATCAATAATCGAGAGTATTGCAGGATGATCTGTGGAAATCATCTGACAGATTTCCTCAAATAGTTCTTGCATAGTCACGTTCTTTCTGAAGCAGACGGATCTTGTATAATCGTAAGCATCCCTGCTCACATTAAAGTGCATGGTCTTTCTTGGATCTAGGTTGATCCTCTCGATCAAGCGCCGCCTCCGCCACCACCAAAAGCTCCGACTGCTGGAGGAGGAGGCGGTGAAGGATCTGTCGAAATCTCGTTTGTTGGAGTTATGTTAAAGTGCGTCTCCAGGAAGTCTAGCAGATCTCTAGCATGCCCCTCATCGTAGTTCTCCTCGAGAAATCTTGATGCACGATTTATGATGACTGTTCGAGGATCAAGCAAAGAGTCTGCGTTCATGACAAGCCTCGCAACCTGCTTACCGAACTTTGTGAGATTCAAGTTGGGCTTGGGAGCTTTCTCTGTTTGAGCAGGTGCATCGGCCTCTAGCATGAATCCGAGATCATGCTTCCTGAATGATTCTTCAAGCTTGTCCTCGGTCGCCCTCTTCTCAAATTTCATGATGTAAGAGTCAATCTGGTCATCAAGCGAATCAACAGACAATCTCGCAGGTTTCATCTCCTTTGAGACGGCGCGCGTAGCAACATCAGCTTCAGATATTGATCTTTTCATCTAAGAACTCCTGCGATGTCTTCTGCCTTCTTGAAGCGATTCTCAATTACAGACCAGTTAAGCTCCTTCATCATCGCAGTCGTGTATGTGCGAACGTCTTTGAGATAGTCCCTGTAGTAGGCGTGCTGCCACACGTCCATGACTATCACCGGATATGCTCCAAAAGGAACATTCAGACTGTGAAGATCTATCGGGCAGTTGACGTATCTCTGCAGCCAGAAGCTGTAATATGTCATAGCCCAGCCGCACCTTGAAGCTGTACAGCAAGCAAAGAAGTCTCTCTGCCAATCATCGAATGTCCCGAAATCTCGAGAGAGACGCATGTACGCTAGCGAATCCATCGTTATCTCGCTGTGGAGATCGCTAATGTTTGCGAAGTAAAGCTCGTGAAGGTAGGCGGCATTCATGTTGTAGATCTCATCAATCTTTAGAGATCTAAAATCAGAGCTGTTGGAGTTTGCGTTCTGCCTATCTGCTGTGTCGAGACGTGCCGATACCTGATTAAAGGACTTTATGTAGCCCTGATAGAGCTCAAAGTGAGAGTCCTTCGTACCAGAGCTCTGCATCTCGGTTGGCAGATTGTACTGCTTAGGCTCAGCGACGAATGACTCGCTGATAACAGCACTGTTGCCAGAATCTAGCGGAATGCTACTCCTGATCATATTCTTGAGATCTTTCACTTTCATACTCTGTATTCCTTTAGTTTCTTCTCATCGACGTATACGAGATCACCTGTTGGTGTGCGTAGGACGACGTAATCAATCTTTGTGTTACTTTCGTCTGTGTAAAAAATATCTTCAATCGTATACTCAAGATTCCCCTTGTGCCTGATTCTTAGACCAGGTGCAAGAAGGGGAATCTTGCTTTTGCCAGAACCAACGAAAGGATCTATCCCTTCGATGAGCTTGGCAAGCCTTAGTATTTCTTTGGATCCGAGAGTTTGCATGGTTGATTCTAAATATCAACCAAACGATCTTTTACTTGACCTTTCTGAGTACCACTCCAGACCTTTCTAGAATTCCGAGCCCAGACTTGTCCCTGTAATCACTCGAATATATCACCTCAGATATGCCACCATTCACTATTGCTTTCGCGCACTGCTTGCAGGGAGAGAGAGTAAGATACATCTTCTTTCTTTTAGGATTGTTGTAGTCGCACTTGATGAGAGCATTGATCTCAGCGTGGATGAAACCGCTTTGGCCCGGTTCAAATGAATCAACTGTATTCGGACCACCCTTATGATCTCCGTTGTATCCAACAGCTAGAACCTGGGTGTTGTCATCCGAAACTATGACTGCACCTACCTGAAAGCGTGGATCTAGAGATCTTCTCGCTAATATGAATGCTGTCTCCATCCAGATCTCATCCCAAGAAGGTCTTGGTCTATGGATAGGAATTACATGGGTCTCATCGCTGATCATGCCCTTCGTGAAGATCAAAGTCTCGTCGCTGTTGCTCACGACTATCTCCTGTCGAATATAGATTCAATGGATACGTCTTGCTGTAGAACGAACCCTGCAGCCTTCTTGTGCCCGCCGCCCCCGAATCTCTTTGCAACCTCACTGACATCTGAGTCATCGTGATGAGCTCTAAGGCTCACCTTAACCTGGTTAGTTTCATGGTCATAGTACCAGATGACCGAAAAATCACAACGCGGAGAGAGAGCATTGCCGATCTCTGACATCCAGTGGGATGAGTTCACTACGAGGACGTCCTTTCCTCCCATCTTTCTGGCTGCAGCCTTCTTTGCAATCTTGGAGATTACTGTCTTTGAGTATGCTAGGATGTACGCACCCCTTTCCTGAGCAGAGTCTACTGAGGAATCGTCTAAGTACTTGTCGAATTCCTCAAAATCATATGGCACCATGTCAAACGCAGCAGAGAATTCCTTGGAGTAGGGAATCTCCCACCTCCACAGGTCACGATCCTCAATAAATCTGATTAGACGAGGCGCGTCTTTTCCTGGGTGGAAGAACTTCCAAGCGAGCATTGCACCACTGTGATTCATGTCAAAGTGAGTACACGCAATATCGTGCAATTCAACCATCGCTGACTTATGATGATCAAGAACGAGAAGGTTCCTCGCTTCACTGATTAACCTTTTAGTCGTAGAGTTGTCATATGAGAAATCTACGATCAAGACATTCTTCCCGCTCACATCAGGCGGCGGTTCACCGTATCTCGCTGCGTGATATGTGGCACGATCGCCAAGCAACTTCCAAGCAGAGAAGGCTGCCCCGAAACCATCAGTACAAGAAGCATGATAGATTACAAGGTCAACAGATTGTGGATCTAGCATCTAGATAACTAGGTTGAGTCTTTTGTGTAGTCGTGGTGGAACCAGCACCTGGGCTCGTACATCTCGGCACCTCCTACAGATATCTCTTCATCGCTCTGAGTCTTCTTGTGGGTGTAGTACGCATCGTTATTGCAAACAGTGCAGACTGCAGGACACTTCTGTATTGATGTCGCCCAAGGGAACATCTTGACCATCTCTGGAAACGGCCTGCAGCTGCTAGAAAGATCTATCGAGGATACGAGTACAGTCTTCCCAAGCCTGTAGATGTCTATGAGAGCATCAGAGACACCATCAATCATGAATGCCTCATCTACTGCGACAATATCAACATTTGTGTCGATAGTGGCGAGTATCATCAGCATCTCCTTGCCACTTGAGACATTAAAAGCGTCGCATCCTCCACCATTGTGCGTGACAATCTTGGAAGTACTGTACCTAGAATCCATCCTGGGCTTGAAGGCGACGACTGACTTCTTCATGTACTTGTACCGATCAATCAGCGCAAGCATGCGAGTAGTCTTTGACCCAAACATTGGACCAGTGAGAATTATGAACTCAGGAATTCTCGTCAAGATTCCACCACTTTAGAGTTAGGTTTAGACCATCCCAAAATCTAACAAGCGGGACATAGCCTAGATCTTTCTTTGCTTCACTCCAGTCGCCAAGAGTGTGCATGACATCACCCGCGCGCCAGGGAGCATTGACAACTTCAATGCTGGGGAACTTACCACGAAGGAACTTAAGAATCTCGGCGTTTGATGTGCTATCACCGCAGCAAACATTGTAAGCTTGTCCGCTGAACTTCTTTTCTCTGCTTGCAGCTAGAAAGTTTGCACTTACAACATTTTCGACGTAGCACATATCCCTTGTCTGGCTACCATCACCGTCACTTCTAAGTGGCTTACCACTCTTGATAGCGTTGCACCACGCTGTGATGGCTGTTGCGTATGCAGATCCATCCCTCTGGTTTGGACCAAACACATTGAAGTATCTGAGAAATACTATGTCTAGTCCATAGAGGTTGTAGAATAGCCTGCCAAAATCCTCCATGACGCTCTTCTGCAGAGCGTAGGGTGACTTCGGATTGCGAGGATGAGACTCAGATGTAGGCATAACATCTGCTCCACCGTACACTGAGGAAGAGGATGATGCGACAACCCTAGCCTTTCCCTTCGCTGCAGCATCGAAGAGTGCAACTGACTTCATTAGATTTGCATCAGTTGTCTCAACTGGAAACTCAACTGAGTAAGAAACTCTAGGTACTGCAGCTATGTGGAACACGACGTTATACTTGCCTGATGCAACCCTCTGGAGTATTGCAGGGTGAGCAAAGTCACCCACAAACAAGTTCACAACATCGCTAGGGAGATTTGCATCAAGACATGCGAGGTCTGCGGGAACCTCACGTAGAATATGGTGCGATATGTTCTCAACTGTTCCTGAAGAGAGATCATCAACGATGTCAACTTCCCATCCCTCCTCTCTTAGCTTATTAACAAGATTAGAACCTATAAAACCGGCGCCGCCAGTTACGAGTGATCTCATTGAAACCTCAATCGATATTATGGTATAACGTGCGCCGAGTTTATCATGATTCTAATTTGAGTTGGGACATTTTTTCCGAGAAGTATTTTCTGTGAATCTCTGCAAAGCCTGTGGAGGAAATTTAGATCATGGTGAAGAGTCTTGACAAGGTTCGATGATCTAATGCAGACGTAAAAGTCTGCCTTGCCATCTCTGACTCCGATCTGTATGAAAGAGATGCAAGAGCTATCAGCAAATACAAATCTCCGCGAGTAGATCGACTCAGGCCTGCTGTACTCATTGATCCCAGCAATCTCATTCCTAATCTTATCAGACATTGCGTCTGAGATTCTTTTGTAGTAATCAACCTCGAAGTCAGGATCTCTGTCGCTTTCAACGACCTGCTCAAAGCCACCGTCCTCATGCAGAGTCACACTTAGACCCCACGTCTCACCACCTCTAGCATT
>JACCDP011177738.1_pt1 | contig 16880 bp, 16 predicted proteins | sample 7445841 | NCBI WGS metagenome assembly JACCDP01 (sample SAMN15323441, study PRJNA562643) | freshwater metagenome | isolation source: river surface water | place: USA:Blue River Watershed | collected 2017-08-17 | reverse complement strand
TTCAACTCCAAGATCCAGATGATCAAGTCCTGCGCCCGCGGCTTCCGCTCCTTCGAAAACTACCGCGTCGCTATATTGTTCCACTGCGGGAAGCTCCAACTTCACCCATAAGAATCTACGAAGAGCCGAAAAAATTAACCGGTCGAGGGCCAGAACTCGCAGGCGGCCTCTGCGGGGTAGGCCGCCTAAGGACGACCGCGTCATGGTCAGTGCCATCTTCTACGTTTTGCGCACGGGCATACCTTGGCGCGATCTGCCAGCGGAGTTCGGTCCATGGGGTTCGGTCTACACGCGGTTTCGCCGGTGGCGCCAAGCGGGCCTCTTTGCCCGGATGCTGGCGTTGGTGGCAAAGGGGGCCAAAGGCGAGCTGCGCCACCTCGACTGCTCCCATATCAAGCTGCACCAGGACGGGACCAACCCGGCTGGCGGCCAATGCCTCCAGGCGATTGGCCGCACCAAGGGAGGCATCAATACCAAGCTTGCGGCCGTCGTCGATGGGCGCGGCCGCGCTGTCGCGCTCAGCCTCGCCGCAGGCCAACGCCACGACCTCTATGCGATTGAGCCGGTGTTACCGTCCCTGCGCGGGCGTCGGGCCGTCGCCGACAAAGGCTTCGACGCTGACTCGTTTCGCGCACGCCTGTTTCGGCAACGTACCCGCCTATGCATCCCACCGAAGCGGACGCGCCGCCGACCAGTCGCCTTCCACCGCGGCTACTATCGGCGTCGCCACCGCGTCGAAAACTTCTTCTGCCGCATCAAGCGCCATCGCCGGATCAGCACTCGCTACGACAAGCTCGCCGCCACGTTTCTTGCCTTCGTCCAACTCGCGGCGGTGCTCGACTGGCTCACTCTCACCGATTTTGAATACACGCCCTAGCTAATAACCAGTCGCATCTGCCCTCTCGTTCGTTCTCCATTTCACGTTCACCGCCTGCAGTCTAGCATCCGCCCTCCGCTATCCGTCGTCCGATCTCTGTCCACCGTCCTCTGTCTCCCTTGCGCGTTCTCTACTTCCACCAACACTTCACCACGCCTGACGGCTCGGGTGGCACACGCTCGTATGAATTTGCGCGGGCGCTGATTGCCCGAGGACACCTTGTCACCATGGTCTGCGGCCAGAACGAACGGGCCGGGCTGGCCCTGACGCGGGATGCTAAACGCAACTGGTCCCGCGGGTTGATCGACGGCATCGATGTGATCGCGTTGCCTCTCCAGTATTCGAATCGAGACGGCCTCGCCAAACGGGCGCTCCTCTTCCTGAAGTTCGCGCTGCGCAGCGTGGGAATCGCGTTGCGCGAGGACTACGACCTGCTCTTCGCCACGTCGACACCGCTCACCGCCGGAATTCCCGGTATCGCGATGAAGTGGCTGCGCGGCGGTGTCCCGTTCGTCTTTGAGGTCCGCGATCTCTGGCCGGAATTGCCGAAAGCGTTGGGGGTGCGAAATCCGGTGCTACTGGGAGGGATGTCGCTGCTGGAATGGTTGTCGTATCGGACGGCCGACGGATGTGTGGCGTTGGCGCCGGGTATTGAAGAGGGAATCCGGCGGCGGTCGCCGGCCGGGCGAGACGTTGTCATGATCCCCAACGGGTGCGATAACGATATCTTCCGTCCCGAACTGCGGGCACCGCTAACCTTGCCCGGAGTGAAGCAGGGCACATTCGTAGCCGGGTTTGCCGGCGCGCACGGGGTCGCCAACGGGCTCGATGCCGTGCTTGATGCCGCGGCCGAATTGCAGCGGCTGGGAAGGACTGACATCCAGATCGTGTTGATCGGAGACGGCAACCAAAAGGACCGGCTAGTGAACCGTGCGCGGGAAGAGCGACTGGCGAATGTCCTCTTTTTCCCGCCGGTGCGGAAAAGTGAGTTGGCGCAGATCACGGCCAGTCTCGACTGTGGACTGATGATCCTCGCAGATGTGCCGGCGTTTTACTTCGGGACCTCGCCGAACAAATTCTTCGATTACATCGCAGCCGGAATCCCGGTCATCTGCAACTACCCCGGATGGCTCGCGGAGCTCATCGTAAGCAACAGATGCGGTGTGATTGCAGATCCCGGGAAACACGGATCGTTGGCCCGGGCGGTCGCGTATCTTGCTGATAATCCGGATGAGCGCAGAGAAATGGGTGTGCGATCTAGAGGCGTGGCGGAAGCCGAATTTGATCGTCAGAAACTCGCTGAGCGCTTTACTTTTTTAATTGAACGCAAAGGCATGAATCGTAGTAATTTTCCGTTTACCATCGCCATTTAGGATTAATAAGGAATAAATATTATGGAAGACACGCTGTATACTCATGGACTGTACCTATGCCAGAAGCGCTTTGAGCGATTTGAAGCCGCAAAAGGAGTGTTTGATAAGGTTATCTCTGATCAACCTTGGAACTCGATTAGCAAGGATATCGATAAATACAAGACGTCGTGGAAGGGAGTTACGTTTAGGCTGAATGGAAAGAACGACGAAAAGCTGATCGAACAATTTCCTGCGATTCGTGAGATTTTCGACTATTTCCAGTGTCCGGTGAACACCGTCGCCTTTTATCGTGCTGAGCCTGGATTGCGGCTACACTCGCACATCGACATGAGCGGGCACCTCGGCTTCGGTCGTCTGCGGTTTCATATTCCCGTGAAAACGAATCCCAAGGCGGTAACAATCATGGGGGCTGGAGCAGGCAAGCCGTTCCATCTTGCAGAGGGTGAAATGTGGGCACTAGACACTAGCCATCTGCATGCAGTAGAAAATAATGGCAACTCTGAGCGGGTGCATCTTATGGTCGAGGTCGAAGTAAATGATTGGATATGGAGCATGCTTCCGAAGCGGAATATGAAATACTATGCCCATATGACCAATTTCTTCGTTGTTCACGTGCCCCGTGCGATTGTGCGTCGCAGGCTCGCGAAGCTTGGTCTCGTGAAGAATATCGGATACGAGTGAGCCTGTTTCTATACCGGTTTGGGACGAAAGGGCTCAGTGTGGTGGCAACAGAATTTATTTGAGCTAAGATGAAGCGTATACTTTCTCGTGACAATCCTTTTGGCTATATCCCTAAAGGGCTCGCGTTCGAGTTAATGAAAGAGCTTCCAAAGCCTGGTCGCCATCTTGACTACGGCACGTACAATGGTGCTTTTGTGGCAGCACTTAAGCGCGCAAATATCGTCGAGTCAGCGTTGGGAGTCGACGTGAACGCAGAAGTGGTGCGATGGCACCAAAAAAACATGCCCGAAGGCATCGAGCTACGAGTTATCAAGAAAAATGCTGCGCTGGAACTCGAGCCCAACAGCTTTGATTCGGTAAGTATTCTGGGTGTAGTTGAACACGTGTTCGATCAGGTTCGACTGCTGGAGCAGCTGGCCGGTGTGTTAAAGCCCGGCGGCACAATACTGATCGCGGTGCCCGGTCAGCATTTTTTTTCATGGCTCGACATGGGGAACTTTAAGTTCCGGTTCCCGCGCATTCACCGATGGGTCTACACGGCGAGGCATTCACGTGATGAATATAAACAGCGATATGTCGAATGTCGGAACGGCTTGTTTGGGGATATCGAAGTAGAGAAAATGTGGCACGAGCATTTTTCACTTCGATCGATGGATACGCTGCTTCGCAAGGTAGAATTGACGGTGGCCGACGTAGACGGACTGGGGTTTTTCCAGCGACCGCTCGTGAATGCTGCGTATTTCGCCGGCGGTCAGAAGGGTTTTCTGCGTCGCTTGATCGATGCAGATTCTAGAATGTTTAGCTCTGCTGAATTGTTATTCGTAGTAAAAAAACGCGTCTTAGGCGCGGCGGGATCTAACGCGTGAATCTCGAGAATTTAAGGCCTACAGATCTCATAATCGTCGGTGCCGGCGGAGCCGGGCAGGAGGCGTTGTGGGTGGCGCAGCGGCAAAACCAATCCAGTCCCCACGCCGTGTGGAACGTGGTCGGTTTTGTGGACGACAATCCCGCCTTGGCGAACACCACGATCGACGGCGTGCCTGTGATCGGTTCGGTTCGCGCCGCGCTACAGACGTATCGCGGCCGCGATGTGCGCGTGCACCTCGCGATGGGCCACAATCAGCGGAGAAAGCGTCTGGCCCAGCTTTGGCGCGACGAGGGCTTTCGGGGCGCGACGTTGGTCGACCCGACGGCGGTGATCGCGCCCAACGCCTCGATTGGCGAAGGCACCTTCCTCGGTCCCCTTTCCATTGTGGCGCCGCATGCCCGGGTGGGTCACTTCGTGTTGATCAACACCCACGTGGGGGTCGGGCATCACGCGGTCATCGGCGACTTCGCCCAGCTTTGCCCCGGGGCCCGCGTGAATGGCGGGTGCAAGGTTGACACGGGCGCGTTCCTCGGCAGCAATGTTACTGTCCATCCTGGACTAACCATCGGCGAAGGTGCCACCATCGGCGCCAACTCCTTTGTGATCCGCAGTGTGAAACCTCGCTTCTCCATGTTGGGGGTTCCAGCCCGGATCGTGAGCCGGCCCGCTGAAAACGAGCCCCACGCTCAAGTTTGATACTCCTCCGTGGAGTGCCACCACGCCTTCCGCGTGGGGGCGTAGCCATTTTCAATCCCATGACCAACATCGACGATATCCGCAAGACCGTGGCCGAAGTGCTTGAGGTCGAGCCCGGCCTGCTCCAACCCGAGACCAATTTCTACGACCTGCCGAACTTCGACTCGGTGGCGATCCTCAGCCTGATCGTGGCCCTCGACGATCTCGGCGTGGAGATCCCCCAGCACAAGGCCTCCGAGATCCGCACCTTTGGGGATGTGCTGGCGCTGGCCAAAACGAAATAACCCGAGATTTCCCCATGCGCTTCCAAGGCCAAAACTTCCTGATCTCCGGCGGCTCCGCCGGCATTGGTCTCGCGACCGCCCAGCGGCTGGCCGCCGAGGGCGCCCAGGTGGCCGTGCTCGCCCGCGACGAAGCCCGCCTGCAGTCCTCTCTCGCAACCCTGACGGGCACCGGCCACGTGCACATCGTGTGTGATGCCACCAACGAGGATGCCACGGCCGCGGCTATCAAGTCGCTCAAGGAGCGCTGGACTGTCATCCACGGCGGCGTCATGTGCGCCGGCGCGCACAGCGTTCGCCCGCTCGCGGTCAGCAAGGCGGCCAATTTCGAGGAGATGTTCCGGCTCAACGTCGTCAGCGCGATCAACATCCTGCGCCCGCTCAGCCGGGCCCTGCCGACTGGTGGCGGCAGCCTAGTGGTGGTTTCGTCCGTGGCCGGCTTGCGCGGCGCGCCCGGCGCCTCGGCCTACGCCGCCGCCAAGGGCGCGCTGCTCACGCTGGTGCGTTCGCTGGCCCACGAGCTAGCTCCCCGCGGCGCGCGCATCAACGCCGTCGTCCCCGGCGTCGTGACCACGGCCATGACCGAGCAATTCCTCGGTTCCCTGCCGCCGGCGCAAAAGGAAGTGGTCGTGAAGAGCCATCCGCTCGGCCTCGGGCGCCCGGACGACGTGGCGGCCGCGATCGCCTTTCTACTCTCGACCGACGCGCGCTGGATCACCGGCAGCGAACTGGTCATTGACGGCGGCCTTTCCGCACACTGAACCATTTTCCATGAGCATTGTTCAACCAGACGAAAAACTGAAACAGATCGTGATCGACACGCTGAAGATCCCGGCAGCGGACTACAGCGAGGACCTCGCGGCCGGCGACCATCCGCAATGGGACTCCATCGGCCACGTCAACCTGCTGATGGCGGTGGAACAGGGCTTCGAGATCGCCTTTGATGTGACCGACGCCATCGACATCGAGTCGGTCGCCGACCTGCAGGACATGGTGCGCAAATACATCGCGCTGAAACAGGGCTAATTCGCGGATGAAGCGTGTTGCGGACATCCTGCTCGAAGGGGCCGGGCGCTTCGGCCCCCGGCAGGCCTTGGCCGATCCCGTCGAGTCGGTCACCTACGCCGAACTGGGCGCGCAAGCCAGCCAGCTGGGCCGGGCGTTGGCGGGGTTGGGACTGGAGCCCGGCGAACGCAGCCTGGTAGTGCTGCCGAACAGCGTGAATATTGTCCGGGCCCACTTTGCCAATGTGCTGGCGGGCCTCATCAGCGTGCCATGCGATGCTAGTCTCACGGCCGATACGCTCACGGCGCTCGCCACCAGTTGCGGACCGTGCTGTCTGCTGACCGATGCGGCCTCGCTGGCGCGCCTAACGGAAAAATCCGCCCTGCCGGAGTGCATTCGCGAGGTGGTGATCTTTGCCGCCAGCGGGCCGGAGCGTTCAGGCGTGGCGCGCGTCTCGCTGGCGTCCTCGTTGATGGCTGCGCAGTCGGGCGACCTGTTTGACCGGGCGCGCGGGGAGCAGGAAATCGCGGCCCTAATGTATACCACCGGCACCACCGGTAGGCCCAAGGGCGTGCAGCTCACGAACGCGAACATCCTCGCCGCCCTGCACAGTATCGTCGAGTTTGCCGGTTACACGCCGGACGACCGCGAGGTCGTGATCCTGCCGCTCTCGCACAATTTCGGCCTCGGCCATGTCTATTGCAACCTGATGAGCGGCGGGGCGGTTTACACGGAGAACGGCCTGGCCCGTGCCGGGCGGGTGCTAAAGGCGGTGGAGAGTTTCGGCGCCACGGGCTTTCCCGGCACGCCGATGGGGTTCGGTTTGCTCATCGACCAATATGGCCCGGTGCTCGCGCAGAAGGCGCGCCACCTCCGTTTCAGCGTGATCAACTCCGCGCCCCTGCCGCCCGAGCGCACGGCCCAGCTGCAACGCTTGCTGCCGCAGCTCGACATCATGATCTACTACGGACTGACCGAGGCGTCGCGCACGTCGTTCATCTCGCTCACCAAAGCCGGACCGGGTTTTTACCGTTCCGCTGGCCGGCCCATGAAGCATGTCGAGGTTCAGATTCATGGGGCCGGCCAAGCGGCGATGGGAGCGGGGGAACAGGGCGAAGTGGTCATCCGCGGCCCTGCGGTCAGCCGGGGATATTGGGGCAATCCCACGGAGACCGGCCAGGTGTTCCGGGACGGTTGGATGCATACCGGCGACCTCGGCCACCTCGATGGCGACGGCTATCTCTGGATCACGGGCCGGATCAAGGACGTGATCAACGTCGGTGGCTACAAGGTGAACCCGGCCGAGGTGGAAAAGGTCCTGTTGACTTGGCCGGGCGTGCGAGATGCCGCCGCCGTGGGTCTCGAGGGAGTTGGGGGCTTCACTGGCGAGACCGTCGTGGCCGCGCTCGTCGGCGACGCCGGCTTTGTGCCGGACGAGGCAGCGCTGCAGCAGCACTGCCTGGTGCATCTGGAAAAATTCAAGGTGCCGGCCCGTTTTGTCGTTGTGCCGGAAATCACGCGCAGCAACACGGGCAAGATCAAGCGCGCCGAACTCGCCCGGGTGGTGGCCGCGTCGCTCGGGACGGCCCAGCCTTCAACCCCCTGACCCATCATGCTCCGTCTCCGTCTTCCGTTGCCCCGTTTTGTGTCTGCCGGCGAGATTTTTGCCGGCAAGGGCAGCCTCGCGGCCCTTCGCGGGTTGGACGCGGTGCGCGCTGCCGTGCTTTGTTCCCGTAGCGTGCTGCGGGATCCCGAAATGGTGAAACGGATCACGGGAGCCGTGAACGCCCACGACGTCCGCCTGCTCGAAGCGCCGGCGGGCGAGCCCGACCTGCCCAAGCTGCAGCCGGTGATGCGCGAGGTCGCCGCGTTCCAGCCCGATTGGATCATCGCCATCGGCGGCGGCTCGGTGCTCGACGCCGGCAAGCTGCTGTGGATCTTTCATGAACACCCGGATGCGGATCTCGGGCGCATCGCCCGGCCCTTTGCCCTGCCGCCGCTGCGCGGCAAGTGCCGGTTCGCCGCCGTGCCGACCACCGCCGGCACTGGTTCGGAGGTAAGTTCCTCGACGATTCTCACCGATACAACGGGTCGCAAGCTGCCGATCGTCTCGCATGATCTGCTGCCGGACGTGGCCGTGCTCGATCCGACGCTCACGCTCGGGGTGCCGCCGGTCGTGGTCGCCTCCGCCGGGCTCGACGCGCTGGCGCACGCGCTGGAGGGCTATGTGTCACGGTTCGCGAACCCGCTGGCCGACACGTTCGCGGAATCCGCGGTGCGGACCCTGCTGGCGAAACTGCCCGCGACCCAGACCCGGCCCGATGATGCCGATGTCCGGCTCGAAGTTATGCAGGCCGCCATGCTAGCCGGGTGGGTGCAGAATCTGAAGGTGCCTGGCATCGGGCACGCCATCGCGCACCAGCTCGGACATTTCGGTATTGCCCACGGCACGGCGTGCGGGGCGCTGCTGGCCCCCGCGATTACCTTCAATGCGGCGGATGCCGCGGTGCGGCAGAAGTATGACCGGCTGGCGGCGGTCCTCGGACTGCACGACACCGCGGGCTTGCTGGCTGCGATTGGAGAGCTTCGTGGGAAACTCGGAGCGGGGCAGGGGCTCGGCGCCTCCGTTCCGGAAGGTGCGCCCGCCATCCGGGCCCGTCTCCCCGAGATCACCAGCGGCGCCTTGGCTGATATCTGCGCCCGGGCCAACCCGCGAACCCTGGATGCCGCCGCGGTGGAGGGCGTGCTGGCGGCGGCGTTGTGACCATGAGCACTTCGATCAACCCCGACCCGATGGATGCCCTATTGTCCGCACCTCCCTATGGCCTGCCGGCGAAGGAGAAGCGGGACCTGCTGCTCGCCGCGCTCAACGACGCCTATCGGCACCATTTCGGGGCGTGTGCGGCCTACCGGCGCTATTGTGAGCGGCGCGGCTTTGCCGCGGACCGGGTGTTTGCCGATATCACCGAGCTGCCCTATCTGCCGGTGCAGGCTTTTAAGGAGAATGCGGGACTACTGCGCTCGGTGGACGCGGTCAAGATCACGACGCGGCTCAATTCGTCCGCGACAAGCGGCGTGGCCAGCAGCGTCGACATCGACAAGGTGACGGCCAAGCGCCAGGTGCGGGCCCTCGCTTCGGTCATCGGCGAGGTGCTCGGCCCAAAGCGCCGGCCGTTTTTGGTGCTCGATGTCGACCCCCGGACGGCCGGCCCCGGCGGCCTCGGGGCTCGCAGTGCGGCGGTGCGGGGCTTTCTCAACCTCGCCCGCGAGGCTCGTTATTTCATGGAGGCGGAGGCCGGCGGCCTGTTGACACTCAAGCAGGGGGACTTTGAGGCTGCACTCGAATCGCACAGTGCCGGTAACGAACCGGTGGCGGTGTTCGGCTTCACTTACGTGCTTTATGCCCATGCCGTGCTGCCGCTGTTGAAGGCCGGCCGGAGTTTCCGGCTGCCACCGGGCTCGCACGTCATCCACATCGGCGGCTGGAAAAAGCTGGCGGACCAGCAGGTTTCCAAGGCGGAATTCAACCACACCATGGAGCGCGTGTTTGGGGTGCCGTCGTCGCACGTGGTCGATTTCTACGGGTTCACCGAACAGATGGGCGTGACCTACCCGGACGGTCCGGAGGGCAGCAAGTTCGCGCCGGCTTTCGCCGATGTGATCGTGCGGGATCCCTCGACCTTCAAGCCGCTGCCGGACGGACGGGAAGGGCTGCTCGAGTTTGTCACACCCCTGCCTTATTCCTATCCTGGGATCGCGGTGCTGACAGATGACGTCGGCGTGGTCACGGAGCGTGATGCCACGGCCGGCGCCTGGCATGGCACGCGTTTCCAGGTCATCGGTCGGGCCAAGAAGGCAGAAGTCCGCGGCTGCGGCGATATCATGAGCGAGAAGGTGGTGAAGCCGGGGGCTCGTCCCGTGGAGGAGAGAACCCGCACCACGACGGAGGCCCGGCTGTTGTGCGGCCCTGAGGGGAATCATGTGGCGGGGGATCTTTTCTCCCCGGTGGCGCTTGAGCAGCTGCCGGCCGTCCCCAATCTGGATGACCTTGTCAACCGGCTCCGCCAAGGCCGGGAAAAACTGGACGCTTATTCTATCGATGACCTGATCGCCCTGGTCTCGGGAGCGGCCAAGCGCTGGGCGGATCCGACCTCGCCGCTGGTGCCCTTGCGGCAACAAGGCCTGCTTTTCCTGACGAGCTGGTGCGAGGCTGCGAGTTTCCGGACAATGGCTGACCGGTCTCTGCACGGGCAGAGAGGGTTCATGGACGGATTTCGCGCTTTGGCCGGCTCCAATCGCCGGCTGATGCGCGCGCAACCGCGCGGACTGGTGGCGCACTGGCTGGCGGGCAATGTGCCGCTGCTGGGCATGCTGGCCCTGGCCCAGTCCATCGTCACGCGAAACGCGAACATCCTGAAGGCGGCCAGTAGCTTTTCCCGCGTGCTTCCCGCGTTGCTCGACGGTTTCCGCGGGCTCGAGGTGCGCTGTGTGGACGGACGCACCCTAAAGGGCGATGATGTGTTGGCCTCGATTGCCGTGGTTTATTTTCCGCGGGAGCACACTGCCGCAGCCGAACAGATGTCAGCGCTGGCCGACGTGCGCCTGGCGTGGGGCGGGCGCGAGGCCATTGAAAGCATCCTGAACCTGCCAAAGCGCTACGGCACCGAGGACGTGATTTTCGGACCAAAGCTTTCGTTCATGGCCGTGGGCCGCGAGGCCTTCGCAAACCCGCGCCTGCTACGCCGGGCGGCGCGCCAGGCGGCGACCGATGCCTCGGTCTTCGACCAGTATGCCTGCGCCTCGCCGCACACTATCTTCGTTGAGAAGGGCGGGGCAGTTTTGCCTCGTGAGTTTGCCGTGGCCCTGGCGGCCGAAATGTCCAAGGCGCTCATTCGCATTCCCAAAGGCCCAGTCGATGCCGGCACCGCGGCCAAGGTGGAGAGCCTGCGCATGCGCTATGAATTCACCGGGGAATTGTGGCGGTCCGGCGGGACGGAATGGACCGTGCTTTACGACGAGGAATGGAGCAGGGGCCTCGCCGAACCGTGTTATTCACGGGTCATCACGGTGCGGGCGATCGACGATATCCTCGAGGCGGCCCAATTCGCGCACAAGGGTATCCAGACAGTCGGCACGGCGCTGACGGGCCCTCGCAAACTGGCCTTTGCCTCGGCGGCCTCGGCGCGCGGAGTGGAGCGTTTCCCCGACCTCGGCCGGATGACCTTTTTCGACAGTCCTTGGGACGGGCTCTTCCCGATGGATCGGCTCGTGAAGTGGGTCACGCTTGGTGGACCGTTCTGACCTTTCCAACATGAGCACCGCCATCATCGCCAGTTCCTACTATGTGCCGGAGAACCGGCTAACCCACGCCGCGTTGGCGGAGCGCTATGGCGCGGAGATAGCCCGGAAGGTGGCGGAGAGCGCCGGCATCTGGGAGCGGCGAATCGCGGGGCCCGACGAGTGCGCGTCGGATCTGGCGGTGCGCGCGGCGGAGGATCTGCTTTCCCATCATCAGGTGGATCGCAGCACCATCGACCTGGTGATTTTTGCCACCCAGACCCCCGATTATCTGTTGCCGACCACCGCCTGCATGATGCAGGACCGGCTCAAACTGCCGACCAGCTGCGCGGCGTTCGACCTCAATCTCGGTTGTTCCCAATACGTTTACTCCCTCGCGGTGGCCCACAGCATGATCGAGGCCGGCCTAGCCAATCGCGCGCTGGTGATGACGGGCGACACGGTCTCGCGCATCCTGCACCCGCAGGACCGCTCGGTGGTGCCGCTGTTCGGCGATGCCGGCACTGCCACGCTGCTAGAGCGCTGCGCCCCGGGGCAGGGATTTCTCCGTTTCAAACTCGGCACCGATGGGAAGGGGGCGCCCTTTCTCATCTGGCCGGCGAGCGGCCTGCGCAAGCCCCGGTCGGCCGATACCGCGCGGGCGGTGGCGGACAAGGGTGGCAACATCCGCCGCGAGGAGGACATGGCAATGGATGGAGCGGCGGTTTTTGTCTTCACCCTCAAGACCGTGCCGAAGCTGATCGAGGACCTGCTGGCGGCGGAGAAGCTGACGGTGGCCGACGTGGATCTCTTTATTTTCCACCAGGCCAGCGAACTCATCGTCGAGTCCTCGGCCAAGAAATTGAAGATCCCGCGGGAGAAGCTTCACTACAAGCTGCACGACGTCGGTAACTCGGGAGGCTCAACCGTGGGAATCGCCTTGACCGATGCCTGGCTCAAAGGCCGGATCAAGCCCGGCATGCGGGTGGTGCTCAGTGCATTCGGGGTGGGGCTATCGTGGGCCGGTACGATTATCCATTGGCCGGAAAATGCCTTGGGGCCGGTCTGCACGGTGGACTATACCGGCAGTCCCGCGCGGCCGCTGAATCAGGTCGGCTAGATTTTGTCCGGGGGCGGGGGCGCCAAGCCTAGGGAGGCGAGGGCTTTCACCAGCCCGTCGAGTCCGGGATCCATCCAAATCTGGTCGAACGGGATGTTGGCAGCCAGGCGCACAAACAATTGGTCGCGCCGTTGGTTGAGTCCGAAGGTCGCCATATCCTGCAATGGAGCCGTCAGCGAATGCAGGCCGTCCTGTTCGTAAGCATAGGGTTTCCCGCCGACGAGATGCCAGAAGTAGACCTGTTGCGTGTTGCCGCGCAGCGAGTAGGTGCCGAACTCGGCCGGTTTCAGCGCGCGGCCGTCGGGCAGGGAGAGCGGAACCGCGTGGGCGCGGCTGAGCCGGGTCCAGCCATTTTGCACCCAGCAGGTGTCCGGCGTATGCACGCCGACGGCCCGGGGTGGGAGCTTGTCCGGTTTCCAGTAGGCCACGTAAAGCGTGACGATCGTTGAGCCCGAGCGGTAGGACCGGCTGAAATAATCGTCGAACTGGAGGATGCTCGCCACTGCATTTTTCGTTTCTTCCGTTTCGCCTAAGGGTAACTCGCGCGAAGACCATCCTGGCAGGTCGACGGGCAGGGTTTGGCTGAGCGGGGGCTTAGGCGCGAATGTTTCTGCGGTATTTGCCTGATAGAGCTGCATGCCGGCGGCCGCCAGCAGGATGAGGCCGAGAATGAGAAGCGGGAATGTGGAGGTGCGGTTCAATCGAGCTTCGTTAATGAGTAAGCGTTAGATGAGTATGGCAAGTGGGGGCTGGAGAGCGCAGGGCAAGAAGCGAAGCGGTAAGGGCAGATAGCAATAGATAGCCGTCGGAATAAACTAGCCAAAAAAGAATTTTACAGGGGCACAGAGAGAACGCAGGGCGGATAGTGGAGGACAGAGGACGGACGACGATGGGGAGCGGGGTAATATTGGTTATCTGTTACTGGTTACTCATTAATCGTGATGGGTTGTCGGTTGTTGAGCGGGGGGAAAACTTACGACCGAAACCGTCGTGGCGCTGGTTGCGCTTGGTCCAATTTGATTGTCTACGCCCCGGGTTAACCTCGAATGATGAAAATGCCACGTATCTATCTCTCCTCGCCGCACCTGGGGACGCAGGAATTTGAATTTGTCCGCGAAGCCTTCGCGACCAATTGGATTGCGCCGCTCGGGCCGCATGTCGACGCGTTTGAACGGGAGTTCTCCGCCTGGCTGGCTGCGCAGGAACGCAGTGATCCATTATCGGTTAAAGGTGATTTGGATTCCACGGGGCCCGCTCCAGTAACGAGTAACGTTCATCCGATAACCAACGTTCACGCCGCGGCGCTCTCCTCCGGCACGGCTGCCCTACATTTGGCGTTGAAGCTGGTGGGGCTCCAGCCCGGCGAAGAGGTGTTTTGCTCCAGCCTGACGTTTTCCGCGAGTGCCAATCCGATCGTTTACGAGGGCGGCAAGCCTGTGTTCATCGACAGCGAGCGCACGAGTTGGAACTTGGATCCCGCCCGGCTCGAAGAGGCCCTGGCAGACCGAGCGGCGAAGGGCCGGCTACCACGTGCGGTTATCGTCGTGCATCTTTACGGCCAGTGCGCCGATCTCGATGCCATCATGGCCTTGTGCGACCGTTACCAGGTGTCGGTGATTGAAGATGCGGCGGAGGCGTTGGGCGCGATTTACTATAGTAAATCGTCGTTATTTGTTATCGGGGAACAGTTATCCGGGGGGCAATCTGTTAGCCGTCCATCCCCCACCCATAACCCCCAACCAATAACTAGTAGCCCCCAACCAATAGCCAATAACCCTCACCCAATAGCAGATCCCTCCGCCTCGCTGCGCTCCCTCGCGCCTGGCACCGTCGGGAAACTCGGGATCTATTCGTTCAACGGGAACAAGATCATCACGACTTCTGGCGGTGGGATGTTGGTTTCGCCGGAGGAGGCGTTGATCAAGAAGGCGCGGTTTCTCGCCACCCAGGCGCGCGATCTGGCCCCGCACTATCAGCATTCGGAAATCGGCTACAATTACCGGATGAGCAACGTGCTGGCCGGCATCGGCCGCGGGCAACTGCGGGTGCTGGAGGCACGGGTCGACGCCCGCCGGGCCAATTGCGCATTCTACCAGCAAGCCTTCGCCGACCTCCCGGGGATCACGTTCATGCCCGAGGCCCCGTGGAACCGGTCCAACCGCTGGCTGACCTGCATCCAGGTCGACCCGCAGGCCTTTGGCGCCGACCGCGAGGCCATCCGGCTGGCCCTCGAGCGCGAGAACATTGAGGGCCGCCCGGTGTGGAAGCCGATGCACCTGCAGCCCGTGTTCGCCCATTGCGACCGCTTCGGCGGCGCCGTGGCCGAGGAGTTGTTCGACCGCGGGCTCTGCCTGCCGTCGGGTTCCAACCTGACCGAGGCTGACCTGCAGCGGGTGGTGGACGTGGTGCGCGGGGTGGGGCGGAGATAGGGGGGTATTGGTTATTGGGTTATTGGTTAATGGGTGACTGGATAATAGTTATTGGGTGATTAGTTAATAGGTTGGTGGTTAGTGGAGTGGTGAAAACGATGGAGACGGTTCGGAGCTTTGAGGATTTGGAGTGCTGGAAGGCGGCTCGGGAGGTTCGGGTTTTCGTCGCGCGGACGGTGGTTCCGCGGCTACCGAAGGAGGAGAAGTTCCGCCTAAGTGCCCAGATGCTGGATGCGGCTCGTTCCGTGACCGCCAATATCGCGGAAGGCTACGGTCGATTCCACTACTTGGATAATGCGAAGTTCTGCAGCAACGCTCGCGGTTCATGCTGCGAGACCCTCGACCACTTGATCACCGCCCACGACGAAGGGCTGATCGATGACGATGTCCTAGTCGAAGGCCGGTCCAAAGTCAGCCGAGCCCTAAAGGTACTTAACGGCTACATGAACTATCTGAAACGAGCCGGACGGTCGGCTGCCGACTGACGCGCTGGGTGAACAGCGGGGATTTTAATGGTTAATGGTTGGTTATCGCACCGGCCCCTAAGCGGAAACCGCCGAGATTCAATACCCACCATCTGCTGTCGATTAACCAATAACCAATAACCCCTCCTCCCCTGAAACGCACCTTCGACCTCCTCGTCGTGCTCCTCGCCGCGCCCTTCTGGCTGCCGGTGCTGGCGGTCGTGGCGGTATTGGTGCGGCTGAAGCTGGGGTCGCCGGTCTTTTTCCGGCAGAAGCGCCCCGGGCTGAACGGGGTGATCTTCGAGATGGTGAAGTTCCGGACCATGACCGATGCTCGGGATGCCCAGGGTAAGCTCCTGCCGGACGCCGTGCGGCTGACGCCCTTTGGCCGGTTCCTGCGGTCGACCTCGCTGGATGAGTTGCCCGAGCTTTGGAATGTTCTGCGGGGCGACATGAGCCTAGTCGGTCCGCGTCCGCTGCTGGTGCAGTACCTGGAGCGGTATAGTCCCCGGCAGGCGCGTCGTCATGAGGTCCGGCCAGGCATCACCGGCCTGGCCCAGGTGAAGGGCCGCAACGCGCTGTCCTGGGAGGAGAAGTTCGAGTGGGACGTGCGCTACGTCGAGACCCGGAGCCTGGCGCTCGATCTTAAGATCCTTTGGCTGACCGTGGCCGCGGTGGTCTTCCGGAAGGGCAGCAGCGCGGCAGGGGGGGCGACGAGGGGGGAGTTTGGGGGGGGGGGTGGAAGTTGATCCTGTGAGTTTGCAGTCAAGGGTTCGCCTCTTTATGGCGAAGCACCGGTCGACTAATCGCTGGTGTATGCGCTAAAAGGCTGTATGAGTTGACTTGTTAAAGTCGGAAATAAGAGTACCATTTAGGTTATAAATAATGAATCTGACTGAAACAGACGAAAAGAAAGCGATCGATTTCTTGACCGCCAAGTGGCAGGGAAATAGTAGGTGATCATGCTGTGGATCGGCGGGTATGTGGATAATACCCAGAAATGTCTTCCAGTTAATTGAGCATAACAGTGGTGGATTGGTCATTGGTGGGCCTGTTGTCCCTGTACTGCCGATTACCTGTGGAAACTGCGGTAACACGGTTTTAGTAAATGCAATTATTGCGGGCGTAGTTTCGGAGAGCTCTGCCGCGTCCATCTCTAAGGGAGAGGCGAAGAATAGGGAGCAGTCAGACCGGTGAAAATCGCATGAAATTTTTTCACCGTAACGTAGCGGTCGTTCCGCCTAAAGATACGATGGAGATGCAGCTGCGCGTTACCGATTGGCGGAGACTTTATCGAAAGATTAGAGGCATAAATCCTGGCTTCTCGGGGCTGATCCGAGGGGGTCAGGACGCAACGTGCAACGCGGCGGGCCGTCCGGAAGGCGGCGGGACGCAAGACGCAACGCGGCGGTCGCGGGTGGGGAAGAGAGTGAGACGGTGTGAGAGTGGGAGACGTGTGAGACCGGGCGAGAGGCGATTGGCGTGGGGCGAGAGGACCCGAAGGGGGCTTAAACTTCCGACCTCAACTGCGGCGTGGGTCGCGCCGTCCCTAGCCCCACTCCCTTGGCCCTTTAGTCCCTTCGTCCCTTGGTCCGTCGGTCTGGGGGAGACCAACGAGACGGCGGGTGGCGACCGGGTTGAAGTTGAAGACAGGCGGAGCCGGTGGCTGTCACCTCAACCTTCCGCCGTTCCGGAGGCCGAGGGGGATGGCGCGCGAATCAGAGCAGTTCCCGAAACTGCTCGGGGGTCAGCCCGGCCGTGCGAGCGATATACCCCATGGTGTATGCGTTGATGGTGGTATGCCGCGGT
>JACCDP011108017.1_pt1 | contig 16880 bp, 8 predicted proteins | sample 7445841 | NCBI WGS metagenome assembly JACCDP01 (sample SAMN15323441, study PRJNA562643) | freshwater metagenome | isolation source: river surface water | place: USA:Blue River Watershed | collected 2017-08-17 | reverse complement strand
TCCCCGTCAGCGAGTACACCGCGCTGCAGATGAAGAAGGCCATCGTCGGCCACGGCCATGCCAGCAAAGACCAGATCCAGGCCATGGTGCAGCGCCTGCTGAACCTGCCCGGCGTGCCGGGCAAGGATGCCGCCGACGCGCTGGGGCTGGCCATCATGCATGCCCACGCCCGCGTCACCTTTGACGCGATGAGTCGCAGCACGACGCTGCAGCGGCGCCAGCACGCGCAGTTCAAGGGCGGGCGGACGTACTGAAAGAAAACGGCCCGCCGAAGCGGGCCGTTCGATGCGCGCGAATCGCTCAGGCCTGGCGGCGGCGGGTGACAAAGCCCACGGTGCCCAGGCCGGCCAGCACCAGCGCGAGGCTGGCGGGCTCGGGGACGGCGGAGATGCGGTAACCGCCGCTGCTTTCGATGCCGCCAGTCGTTTGGTAGTGCAGGAAGGCGTCGGTCAGATCCATGCTGCCCGAGGTCATGTTGAGCGTCTTGCCCGCATCGGCGTAGCTGTAGGTCAGGCCCAGGAAGACGCCATCCTGGTAGTCGGCGGTGGCGCCGGCCGTCAGCGCGTAGCTGGTGAGCAGGAACGTCAGCGAGAAGTCCGTCAGGGACAGGCTCTCGAAGCCACTACCCGTCAGCGCCGAGGTGTCCACCTCGTAGCTGCCGAAGAACGTCTCGTGGGTCAGAGGACCGGCGTCGATGCTGCCGCTGAAGTTGACCGGTGAAGCCTGAGCGGAGGCGGCGATCAGGGCGGCGGCGGCGATGAGCAGGGGACGGAATTTCATGGTGTTGTTGTCCTTGCGTTGACTCAGAACTTGAACGAGGCGTTGGTGATCACGGAGCAGAGCACACCCTTGAGCTTGACCATCGGGCGGGAGGCAGCGCTGCCGGCGAAGCCGTCGGGGTCATAGCCGATCAGCGCGCCGTCGGTCTGGTTGGTGCAGGTGACGTGACCGGTGGTCAGCGGGTCTGCGCTGGTGATGCCCACGTTCTTCAACAGGTCGGTGAACACCAGCGTGTCCTTGCCTGCCACGAAGTCGGTGATGGTGTCCAGGCCGTCGGAGCCGGTGCGATACACGAACTGGTTGCGCCCGCCCTTGCCGGTCAGCGTGTCGCGGCCCAGGCCGCCTTCGAGGATGTCATCGCCGTCGGTGCCGACGATGGTGTCGTTGCCGCTGGTGCCGGTGATCGACTTGACCAGGCTCAGCCCGATCAGCATCGGGTCATGGTCAGACGCGCGGAACGCCGTGGGCTGGTACCAGTCGTTGCCGGCGGCCTTGTCCTTGGTGGTGTAGTCGGTCCACTCGGGTTCATCGGCGTTGATGTGCCAGCTGGTGGCGCCGGTGACCTTGGGCGCGATGGTGGCCGTGCCCAGGCCGTGGTCCAGCCGGCCCGCGCTGGCGTCGAACACATAGCTGTAGTCGGCCGGGTCGAACTGCCCCACGAGGTCGACGATGCCGGCGCTGGTCAGCACGTGGATGGGGTCTTCCTGCGCATAGGCGTTGAAGTCGCCGATCAGGATGACGTCGTCGGTGCCGGCGGTGGATTTGACCGTTGGCAGCCAGTCCAGCAGGCGCTGGGCCTGCTGCTGGCGCTGCAGGTTCCAGCAGCCTTGCAGGTCGCCGGTGTCGCCGTTGGCGCCGCTGCCGCAGCTGCCCTTGGACTTGAGGTGGTTCACGGCGACGGCGAACTTCTCGCCGTTGGGCGCCACGAAGCCCTGCGCGAACGTCGGGCGGTTGTTGATGCTGTGGGTGTCGGCCATGGACGGGCCGATCAGCGCGAGCTTGGCGGGCTTGTAGATCATCGCCACGCGGATCGCGTCCGTGCCCGTGCCGGCGCCGCCAGCGGAGATGACGGTGGGCAGCGGCACGGCGGCGTAGGTGCCCGCGCCGAGCGTGGCGTTCAGGCCGTCGACGAGGTTCTGCACCGCGAAGTTGCTGGCGTTGTTCTGGATCTCCATCAGGCCGACGACGTCGGCGTTCAGGCCCGACAGCGCCGCCAGGATCTTGGTGCGCTGGCGCGTGAACTCGGCAAGCGAGGTGGCGCCGCGGCAGTCGCTGCAGCTCGGGCTGCCGGCCACGAAGGCGCCGCTGCTGCCACTGGTGAAGTAGTTCAGCACGTTGGCGCTGGCCACCTTGATGTTGCCGCCCACGGCCGGCGGCGTGACGGGCCGGGCGAGGGGGCGGGCGAACACCGGCGCGGCCGTCGGGTGGATCTTGTAGGCCAGCGAGCCACTGGTCGAGTCCGTCGACGGGCCGAAGTCGACCACGCCGACGACGCCGTCGACCGTGTCGCCCGCGCGCACCGTGCCGTCCTGCCAGAGGTAGGGCGTCGGGTTGGGCAGTTGCAGCGAGCTGCCGTCGTCCAGCACGATGCTGCGTGCCAGGTTGGCTGCCTGCAGCGCGAGCGCGGCGGCGCCCGGGCGCAGCACGTTGGTGGGCGTCAGCGTGCGGCCGCCGGCCGACAGCGTCAGCTGGCCGTAGGTGCCGACGAAGTTGGTCTGGTTGACCGTCAGCGGGTCGACGATGCGCACGAGCATGCCCTCGTAGCGCTCCATGTCGGCCTGGGTCGCCAGCGCCGCCAGGCTCACCTCGACGGGCTGCGGCAGCGCGTTGTGGCTGCTGAGCACGGTGACGCCGGACACGCTGCTCAGCTCGGTCAGCGGGGCAGCCTGGCTGGCCGCGCTGGTGGACACCGAGTACTCCTGCACCTTGGCTGTGACGCTGACCTTGTCGCCGACGGCAACGGTCGGCGCCGTGTTCGTGTAGACGAAGATGCCGTCGGAGGTCGTGACGTCGTTGTCGCCGTCAGGGTCCTGCAGGTAGAAGCCGTTGTTCAGCAGCTTGGTGACGATGCCGCGGGTGGTGACGGTGTTGCCGTCCATCAGGCTCCGGGCTCCCGAGCCCTGGATGGCCGGGATCGTGATGGTGCCGCCCACGGTCAGCTTGACGGTGCAGCTCGCGCTCTGGACGGCGTCGTTCTCCCACTTCAGGCCGATGTTGTAGGCGCCGACGGCGACGCTGGCGGCGACGTCGAAGGTCTGCGTGGCGGTGCCGCCGTTCTCGCCGGCGGCGACAAAGCTGCCGAGCAGCACGCCGGCGGGCAGGCTGCCGACGACGCTCACCTTGTCGACCTTGCTGTCCGCGTCGGTCGCGCCGACGGCAAAGCTGCTGGCCGTGCCGGCGGTGGCGGTCTGGTCCGGGCAGTTGGGCACGATGGGCTGGTTGATCGGCGTGCCGTTGCAGCTGAGCGCCGCCGTGGCGCTGTTGCGTGGCGCGGGTGTGCCGGTCGAGAAGTCGGCGGCGTTGTTGTTGGTGTCGGTGCAGCCATTGCCGGCGCGGAACAGCGCAAGCGAGGTGGAGGCGGCTGGCGCTGCAGCGCTGCCTTCGAAGAAGTTGGCGGTGCCGTAGCCCACCAGGTCTTCGATCTGCGCGAGCTGCGCGGTCGAGCAGACCGCGGAGCCGCCGTTGCAGGCCAGGCCGGTTGCCACGTTCGCCAGCACCACCTTGCCGGCCGCGCCGGCGAGGTTGAGGTTGCCGGTCGCGTCGGCCGCGGGCAGGGCAGCGCCGCTGGTGGCGCTGGCGAGCTTGACGAGGTAGTAGCCACCCGGCGCGATACTGCCGGTCAGCGCAGTCACGCCGTTGCCCGCAAAGTTGCCGGTGCCGGTTGCGCTGGCGTACTGGAGGGACCAGCCGCTCAGGCTCACGGCCGCTGCGGTGGTGTTGTGCAGCTCGACATAGTCGCTTGCATACACATTGCCGTTCGCGCCGTACACCTGGCTGATGACCACGCCACTCGTCGAGGCCAGCACAGCGGGCGCGGCGAACGCCGCCGCGATGAGAGACACCAGAGGCTTGATGCGCATGACTAACTAGTAAGAATTTTGGGAAGCGGCGAATCCTATTGACGCTTCATGACGATTTGACCCACCACGTTCATGGGGGGTGTTCCGGCTTTGTGTATCCAACATGTCTCCTGCACTGCTTTTGCTCGGGGTTCTCACTTACTTCGCCTTGCTGCTGGTGCTGGCGCGGTGCGTTTCGCACGGTTCGGGTGCTGAGGGGTTCTACCTGGGGGGCCGGGAAAGTCCCTGGCCGGTGGTGGCCTTCGGCATGATCGGAACGTCGCTTTCGGGCGTCACTTTCATCAGCGTGCCGGGCTCGGTGGCCGGCAGTGGCTGGGGCTATCTGCAGGTCACGGCGGGCTACGTGGCCGGCTATGTGGCCATCGCCTTCGTGCTGCTGCCGGCCTATCACCGGCTGGGTGTCTCGTCCATCTACGAGCTGCTGGGCGAGCGACTGGGCGCGCCGGCACGGCGGCTGGGGGCGGGCTACTTCGTGCTGTCGCGCACCGTGGGGGCGACCGCGAGGCTCTACCTCGTCGTGCAGGTGCTGCACACGCTCATCCTCGGCCCGCTGGGTGTGCCGTTCGCGGCCGGTGCGGCGGTGGTGCTGGCCATGATCCTGCTCTACACGGTGGAGGGCGGCGTGAAGGCCCTGGTGTGGACGGACACGCTGCAGACCGCCGGCATGCTGATCGGGCTCGTCGTCTGCACCGTGCTGCTGTGGCGCGCGGACGCCTTCGCGGCGCTGCACGCAGCGGGGCTCACGCGCGTGTGGGACGCCGACCCGCTGAGCCGCGACTTCGCCGTGAAGGCCGTGCTGGCGGGCATGTTCATCACCATCGCGATGACCGGGCTGGATCAGGAAATGATGCAGAAGAGCCTGTCGGTGGCGAAGCTGCGCGACGCGCAGAAGAACCTGCTGCTGCTGGCCGGGCTGCTGGTGCTGGTCATCGGTGCCTTCCTGCTGTTGGGCGGGCTGCTCACGCTGTTCGCTCGCGAGCATGGGCTCGCCGCCAAGGGGGATGCGCTGTTCCCCACGGTGGTCATGCAGCACCTGCCGGCCTGGGTGCAGGCCGTGTTCGTGCTGGCGCTGGTGTCGGCGTTGCTGCCCAGTGCCGACGGTGCGTTGACCGCGCTGACGGCCAGCACCTGCCTGGACCTGCTGCACGTGCCCAGGGAAGACACGCGCACGCGGCGCCGCGTGCACCTCGGCTTCGCGGTGCTGTTCCTGCTGCTGGTGCTGGGCTTCAAGGCACTGGGCAACACGGGCATGGTCTTCCTCATCCTCAAGCTCGCCGGCTACACCTACGGGCCGCTGCTCGGGCTGTTCGCGCACGCGCTGTTCACGCCGCGGCCGGTGTCAGGTCGTGCGCTGGTGTTCATCTGCGTCGCAGCCCCCTTGCTGGGTGCCGTGCTGGACTTCGGGCAGCCGTGGGGCGGCTACCAGATCGGGCTGGAGCTGCTGGTGCTCATCGGCGCACTGACGTGGGCAGGGGTGTGGCTGGTGTCGCGGCGGCCGGCTGTCATCGGTTGAGCCTTGGGGCCCGTTTGGGAACGATTCACCTCGTTAACCTGAAGCGCCTTCCGGCGACGCCCCCTGGCCTCGCGATACGCTCCTCGCTGCATGTCACCCCCCGCTGCTTCAGGCCACGCCGTCTCCCTCACCCGCATGCTCGCTGCCTTCGTGCGCGAGCACTGGCGCGCTTACGCGTCGGCTGCGGGCATGCTCAGCTGCATCGCCGCGATGACGGTCTGGATTCCGCGCCAGGTCGGCCATGTCGTCGACACGCTCGTCGCCGGTGACCTGCAGGGGCGGGCGCTGATCGCCCAGCTGGGCCTGCTCGTGGCGGCCGGACTGGTCATCTACCTGCTGCGCGTGGGCTGGCGGCTGCTGCTGTTCAAGGCGGCCTACCAGCTGGGCGCGCGGCTGCGCACACGGCTGTTCGCGCGGCTGGCCTTGCAGGGGCCGGCTTACTTCCAGGGCCAGCGCACGGGTGACCTGATGGCGCTCGCCACCAACGACATCGACGCCGTCGAGCAGGCCGCCGGTGAGGCCATGCTCGCGGGCTTCGATGGCACGCAGACGCTGCTGCTGGTGCTGGCGATGATGACGGTGGCTATCGACTGGCGGCTGGGCCTGGCGGCGCTGCTGCCTTTCCCGTTGATGGGGCTGGCGTTCTGGTGGATCTCCCGGCACCTGCACCAGGCGGCGCAGGATTCGCTGACGCGCTTCGGCGACCTCAACCAGCAGGTGCAGGAGAGCCTGGCGGGTGTGCGCACGCTGCGCGCGCTGGGCCTCGTGCACCGCAGCGAGCAGCGCTTCGGCGAACTGGCCTCGCATGCGGCGGAAGCCGCCTTCCGCTCGCAGCGCTGGGAGGCGGCATACGAGCCGGCGGTGGGCATGACGCTGGGCCTGGCCACGGCCATCGCGCTGGCCGTGGGCGGCTGGCTGGTCGCGCGGCACGAGATCAGCATCGGCCAGCTGACGGCGTTCACGATGTACCTGGGCCAGCTGATCTGGCCCATGTTCGCCGCCGGCTGGGTGCTGGCGCTGCTGGAACGCGGCCGCGCGGCCTGGGCGCGGCTGGCGCCGGTGCTGGACGCGCCACTGACGCTGACCGACCAGGGCAGGGCGGCGCTGCCCGCTGGCGCGACGCTGCGGGCCGAGGGGCTGACGTTCAGTTTCCCCGGTGCCGGGGCCAGATCAAGGCCGGCGCTGGACGGCGTGGACCTCACGCTCGCGCCCGGCAAGACGCTGGGCATCGTTGGCGCCACGGGCTCCGGCAAGTCCACGCTCGTCCGGCTGCTGCTGCGCCAGGCCGAGCCCGATGCGGGGCGGCTGACACTGGGCGGCGCGCCGCTGCCCGAACTGCCGCTGGCCACGCTGCGCGCCCATATCGCCTGGGTGCCGCAGGAGCCCTTCCTGTTCTCGGCAACGGTGGCGGACAACATCGCGCTGGCCAAGCCGGGTGCGACGCCGGCCGACATCGAGGCCGCCGCCCGGCTGGCAGCCGTGCATGACGACATCGCGCGGTTGTCGGGCGGCTACGGCACGGAGGTGGGCGAGCGCGGCGTGACGCTGTCCGGCGGCCAGCGCCAGCGCGTCGCCATCGCGCGGGCGCTGCTGGCCGACGCGCCCTTGCTGGTGCTGGACGACGCGCTGTCCGCGGTCGACACCGGCACCGAGACGGCCATCCTCGACCACCTGCGCGAGCTGCGCACCGCGCGGCCCGACCGCAGCGTCATCGTCATCGCGCACCGGTTGTCGGCGGTCATGGAGGCCGACGAGGTCATCGTGTTGAAGCAGGGCCGCGTCATCGAGCGCGGCACGCATGCGCAGCTGCTGGCGCTGGGCGGCTGGTATGCCTCGCAATGGCGCTATCAACAGATCGAGGCGACGTTATGAGCCCACCCCCTACCGGCGTCACCGGCCCCCTCAAGGGGGCGCCGCCGACCGCCCGGCAAAGCCGGCTCGGTGGCGGCTGCTGGATGTGTCGCGCGCCTGGCCTCCTGGGCTGGGGAAGGCCTTGATGATGCAAAGAGAGCGCACTTGGCCCAGCGTCGGCCTGCTGCTGGACGCCGCCCGCCCGGAGCGCCCGCACCTGATCCGCGGCGGCCTGTGGCTGCTGCTGGCGGCCGGGCTGGAGGCCGTCGGGCCCATCCTCGGCAAGCGCTACATCGACCACCACCTGCTGCCCGGCCACTACGACCTCGGCGCGATGGCGGGGCTGCTCGCGCTGGTGTTGCTGACGGGATGGGCGTCGACCTGGTTGCGTTACGCGCAGCTGTCGCGCATGGCCGGCGTGGCGCGGCGCTCGGTGCTGCGGCTGCGCGAGCGGGTCTACGCGCATGTGCTGGCGCTGCCCATGGCCTTCTTCGACAAGGCCATCACCGGTCAGCTCGTCAGCCGCGTCACCAACGACACGGAATCCGTCAACCAGCTCTACCGCCAGGTGCTGTATGTGATGCTGGACTCGTCCATCGTCGTCGCCGGCTCGCTGGTCGCCATGGCGTTCCTGGACTGGCGCTTGATGCTGGTCGTCGCCACGCTGGTGCCGGCCATGGTGGTCATCATCCGGGCCTACCAGCGGCTGTCGGCGCCGGCCGTGGCGCGCACTCGGCAGCTGCGCAGCGACATCAACGCGCAGATGGCCGAGAGCATGGCGGGCATGGCTGTGCTGCAGGCGGCCGGTGCGGCGCAGCGGTTCGGCGCGCGCTTCGAGGCGGTGAACGCCGAGCACTGGGAGTCCCGCATCGCCGAGCTGCGTGCCAACGCCTGGCTGCTGCGCCCGGCGCTGGACCTGCTGAACGTTCTGCTCATCGTCACCGTCCTCTACGGGTTCGGGCGCCGGGACCTGTCCGGCCCGCTGGGTGCCGTGGAGGTGGGGCTGCTGTATGCCTTCCTGGCTTACATCGCGCGCGTCGTCGAACCGCTGATCCAGATCACCATGCAGTTCGGCCAGCTGCAACAGGCCATGGTGGCGGCCTCGCGCGTGAGGGCGCTGCTGGAGGAGCACGAGCACCGTGGCCCGCCGCAGGACGGCCAGCCCATCACGCAGGGGGCGCTGCGTGTCGAGGGGCTGAGCTTCGGCTACGACGCCGCCCGGCCGGTGTTGCAGCACATTGACGTGGACATGCCTGCCGGCTCTTTCACGGGCATCGTCGGCCACACGGGCAGCGGCAAAAGCACGCTGCTGTCGCTGCTGCTGCGCTTCTACACAGCCCAGCAGGGGCGCATCACCGTGGACGGACAGCCGCTGCAGGCGGTGCCGGACGCCGCGTTCCGGGCCGCCGTCGGCCTGGTGCCGCAGGAGCCCTTCCTGCTGTCGGCCAGCGTGCGCGAGAACATCTCGATGGGGCGCGCCGGCATCAGCGACGCGGCCGTCGAGCAGGCGGCCCGCGCCGCGCGTGCGCACGACTTCATCGCCGCACTGCCGCAGGGTTATGACACGCGCCTGGGCGAGGGCGGCGCCCGCGTGTCGGCCGGCCAGAAGCAGCTGCTGGCCATGGCCCGTGCGCTGGCCGGTGCCCCGCGCCTGCTGTTCCTGGACGAGGCCACCAGCAACGTCGACAGCGAGACCGAGGCGCGGCTCGGCGAGGCCCTGGCGGCGCTGCACGGCCGGGTGACCGTCATCGCCATCGCGCACCGCTTGTCCACCATCCGCGCGGCCGACCAGATCGTCGTGCTCAGCCACGGCCGGCTGGAAGAGCGCGGCTCGCACGACGCGCTGATGGGGCTGGAAGGCGGGCTCTACCGGCGGCTCGTGGAGCTGCAGACGCTCGAGGAGCGCGAGGTGGACGCCGAGACCGCCTGACGCGCCGCCAGCGCTCGCCGGTACGGATCTCTGATGTCCGTCAAGGCGGCGGCCGGCGCGCTTCACTAGGCTGCGCGGATGACTGCCCCTGCTTCTTTCGCTCCCCAGGTGTTGATCAGCGGCGCCGGCCCCACCGGCCTGGCGCTGGCATGTGCGCTGCACGACCGCGGCCTGGCCGTGCAGGTGCTGGAGCAGGCCGACGAGGCCTTGCTCGCGGCACCGCCGGACGATGGCCGGGAGATCGCGCTGACCCATCGATCGCGCCGCCTGCTGCAGGCGCTGGGCCTGTGGTCGCGCCTGCCGGACATCGCGCCGCTGCGCCGCGCCAGCGTGCGCTCCAGCGGCTCGCGCACGGCGTTGCCCTTCGAGGCGGGCGGGCAGGAGCTGGGCTGGCTGGTGTCCAACCGCCACCTGCGCGCGGCGGCCTGGGCGGGCGTGCGCGAACGCGGCGTGCCGGTGCTGTGCGGCCGCACGGTCGTGGGTTTCGAGGCGGAGGTGCACTTTGCCCGGCTGCGCACGCAGTGCGGCGAGGTCCATGCGGCGCCGCTGGTCGTGGCGGCCGACAGCCGCTTCTCGACCTTGCGGCGGCTGGCCGGCATCGGTGCCCGGCACCGGGACTTCGGCCGCAGCGCGCTGCTGGTGCCGCTGGCTCACGAGCGGGACCACGAGGGGCTGGCGCAGGAGTGCTTCCTGACCGGCCACACGCTGGCCCTGCTGCCGATGAACGGCGGGCGCAGCTCGGCGGTGTGGACAGTGGCGAACGCCGAACTGCCGCGCCTGGCGGCCATGGACGATGCCGCGCTGGCGGCGGCGATCACGGCAGCTGCCGACGGCCGGCTGGGCGCCATGCGCGTGGCCGGCACCCGGCGCGTGTACCCGCTGGTGGCCGTGTGGGCCGAGCGCTTCGTCGCGCAGCGCTTTGCGCTGATCGGCGACGCCGCCGTGGGCATGCACCCGGTGACGGCGCATGGCTACAACCTCGGGCTCTACGGCATCGAGGCGCTGGCGCGGCGACTGGATGCGCAGCGCGATCCTGGGGAATGGGCGGGCCTGCTCGCCTATGAGGCCGAACATCGCCGTGAGGCGGGGCCCATCTATGCCGGTACCAATGCACTGGTGCGCTTCTTCACGGACGACCGCGCGCCGGTGCTGGCACTGCGGCGCGCCGTCATCGACATCGCTCGCCACCTGCCGCCGCTGCGCGCGGCGATCACGCGGCGCCTCGTTGACGCCTAACCGCCGGCGCGTGGTGGTGCTTCACCCCGCTCGGGCCCGCGGCGCGGGAAGCGCGGCCCGGCAGGCGTGCTCGGCGAGATGGTGGCGCTGGCGAGCGCTGAGCGTGTTCGCCAGCACGCGCTCGGCGGGAGTCAGTACCAGCTCCGCCGCGCCGCGGGTCAGCCCTGGGCGGCTACGGCTGCCTTGCGCGCCACCGGCGACTTCTTCGCCGGTGCAGCCTTGCGTGCGGTGGACTTGGCGCCAGGTTTGACGGCGGGCTTGGCCGCCGCAGCCTTCTTGGCGGGCGCCGCTGCCGCGGCTTTTTTCGCGGCCGGCTTCCTGGCGGCGGCCTTCTTGGCGGGCTGCACGCCGCTGGCTGCCGCCAGCGCGTCGATGCGCTCGATCAGCGCGTCAATGTCGGCCTTGCTGGGCACGCCCAGGCCCTGCAGCGCCTTGGCCACGCGCGCTTCGAAGATGGTTTCCAGCTTGTCCCATTGCTGGCCGGCCTTGGCACCGACGTCGCCAGCGACGCTGCTGACCTTGCTGGCCACGGCGCTGAGTTTTTCCTCGGCGGCGGACTGCGTCTTCTTCTGCAATTTCAGGCCTTCGGAGACGAGTGCCTCGAAGACCTTGGAACCTTCACCCTGGGCCTTGGCGAACGACGCGAGGCCGGCGGCCCAGATGTGTTGCGCACTGTCCTTCACGTTCTGGGCCACCGTGCTGTCGAGCAGCCCGGCCGGAAAGCCGCTGGCGGCAGCTGCCTTCTTCTTGTCAGCCATCTTCTGGAGCTTCTTGACCATGGGTGTCCTTTCGAGTTCGCGAATTGCGCGAGAGGCACTGTAGCCGCGGGCCGGCGAGCCGGCGCATGTGGCCTTAGTGAGGGCGCTCTACCTTGACTTCCGAGCGGCCCCGGGAAAGTGCGCACCGGGCTGCACGAGACACTGGGGAAAATCCGCACAAACGCGACAAACAGGAGACCTCCACATGCAGTATTTCGTCACCGGCGCCACCGGCTTCATCGGCAAGCGGCTCGTCAAGCGCTTGCTGGCCCGGCGCGGCAGCGTCGTGCATTTCCTGCTGCGCGAGGAAAGCGCAGCCAAGCTGCCTGATCTGCTGGCGTATTGGGGTGTTTCCAAGGCCCGCGCCATCCCCGTCTACGGCGATCTGACGGGCCGCAAGCTGGGCGTGGCCGCAGACGTCATCAAAGGCCTGAAAGGGCAGATCGATCATCTCTATCACCTGGCTGCCGTGTACGACCTGGGCGCCGACGAGGAGTCGCAGGTGGCCGTCAACATCGAGGGCACGCGCAGCATGGTGGAGTTCGCGCAGGCGGTCGAGGCCGGGCACGTGCACCATGTCAGCTCGATCGCTGCGGCAGGGCTCTACGAGGGCGTTTTCCGGGAAGACATGTTCGACGAGGCCGAGAACCTCGATCACCCCTACTTCATGACCAAGCACGAGAGCGAGAAGATCGTGCGCCGGGAGTGCAAGCGGCCCTGGACGGTCTACCGCCCGGCGCTGGTGGTGGGCGACTCCACCACCGGAGAGATGGACAAGGTGGACGGGCCGTATTACTTCTTCAAGCTGATCCAGCGCATGCGCCAGATCCTGCCCCCTTGGATGCCCAGCGTGGGCCTGGAGGGCGGGCGCATCAACATCGTGCCGGTGGATTTCGTCGTCAACGCGCTGGATCACCTCTCGCACAAGGTGACAACGGGCCAGGGTTGCTATCACCTGGTCGATCCCCAGGGCTACCGCGTCGGCGATGTGCTGGACATCTTCAGCAAGGCCGCGCACGCGCCGAAGATGAACCTGTTCATCAACGCGGCGCTGCTGGGCTTCATCCCGCGCAGCGTGAAGAAGGGCCTGATGGCGCTCGCGCCGGTGCGCCGCATCCGCAACGCGGTCATGAAAGACCTCGGCCTGCCGGACGACCTGTTCACGTTCATCAACTATCCGACACGGTTCGACTGCCGCGAGACGGAAGCGGCCCTCAAGGGTTCGGGCATCGCCTGCCCGGACCTGAACGACTATGCGTGGCGTCTGTGGGACTACTGGGAGCGCCACCTCGACCCCGACCTCTTCATCGACCGCTCGCTCAAGGGCGCGACCGGCGGCAAGGTGGTGCTGGTCACCGGCGGCTCGTCGGGCATCGGTCTGGCCGCCGCCACCAAGTTCGCCGAAGCAGGCGCCGTCACGCTGATCTGCGCACGTGACCGTGACAAGCTCGACGCCGCAGTGGCCGAAATCAAGTCGCACGCCGGCAAGGAGGCCCAGGTGCATGCGTTCGCCTGCGACATCGCCGAAGAGGAGGGCGCCGCCAGCCTCATTCGCTGGTGCACCGAGGAGTTCGGCGGCGTGGACTTCCTCATCAACAACGCGGGGCGTTCCATCCGCCGCGCCATCGAGAGCAGCTACGACCGCTTCCACGACTTCGAGCGCACCATGCAGCTGAACTACTTCGGCTGCCTGCGCGTGACGATGGGCCTGCTGCCCGGCATGGCCGCGAAGAAGAGCGGCCACGTCGTCAACATCAGCTCCATCGGCGTGCTGACCAACGCGCCGCGCTTCAGCGCCTACGTGGCCAGCAAGGCGGCGCTGGACGCCTGGACGCGCTGTGCCTCCAGCGAGTTCGCTGACACCGGCGTCACGTTCACCACCATCAACATGCCGCTGGTGCGCACACCGATGATCGCGCCCACCAAGATCTACAACAACGTGCCCACGCTGTCGCCCGAGGAGGCTGCCGACATGATCGCGCAGGCCTGCACGGCCAAGCCGGTGCGCATCGCGACGCGTCTGGGCATGACTGGCCAGTTGCTGCACGCGGTGGCGCCGCGCATCGCGCAGATCGTCATGAACACGACCTTCCGCATGTTCCCCGACAGTGATGCCGCGAAGGGCGACAAGACCGAGAAGGGCGGCAGGGGCGGCCTGTCACCGGAGGCCGTCGCGCTGCAGCAGATGATGCGCGGCATCCATTTCTGAGGTGCCCGGGCGGCGCCCGGCTGCGTTGCCAGCCGCCGGGTGCGCGCATCGTGTGGTTGCCGCAACGGTGCGGCGCCTTCCTCGCGCTCCTGCCGGCTGCTGCAACAGTTTGTCAACGCTTCGCGGTGGGAAAGCCGCTATCGTGCCGCGACAAAACTGCGCCATGCGGGTCATCGAACGCGGGCCTTTGAAGGGAGGATTTCTTGCAGCAGCAGCAACCCGCCGGGTCGCGGCCGGCGCTCGCGCCGGTGGCCACGCCGCGCAGCTACCGTCTTCATGCGTGGTGCGCCGTCGCCTCGCTGGTCGGCTTCTTGGGGGCGTATTTCGGCCTGGCCGGCTGGTTTGCGTGGACGGCCTGGCGCCTGGGGCGTGGCGCGCTCGCAGGCCGGCATGACGCGCTGTGGGCTGGCCTGGTCGCGCTGTGCGCGCTCCTGCTGGCCGTCTTCATGTTCAAGGCCTTGTTCTTCCGCCAGCGCCGCGGCGAGGACCACAGCCTGGCGCTCCAGCCGGCCGATCAACCGGCGCTGTTCGCGGAGCTCTACGCCATCGCCGACGCCGTGGGCGCGCCCCGGCCGCATCGGGTGCTGGTGTCTGCACGGGTCAATGCCGCCGTGTTCTATGACCTCTCGCCGCTGAACCTGCTGTTCCCGACGAAGAAGAACCTCGAGATCGGCCTGGGCCTGGTCAACGTGCTGACGCGCAGCGAGTTGCGCGCGGTGCTGGCGCACGAGTTCGGGCATTTCGCGCAGCGGGCGATGGCTGTCGGTCGCTGGGTGTATGTCGCGCAGCAGATCGCCGGCCGCCTGGTGGCCCAGCGTGACCTGCTGGACAGCTTCCTGAAGAAGCTCGGCAATTTCGACGTTCGCGTCGCCTGGATCGGCTGGCTGCTCAGCCTCATCGTGTGGGCCATCCGCAGCCTGGTGGACAGCGTCTTCACGGGCGTGCAGTTGCTGCAGCGCAGCCTGAGCCGCGAGATGGAGTACGGCGCCGACGCGGTGGCGGTCGCGCTGACGGGCAGTGACGCGCTCGTTCATGCGCTCTACAAGCTGCAGACGGCCGACAGCGACTGGGACCGGGCGGCCGGCATTGCGAGCCAGCTCAAGGCCAGGGATCAGTGGGTGGTGGACCTGTTCGCGCTGCAGGGCGTCATCGCGGAGCGCACCGGCCGCGTGCTCGACGACGACCGCTACGGGCGCCTGCCGGCGCAAGGCGCCGGGCCGGCGCGGCTGTTCGACACGGCCGACAGTGCCGTGCCGCAGATGTGGCGCACCCACCCGCTCAACCATGAGCGGGAGGCGCGCGCCAAGGCTGACTACCGTCCCGGCGACGTGGACGAACGCAGTGCCTGGACGCTGTTCCGAGACGCGCAGGGGCTGCGCACGCGCGTCACGCGCCGGCTGTTCGACACGCCTGAATCCGCGCGGCCGGTCGACGATGCGGTGCTGCAGGCGGCGGTGGACGAGCATTTCGGCGGCGAACTGGCACGCCCGCGCTACCGCGGGGCCTACCTGGGCCGTGCATTGACCCGCCATGTCGCGACGCCGCAGGAGCTGGCGGGCGAACTGCCGGCGGGCGCCGATGGCATCCGCCGGCTCGTGGCGCTGTACCCGGCCAGCCTCGGGGATGCGGTGCGCCGCTGGCGCCGCGTGGATGTAGAGCAGGCACCGGCCGAGCATGCGCAACTGCAGGCGGAACTGCGCCGCCACGACCGCGCCGTTCGCGAGACCCACCTGGCGCTGGCTCGCGCGATGGGTGATGGCAGCGAGGCCCGGCTGCGGGGCTTGCTGGCGCAGCTGCACTATGCCGAGCACATGGCGGCCAACCTGCGGGACCTGCGCGGCGTGCTGGCCCACACGGTACGCGTGCTGTCGGCGGGGCGCATCACCGAGGCGGTGCGCAAGCGCGTGCTGACCGCCGCCGACGAACTGCATGAAGCGCTCGAAGAGTTGTATGGCCACGCGGGGCAGCTGAAGCTGGACGCGGCGACGCTCAAGCGCATGGATGTGCAGAGCTGGCCCGCGCTGCTGGGCGCGTTCAAGCTGGGCGCCCCGGCGCCCGCCAACCTGGGCGACTGGCTCAATGTCATCGATGGCTGGATGGACGCGGCTGAACACGCGCTGGCGCGGTTGCGCACGGCCGTGCTGGGCGAGTTGCTGGACGCCGAAGCGCGTGTGGCCTGCGGTGGGGCGCAGGCTGCGGGCTCGAACGACGCACTGCCCGCCGTGCCGTCCCGCTACGCCGTGCTGCTGGAAGGCGCAGAGCGCCCGCGATCGCTCAAGCCCACGTGGTGGGCGCGCTTCCTCGCGGCACAGGGGCGAGGGGCTGCGGCGGCCCGTGTGCTGGTGGCGGGCGCCATCGTCGCTGGCGTGCTGAGCTTTGGCGCCGGTTATGGCGACATCAACGTGCACGTGATCAATGGGCTGGATCGCCCGGTGCGCGTGAAGCTGGGCAGTGTGCGCGCCGTCACGCTGCCGGCATTCGGCAGCGCCCAGCTGTCGCTGGGCCCGGACAGCCGCCTCGGCGTCGTCGCGGAGACGCTTCAGGGCGATCTCATCGAGCGGTTCGAGGTGGCGCTGGACGACGGCGCCGGAGATCCCGTCTACAACATCGCGGGCGTTGCGCCGTTGGTGGAACTGTCCTTCAGCTACGGCCGTGAGGCTCAAAACCCGCCACCCCGCGTGGTCGGTGCGCCCCGCTGGTCGACGCAGCGGGCGCACATCTTCTTCGCCGATCCACCGGCGAGCGTGTCCGTGAAGGCAGGGCAGACCGAGGTGCGCCGTGTGCTCTACAGCGCGGCCGACGCGGCGCCGGGCCTGCAGCTCAGCCTGCTGCAGAACGATGCCGCTGCCGCCGAGCGGCTGAGCGAGCAGCATCTGCGCTGGGATCGGGCCGATTCGCCGGTGCGTGTCAGTTGGCTGAGCCAGCTGCGTGGCCGCCCGGGCTATGAGCGGATCATGAAGGCGGCGCTGGCGCGTGAGCCGGCCAATGTGGACTTGCTGCGCGAGCGCTTCGACACCTTGTCGGCCGAGGCGCTCAAGCCGATGTGCGACGACCTGGGGCGGCGCGCGGCGCTGGCGGGTGCGGATGGCGATCTCACCTACCTCGCCGCTCGTTGCCTGCCCGATGGCCCCGAGCGCGACGCCGCGCTGCACGAGGGCTTGCGCCGCTTTCCGAATCACGCCTGGTTGGCGTACGGCGCGGCCTGGATGGAGGCCGGCTCGGGCAGCTGGCGCGTGGCCTTGCGCAACTACGAGCTGGCGCGCTCGGAGCCCAAGCTGGCGCCGTTCGCCACCATCGAGGCCAATCGGCTGCGCCGTTTGCTCGGTGAGACGCCGTGGAGCGCCGATGGCGAGAGCTTTGGCCCGCCGAGCCGGCTGCTGACGGCGCTGGGTTTCGAGGTGCGGGCGGGTTCGGTCATCTCGCAGCCCGCCGGCTATGCGCTGCTGGCCGCAGGCCAGCCCGACAAGGCGGCGGCCGTCGGCGCGGCGCCGACGCCGCACCTGCTGAGGCTGGCCGCCGCGTC
>JACCDP011496686.1_pt1 | contig 16881 bp, 19 predicted proteins | sample 7445841 | NCBI WGS metagenome assembly JACCDP01 (sample SAMN15323441, study PRJNA562643) | freshwater metagenome | isolation source: river surface water | place: USA:Blue River Watershed | collected 2017-08-17 | reverse complement strand
TCTATTGCCGCGGACTTAACAGTCCGGCGCTCTACCGACTGAGCTATCGAGGAAAGAATCGAAATATTGTAGCAAACAATTTTCAGGTTCCTCCACGTGACGCCTACCCTGCGCGAAAGACCAAGAACTTCTTTGACGTCTTTGACCGCGCAATCGTGAATGGACAAAAAGGCTTGGGCATGGGCGAATGGGGATCGCAGAGGCTACTCGCGCTTGATGTGCTTTCGAAAGAATGCTTTGACTTTCAATAAAAAATCTGGGCCCAGGAAAACCAAGCTTGAGAAAAAAGCCACTTCGCCTGCAATCACCAATCCTGTTGTCCAAGCAGCCATCATGGCGATGGATAAATCTGTCCATGGAAGCACAGCCATGACGCCCCAAGCGACGAATGACATGACGAGGAGAACGTAACCAATTGTTTTTTTCATCTGCGTGAGTATGGCCTCGTCAACAAACCCCTGACCAGCCAAGTTTCGTGTTTCATGGGGCTGTCACATATTTCCATTATTATTGAAATATGGAAGACAAACTCGTGATCAAAGCACTGGCCGCTCTGGCCCAGCCGAATCGGCTGCACATATTCCGTTCATTGGTGGTCCAAGGCCCTGAAGGCCTGACGCCTGCTTTGCTGGCAGACAGCTTGGGGATTCCTGCGAACACACTGTCGTTTCACCTCAAAGAGTTGATGAACGCCGACTTGATTTCTCAGGAGCGCAGTGGCCGCAACCTGATTTACCGGGCCCAATACGACCGCATGAATGCGGTGCTGGCTTATTTGACGCAAAACTGTTGTCAGGGTGAGGCTTGTGAAGTCGCCCCCGAAGACATTTGCAAAACCTGTTGAGACCAAGGAGACCGCATGACTGATTTCAAACCCCTGAATGTGCTTTTTCTGTGCACCCACAACTCGGCCCGCAGCATCTTGGCCGAGGCTTTGCTCAATCACATGGGGCGGGGCCAATTCAAAGCCTTTTCGGCAGGGAGCAGCCCCAAAGACAACCAGCAACCCAACCCGATGGCCTTGGCCACCTTGCAAAAAGCAGGCGTGTCCATTGAGGGCTTGAGCAGCAAAAGCTGGGACGTGTTTGCAGCACCGAACGCGCCGCACATGGACCTGGTCATCACTGTGTGCGACAACGCCGCAGGCGAGGTCTGTCCCTATTGGCCTGGTCAACCGGCCACGGCGCATTGGGGCTATGCCGACCCCTCCGCAGGCGAGGGCAGTGACGACGAAAAAATGGAAGCGTTCAAACAAACCTTGCATCTGATCAAGCGACGCTTGGACATCTTCACCAGCCTGCCCACAGCCAGCTTGAGCAAAATGGCGTTGGAAAAAACCGCACGCGATCTGGCCCAACCATGATCCATTGGCAACGCTACTTTGCTGAACTGATCGGCACGGCTGCACTGCTTTGCGCGGTGATTGGCTCGGGCATCATGGCCGAGCAACTGGCTGGCGGCAACATGGCCGTGGCCTTGCTGGCCAACACCTTGGCCACAGTATTTGCGCTGTATGTGCTGATTGAAACCTTGGGCCCGGTCAGTGGCGCGCATTTCAACCCCGTGGTGTCTTTGGTGATGGCATGGCGCCAAGACTTGGCGCGTCATCACTTGCTCGGCTATGTGGTGGCGCAACTCATCGGTGCGGCCTTGGGTGCGTGGTTGGCGCACGCGATGTTCGAGCTTGAAATTGTGCAATGGTCTGCCAAGGTACGCACTGGCCCTGCACAATGGCTGGCCGAAGCCGTGGCGACCGCCGGTTTGCTGTTCGTGGTGTTGCGTGCACCCGCTGGCAAAGCAGCGCCACTTGTGGCTTGCTACATTGGCGCGGCTTATTGGTTCACGGCCAGCACCTCGTTTGCCAACCCCGCTGCCGCCTTTGGGCGCATGTTGTCCAACACCTTTGCGGGCATTTCACCCGCTGATGTGCCGGCATTCATGTTGGCAGAATTGGTCGGTGGCCTCTTTGGTTGGGGTCTGCACCGTTTGCTTGTGTCCAAGCATGATCAACACCATCACTGACGCCTTCACTGACACCACCTCGAGCCCCATGACCGACCACACCTTGCCCCAGCTGGATGCGCAAAGCTTCCAAACACCCCAGCAGTCATTGCTGCGCAGTGACAAGGCGTCGAGCCATGCGCCGCGCATCCTGATGTTGTATGGCTCACTGCGTGAACGTTCTTACAGCAAGCTGCTCACCTTGGAGGCAGCGCGCTTGTTGGAACACATGGGCGCTGAAGTCAAGGTGTTCGATCCTTTGGGTTTGCCTCAGCCCGATGCCGCGCCAGACAGCCATCCGAAGGTGCAAGAGTTGCGAGGCTTGGCGGCGTGGTCCGAGGGCATGGTCTGGTGTTCGCCCGAGCGCCACGGTGCCATGACCGGCATCATGAAAAGCCAAATCGATTGGATTCCGTTGTCGGTCGGCGCGGTGCGGCCCACCCAAGGCAAAACCCTGGCGGTGATGGAGGTGAGCGGCGGTTCGCAGTCGTTCAACGCGGTGAACCAAATGCGCATCTTGGGGCGCTGGATGCGCATGCTGACCATCCCGAATCAAAGCTCGGTGGCCAAAGCGTTTTTAGAGTTTGAAGAAGACGGCCGCATGAAGCCCTCGGCCTATTTCGACCGGGTGGTGGATGTGATGGAAGAGTTGGTGAAGTTCACGCTGCTCACGCGCGATGTGGCGCCTTATTTGGTGGACCGCTACAGCGAACGCAAAGAAACCGCTGAACAACTTTCAAAGCGGGTGAATCAGAAAGCCCTTTGAGTTTGAACAGCACGCCGACCTGATACGGTGGTTTCGTGAATCATGGACGCAACAAGTTTTCAAGTTGTTGACAATCTTCAAGCGTGTTGAGGTTGCGAAACGCCAAGGGGTCTTCAAACGGCACTTCCACGGTGTGGTGCAGCGCGGTCCAAGCACCAATTTTTCGGCCACCTTCGCCCAAAAAGTTGTGCAAGCTCTCTTTCAGCGTCACCTTCAGCACACAAAACACCGGTTGGCGGCGCAACACGCCATCTTCTTCAGGGGCAGTGGCCATGGCGATGTCTGCCCCTTGGCTTTGCAAGGCTTGCAAGAGTTTTTCGGCCAAGTTCAAGGGGAACAAGGGCGTGTCGCAGGGCACGGTCAGCAGGTAGGGATGCGGGCAATGGGTCATGCCGACCAAGAAGCCTGCCAAGGGGCCCGCAAAGTCTGCTGTTGCATCAGGCCACACTTCCAAGCCCCATGATGTGTATTCGGTCAAGTGTCGATTGGCATTGATTGCGATGGATGCCACGGCCAAGCTTTGCGCTTGCAAGCGATTGAGTGCATGCGTCACCAAGCGTTGGCCTTGCAACAGTTGCATGCCTTTGTCCAAGCCGTTCATGCGTGAGCCTTGGCCGCCCGCCAAGACCACCGCGCCCAGTTTCTGGTCTTCATTTGTTGCAAGCTTGTGGGGCATCAGGCTGCGCCCTTCATCGCCAGCTTCAAACGCGGTTTCACAAAATCAATGAAGGCGCGGGTGGCGGGCAACAAGTGCTTGGCGTTTGGATACACCAGTTGCATCGGTGCGGCGTCTTTGGCCCAGCCAGGCAAGATTTCCACCAAGCGGTTTTGCGCGCATTCGGTAGCGACGAAGGGCTTTGGTAAGCGGGCAATGCCCCGCCCCAGCAATGCCATCTGCAAGATGACGTTCATGTCATCGCAAATCAGGGGCCGGTTCTTCACCACCACCTCGCAGGCTGAACGGCCCTGGCCCAACTGCCAAACCGTTTGGTTGACAGCTTCTTGCACTGCAAACACCAAACAAGGGTGATCGGCCAGTTCTGGCGGGTGCTGCGGCGTGCCGTGGGCCTGCAAGTAAGCCGGGCTGGCCACCAAGGCCATGCGGGCTTGGCCAATCGCGGTGGCCACCAAACTGGAGTCCTCCAAACTGCCCACGCGAATCGCCACGTCGATGCGCTCATTCACCAGGTCCACATGCCGGTTGGTCAGTTGCATCAGCAGTTCCACTTGCGGGTGTTCGAGCATGAAGTCGGACAAGATGGGTGGCAACAGGGTGTGAGCCAACAAATTGGGGGCCGAGATGCGGATGCGCCCGCGCGGTTCAGCTTGGATGGCCGTGACGGCATGCTCTGCGGCCTGCATGTAGGCGATGGCGTTCTCGGCCTGCGCCATGAAGGCCTGACCCGCATCGGTGAGCGACAAGCTGCGGGTGGTGCGTTGCAGCAGGCGCGCACCCAAATGCGTTTCCAACTCGGCCACTTTGCGACTGACATTGGATTTGGGGATGCCCAGTTGGGCTGCGGCTGCTCGAAAACTGCCAGCATTCACCACCTGGGTGAAGATGAAGGCGGCATTCAAATCAATTTGTCCCATATTTGGCCCAATATTTCCCATTTAAAGCAATTGATTGCGTATTCTGACTCAATTACAGTCGCCCGTCACCGATTGATGAACACCAAAGGAAAAAACATGACCGCAGAAAAAGTATTGGTGCTCAATGCCACCGGCAAAGTGGGGCGCAATGTCTGTCGCGCCTTGAAGGAGGCGGGTTTTGAGGTGTTTGGCACCAGCCGCAGCCCTCACAACAAACTCGCCGCTTGGGGCGTGCAAGCGGTGGTGTGCAATTACACCGAGCGCGCTGATCTCGACCGCGCATTGGTGCAAACGGGGGCCCAAAAGATCTTCGTCATCACCGATTTCTTTGCCGCGGCCAAGAAAGACCAGCACCGCGAATTTGCGCAAGGCCAAGCGGCGATCGATGCAGCCAAAGCAGCCGGTGTGAACCATCTGATTTTCATGAGCGTGGCGGACGCTGAATTTTTCGACGAGCACGTGACCCACTTGAAGGCCAAAGTGGCGCTGGAGGCTTATCTGAAGCAGTCGGGGGTGCCGTTTTCCATTTTGCGCCCCTGCGCCTTTTTCGAGAACTTGGACGACCCTGGCAACTGGAACCCGTTGAAAAAGGGGCAAGTGAAATTCCTGTCTCTGAAGCACTGCAAATACGTCGCCACCTACGACATCGGTCGCGCTGCGGCGGTGCAATTCAAGGACCCGCAAACGTGGCTTGGCAAAACCTTGGACGTGATCGGTTGGGAAGGCGATTTAGAACAAGTGGCTCAAGCCTTGTCCAAGGTCAGTGGCGTGCCGGTGAAACACAGTTTGGCCATGCCTCTGTTTTTGCGCCGTTGGTTCTTGAAAGACTTGCACCACATGTTTCTCTACTACGAGGAGCAACTTGGGCCACGCGGCACGCCCCAGGCCTTCAAAAAAGTGGTGCCCGACGCCTTGTCTGCCGAGGACTGGTTTCGCTTTGTCGGCCACTATGCCAATGGCGAGCGCATCGCGCCCTAGCGACTGCGGGTTGACCCTAGGGGGCATGCTGTTGTAATCGCGGGTCTTGCTGTTTGCGAGAACCTGTTCAACAACCATGACACCCTAGGAAACAAGCCATGCCCCAAGCCGGACTGATGATGGAACTGCCCTTGCTGCTCTCGGGGGTGCTGCAGCACGCTGAGGCGCAAAACGGTCAAGTGGAGGTGGTCTCCCGTGAAACCCACGGGGCGCTGTTTCGCTACACCTATGCCGATTGCGCCAAGCGTGCGCGTCAGTTGGCCAACGCCTTGGCGGGCTTGGGTTTGCACGCGGGCGATGTGGTGGGCTCCATCGCATGGAACAACCACCGGCATTTGGAGTCGTATTACGGTGTCTCGGGCAGTGGCATGGTCATGCACACCTGCAACCCGCGCCTGCACCCCGACCAACTCATCTACATCATCAACCACGCTGAAGACAAAGTGGTGTTGTTTGACACCACTTTCGCGCCGCTGGTCAAAGCCATTGCCGCGCAGTGCCCGAACGTGATGGCTTGGGTGTGTCTGGGCGACGCCGCCAGCACCGCCGCGTTGGAAGGCATCCCGCATTTGCATGCATATGACGCGCTGGTGGACAAGGCCTCAGACCAATTCGCGTGGCCGCAGTTTGACGAGCGCAGTGCTGCTGCACTTTGCTACACCTCGGGGACCACGGGCAACCCCAAGGGCGTGATGTATTCGCACCGCGCCATTGTGCTGAGCGCCATCACCTGTTGCATGCCCAGTTTGTTGTGCTTGTCGCCGCAAGAAACCATCCTCCCCGTGGTGCCCATGTTTCATATCAACGCTTGGTGCATTCCGTATGCGGCGTTTGTGGGCGGGGCCAAGCTGGTGCTGCCCGGTCCCAAGCTCGATGGTGCGTCCCTCTATGAGCTGATGGAAGCCGAAGGCGTGACCACCAGTGCTGGCGTGCCCACCATTTGGCAAGCCTTGCTGGCGCACGTGGAGCAACACAATTTGCGCTTCAGCAGCATGCGCCGCACAGCGGTGGGCGGCTCGGCCATGCCCAAGGCCTTGATCGCCAAATTCATGGACGTGTATCAAGTCGAAGTGCGTCATGGCTGGGGCATGACCGAAACCACGGCAGTGGCCACCATGGGCACCCTCACACCCACGCTGATGCAGCAACCACTTGCAGTGCAACATGAGCACTTGGCCAAGCAAGGCAAAACCGTGCATGGGGTCAGCATCAAAGTGGTGGATGAAAACGGCCAGGATATTGCGCGTGATGGTCAAACCCAAGGCGAGCTGATGGTGCGCGGCCACTGGATTTTGTCGTCCTACTTCAAGGGTGAGAAGTCGCCCCTGGTGAATGGCTGGTTCCCCACCGGTGACATCGCCACCATCGACGCCGATGGCGTGATGCAAATCCGCGACCGGGTGAAAGACGTGATCAAAACCGGTGGTGAATGGATCAGCTCGATTGATCTGGAGAACGTGGCGCTCGAACACCCCGCAGTGGCCATGGCGGCGGTGATTGGCGTGGAGGACCCGAAGTGGGGTGAGCGCCCCTTGTTGTTCGTCGTGCGCAAGCCCTCGGCCAGCTTGGAAGCTGCGGAAATACTGGATTTTTTAGCCAGCAAAGTGGCCAAGTGGTGGGTGCCCGAGCGGGTCGTCTTCCTCGATGCGCTGCCGTTGGGGGGCACCGGCAAGATTCAAAAATCAGAGTTGCGCAAGACCTACCGCTAGGCCTCAGCCCAGGCTCGAGGGCAGCAGCCCGGCGATGGCTTTGATCATCTCTTCCAGCGAACGCTGGTGCTTGGGGTCATCCGCATAAAACAGCAGGTCGTGCGAATACCAACCGTAGCTCAACGCATGGGCCATGCGGGCCACCGACTGCAGTTTGTCCTCAGGCGGTTTGTCCGACGACTGGCTCAGGGCCGAGGCCCAAATGCCGACATAGCTTTCATGAATTTTGCGCAGGGCGGCCGCTGAGGAGACTTGGCGCTCTAGCAAAAGCAGGGCGGTCCACTCCTTGGGCTTGCCAAATCCTTCCCGCACCAAGGCTTGCAGCAGGGCGCGGGTCAAGACCGCAAAGGACTCGCCAGCAAAAGGGGCAATGGATGCGCGCAGATGCTCGGCCGTGTCGGTACAACGCTTGTGGATGGTGGAGGCTGCCAGCGCGCGCAGGTTGGGGACGTAATCGTAGAAGGTGCCCACGCCGATGCCTGCCACCGAGACCACCTCGCGGATGGTGATATTCTCGAATCCGCGCTCGATCAAAACCCGAACGAAGGCCTCCTGCAAAGCGCCCAATGTGAACTGGGAACGGCTTTGAACAGGCTTTTTCCTGAGAGAAACGGGCTTTTGGGCCGCAGGCGGTTTTTGCATATTCAGAATTCGAACACCCTGAAGGGCGGTTGATCATAGACTTCAGAAACACCAAATTTGTCTGCTAGGTAACAAATTCAGGAAGACTGCCATGACAAAACTCATCTGGTCGCCCGAGCACGGCCAACAGCTCAAGCAGTTGCGTGAAGCCGCTGGCCTGTCTGTGGCCGAGTTGGCAACCCAACATGCCTTGTCCAAGGGACATGTCGCGCAATTGGAAGACGGTGGCAACAGCGCTTTTTACACGGCTGAAATCAAATTCACCGTGGGGCGCAAGCTGATGCGCGGTTTTGGCCACGACATTGCCCGACTCAATGAGGCCATGGTCAACGAGGCTCAGCTGCCTGCATACAGGCCTGCAGCTGCCTGACACTGGCTGCAACGTCTTTCGCGCCAGTGATGGCGCGCACCACGGCCACCGAACCCACCCCCGTTTGCAAAACGCTGGGCATGGCGGCCAAGTCGATGCCGCCAATGGCCACAAGTGAATGCCGGCGCATCAAACGGGCATACCTGTTCAAGCGACCCAAGCCTTGCGGTGCGGTGGCCATGCGTTTCAAGGTGGTGGGAAAGACAGCGCCCAAAGCGATGTAGCTGGGCTCGTGCTGGGCAGCACGCAGCATTTCCACATAGCCGTGGCTGCTCAGGCCCAACCGCAAACCGCTGGCGCGGATGCGTTCCAGGGGCGCGTCTTGCATGTCCTCTTGACCCAAGTGCACGCCGTAAGCACCGGCGTCTATCGCGGCTTGCCAATGGTCATTGATGAACAGCAAGCTCTTGCTGCCCTGAACGGCTTTCACCGCCGCTTGCACCTCGCGTTGCACGGCGGCAGCGTCATCCGATTTGAAGCGCAGTTGCACCGTGGGGACCTCCAGTTCAACCATCCTCGCCACCCCATCGGCGTCGGGCAGCACGGCATACAGACCCAGTTTGGAAGGGCAGCGGGGAAAGGCCTTCGCGCTGAGTTCGGTGGACAAGCCAAAGTCAGCGGGTTCATCAGGCCAAGCAGCAGGGTCAAACTGACCGCTGCGCTTGCTTTGCGCGTCCCAAGCTTGGGCCACGCATTGGGCGTCGTGTTCCAAAAAACCCAGCAATCGCGCGGCCATCAGACTGGCTGAAAAGCTGTCTTCAGCCTGCAGGCCGTGCTGCACATCTGCCAAAGCGGGTGGGGTGCCAATTTGCAAGCTGCGGTGCAGCTGTGCCATGTGTTGAGCCAGTTCGAGGCGGTTCATGATTGGTGCCAAAAGGGTGTGCCCAAAACGGGCGTGCTGGCTTGGGCGCTGTCTTGCGGCTGCATGGCCCCCGACAAAAAAGCGGCGCGACCAGCTTTGACGGCGTTGGCAAAGGCCTCGGCCATGGCGATGGGTTTGGTGGCCATGGCCACAGCGGTATTGAGCAGCACGGCGTCATAGCCCCACTCCATCACTTGGCAGGCATGCGAGGGCAGGCCCAAACCGGCGTCCACGATCAGCGGCACCTCCAAGCGTTCGCGCAGCAGTTGCATGGCGTAGGGGTTGATCGGGCCCTTGCCGGTGCCAATGGGCGCGGCCCAGGGCATGACGGCTTGGCAGCCCACGTCCACCAGGCGCTGGCACAGCACCAGGTCCTCGGTGCAATAGGGCAGCACCTTGAAACCGGCTTTGATCAGGCGCTCGGCGGTCTCGGGCAGCTTCAAGGTGTCGGGCTGCAAGGTGTAGTCGTCGCCCACGAGTTCGAGCTTCAACCAATCGGTTTCAAACACCTCGCGTGCCATCTCGGCGGTGGTCAACACCTCTTGCACACTGTGGCAGCCCGCGGTGTTGGGCAGCACCGGCACGTTCAGTTCTTTCAGCAAATGCCAAAACTCGGGCGAGGCTTTGGCGTGCGCGGTTTGCCGCCGCAGGGAGGCCGTCAGCATGGCCGGTTGCGCCAAGCGCACAGCGTCGGCCAGCACCTGCGGCGAGGGGTAACGCGAGGTGCCCAGCAACAAGCGGCTGGCGAATGTTTCGCCGTACAAAACCAGCGGGTCTTCGAGGTGGTTCATGGTTTCATCCTCCGGTGATGGGTGCGATCAATTCCACCTGGTCGTTGGCCGACAACAGGTGGTTGGCGTACTGGCTGCGCGGCACAAACTGCAAATTCACGGCTGCGGCAAATGGCGGGGTCACACCAGCTGCTGAAATGGCGTCTTGCAAAGAGGCTGGGGCGGGCAGTTGGTAGGCCACTTGGTTGATGACGACTGTGATGTTGGTGCTCATGCGTGACCTCTCAGGGCAGGCGGTTGCTGCGCTGCGCCCTTCAGCAGGCCAAATTGCTGGGCCAATGTGGCTTCCCCTTGCAGCAGCGCGAGGGCTGCGTCCAGCATGGCGGGCGCGATCAAAAAACCGTGGCGGTACAGACCGTTGATTTGCCACACGCCGGGGCGCGGGGTGTGGATGGCGGGCAGGTTGTCCGGCAAGGTCGGGCGGGCCTGGGTGTTGATCTCCAGAATGCGCGCCTCGGCAAAACCGCTGTCCACGCTGTACACCGCGCTCAGCAATTCCAGGGTGGAGCGCACACTTGCTGGCGACACATCGTCGGTTTCAAGTTCGGTGGCCCCCACCACATAGACGCCGTTTTCTTTGGGTGCGATGTACAGCGGGTAGCGGGGGTGGATGAGCCGCACCGGGCGACTGATGTGCACTTCGGGTGCGTGCAGTCGCAGCACCTCGCCGCGCACGCCGCGCAAACCGGTCCACTGTGGTTTGGCACCCAAACCCCGGCAATCCAAGACGGCATCAGCGTTTGGAAAATCGTCGGGGGTATGGGGGCTGTGCCAGTGAAGTTCAGCGCCTGCCTGTGTCAAACCCAACAGCAGGGCGTCCAGCAGTTGGCGGTTGTCCAGTTGCCCTTCTTGCGGCAACCACAAGCCTTGATGAAATTTCTCGGCCAATGATGGTTCCAAATCAGCCAATTCGGCGGCTTGCAGGTTGTGTGGCGCGGGCAATTCGGGCAGGTGCTCTCTGGTGTGGTGCAACTTGTCGGCAAAACGTTTGGCGTCCGAAGCGTCTTGGCGGTGCCAAACAATGACCGTGCCCTCGCGCTGAAAAAACACGGGTGCGGGCAGGCTGGCCAAGAGGGCAGGCCAACGGTTCAAGCTGTATTGCCCCATGCGCACCACCGGCAGTTCGGTGATGGCCGACTCGGCCAGCGGCGCCAACATCGAGGCCGCCACACGCGCCGCTGCACCCTGCGCATCCGGCCCTAGCGCTTCATACATCTGCACCCGGTGACCGGCTTGCAGCAAGCCCCAAGCCATGAGTCGCCCCATCAAGCCCGCACCCAAAACCACGCAGTTTTTCGGGGTCATGCGGCCACCCCGACATAATCAGCAGCATGAACACATCTGAATTCACCGGCCAATACGTTCGCGTGTTGACGATTGCCGGCTCGGACAGCGGCGGCGGCGCGGGCATCCAAGCCGATTTGAAAACCTTCAGCGCGCTGGGCTGCTTCGGCATGACCGCCATCACCGCACTGACCGCGCAAAACACCCAAGGCGTGCAGGCCATCCACGGCGTGCCGGCTGCGTTTTTGAAAGCGCAGTTGCAGTCGGTGCTCGACGACATTGGCGTGGACGCCGTGAAGATTGGCATGCTGCATTCGCCTGACGTCGTCGAAGTGGTGGCCTGGGCGATCGACCACTATCAACTTCAAAACGTGGTGCTCGACCCGGTGATGGTGGCCACCAGCGGCGACCGCTTGATTGCCGAGGAAACCGTGTCGGTCTTGGTGCGCGAATTGTTTCCCCGTGTGCGAGTCGTGACCCCCAATTTGGACGAGGCCGCGTTGCTGTTGGGTCGCCCCTTGAGCCAGGTGTCGCAGTTGCAAACCGCTGCTGACGATTTGCAAGCGCTTGGCGCGCAAGCGGTGTTGCTCAAGGGCGGCCATGTGCAGGGCAACGAGGTGGTGGATGTGCTCACCCAAGCGGGCCAGGCCAGCGAGGTGTTCACCTCGGCGCGCATCCACAGCCACAACGTGCACGGCACCGGCTGCAGCCTGTCCTCGGCGATGGCGGCGCATTTGGCGCTGGGCTACACGCTGTCCCAAGCGGTGGCCCATGCGCGGCAGTACATCTTGCAAGCCATCGCCACGGGCGCACAAGTGCGCACCGGTCAGGGTCATGGACCGTTGAACCATGGCTTTCAACCCCTGGTCATGCATGTGAAACCGCAACCGACGCCGGGCGGCTGAACCACGCCAGTGCGAAGGTCAAGGCCAGGGTTGGCAGTGCCGCGCCAAATTGCGGGGCCCAGTTGGCAGTGGCGTGAAACACCGCAATGCCAGACAACCAAATCAGGGCTGCGCCCCAGTTCACAGACGCTGGCGCTGAGGCCGTTGCGCCTGCACCCAAGCGGCCCAAGATGACACCATAGAGCGGCACGAACACCGAACTCAGCAGCAGCAAAAACGGTTCCAGGTCGTGCATCGGCAGCACCACCGCCAAAGCGGTGCAAACCACAGCAATGGCCAAGCCCCAGTGCTTCACACTCAGGCGCGACCACAGGCTGTGGCTGTTCACCGAAGCCGAGTACACATCGCCATAAGCGTTGTCCAACTCGTCGAGCAAGATCAATCCCAGCGCCAACAAACCGGCTTGTGCCAGCAACAAGGTGTTGACCAAATTCGCGTCGGGGGCCGATACGCTGATGACCATCACACCCAAGGCATAGCACCACATGTTGGCAATGGCGTAGCCGATCCAGCTGCCGCTCAAAGCGGTTTTGCTGTTGTTGCCGTGGCGGGCGTAGTCGGCAATCAAGGGCAACCAAGACACCGGCATGGCAATCACCAAGTCCATGGCCGACAACATGCTTTTCTCGCCAGTGCCGGGGCGGTTCCAAAACGCGGCCCAACCTTGGACGTGCAACAAGCCGACAAACTGATAGCTCAGCCACAGCAACGACAGCACCACCAAAGGCAGACCAAAACGGCTGACAAAACTGCGCACCAAGCCCAGCATGGAGCCGGTGGTCAGCAGAGTGAGGACGGTGCCCCACAGCAATGTGGCGGTCAGGGCCGCGCCCCACCAACTGTTGCCAAACATGGCCAAGGTGCCGTCGCGCATCACCACCAGTTCAAAGGTGGTCCAACCGACCAATTGCACGATGTTGAGCAGCACCGGCAAGCGGGCGAAGGAGCTGCCATACACCTGGTGCATCAAACCGGCGCTGGACAAACCGGTGTCGCAAGCGATTTTGGCCACCCAGCCCAGCAAGCCTGCGCCCAACACCGAGCCCAAAACGATGGCCAGCAGGGCGTCTTGGGTGCCCACGGCGGGCACCAGGTAAGCGCCCAGTTGAATCACCAGCAAGCCCACCCCCAAGGAGAACCAAAGGGAGGCATGGCTGTACCAGCCGAAGACGCGTTGATCGGCACCGACGGGTGCCAAGGATTCATTGTGTGATGTGTTTGCCATCTTGTCGTTCCAAAAGAATGGCAGTTCGGCGAGGCCTGCAACGGCTGAAAAAAGCAGCGATGTGAGGGCCATGCTTCCCTGCGCGAGGATTACCTCAATCAGGTTCAAAGGGACTTTCTCAGCCTTGGTTTGTGAAAACCTCAGCACCCCTAGCGGATGCCACCCCATCAAGGAGTGACCTCAACATTGTAGGCCAGCGTATGAGGGGCTTTGGTCGCCGCGCCAACCCTGTCCAAGGGTTGCTGCCCCAAGGCCTGTCAGGGTCAAACACCCAACAACTTGTGCAGTCTGGGCGAGGCCGTGGTGTATTCGAGCGGAATTTTTTGGCCGGGGTTCAGGTAAGCCGCTGCGCCAAAAGCAGCCAAGGTGGCTTCGTGGAAGCCGCTGAGGATGAGCTTGCGTTTGCCGGGATAGTGGTTGATGTCGCCCACCGCAAAAATACCAGCTGCATTGGTGGCAAAGGTTTCGGTGTTCACGTTGAGCTGTTTTTTGGCCATGTCCAAGCCCCAATCGGCGATGGGGCCGAGCTGCGGCGTCAAACCCAACATCACCCACAGTTGGTCGCAAGGCTGGTTCAACACGGTGCCGTCCGGCGTGGCAATTTCCAAGCCGCTCAGTCTTCCTGCGTGCGTGTGCAGGCCTTGCACTTGCCCCACTTGCAAGCGCACTTGGCCACTGGCACAAGCTTGAACAAAAGCGGATTGCAAGTCAGGTGAGGCATCCAAGGTCGCACGCCGGTGCACCAAGGTGACGCTGGCGGGGCTGTGGGTTTGGCTGTCCAACACGGCTTGCACCGCCGCATCGTCACTGCCCACCACCACCAGGTGTTGGTCTTTCAGTGACAAGCTGTCGGGGACTTGGTGAAACACCTGGGTGGCTTCAAAGGCCTGCAGCGCAGGCAGCGCCAGTTTGCGCGGCAAGAAGGCCCCGACCCCGGCGGCAATGAACACGGTGCGGCAGATGAACTGCTGAGCAGCCGAGGTGTGGATCAACCAACGGCCATCGGCGGAGGCCGTCACCGACGCCACCTGCTGGTTCAAATGAAACTGGGGTTTGAAAGGCGCGGCTTGCTGCTGCAAGCGCTCGACCAGTTCGCGGCCCGTGCACACCGGCAGGCCAGGGACGTCGTAAATCGGTTTGTCGGGGTAGAGCGCCATGCACTGGCCGCCCACCATGGGCAGGGCATCCACCACCTGGGCATGGATGTCTTGCAGGCCGAGTTGAAACACCTGAAACAAGCCCACAGGGCCCGCACCAATCACCAAGGCGTCGGTGGCAACAGGCGTTGGGGGGGCGGTCATGGGCAGCGTGGCCGAGCCCAGCAGGCTTTAGCGCTGGAGTTCAGACAGCTTGCCCGATTTGTCTTTCCAGTCATCGGCGTCAGGCAAGGGTGTTTTGCGCTTGGTGATGCTGGGCCAGCCGATGCGGGACAACTCGGCGTTCAAAGCGGTCATGTGCTGCTGATCTGCGGGCACATCTTCTTCGGCATAAATGGCGTTGACCGGGCACTCAGGGATGCAAACCGCGCAGTCGATGCACTCGTCGGGGTCGATGGTCAGGAAATTCGGGCCTTCGCGAAAGCAGTCGACGGGACAAACGTCCACACAGTCGGTGTATTTGCAGCGGATACAGGCTTCGGTGACAACGTGGGTCATGGTGGGTTCTTCAAACGAAGGAATTCAACAAAAAGGGGCATTTTAGGGGCAGGCCAGATTCAGGCCTGAACCAGTGCCGCCGCCGATGTTTTGTGGCTGGCGGTGTCCACCAAAACCAAGGAACCGAGGATGCGGGATTGCTCGAAAGGCAGGCTGACCAAAGGCTGTTGAAACGCCAACTGCACATGGCCAATGGCGTTGGACGGCAGTTCGGTGGCTTCGTGCTCTTCCAAGGTGTTGATGTCCAAGCGGTGCAGGATGCGGCTGACTTTGGCTTTGACCCAACGGTGGCCGTGCAGTGCCCAGTAGACGCGGCCAGCCACCAAGGGCTCATCGTCCAGCCAGGCCAAGGTGAGGTTCAATTGGGTTTCGGCTTTCACCGGGCTGTTCTCGGCCAGCAGCCAGTCGCCACGCGACACGTCCACTTCATGGTCCAGCACGACGCCGGCGCTGTGGCCGGCCGCCACGTCTCCTGCTATGCGCACGGCTGACAGCACTTCTTTGATGACCGCAGTTTGGCCACTGGGAAAGACTTTGATGCTGTCGCCCACACGTGCCACACCGTTGCCGACCCGGCCCCAATAGACGCGCCGACCTTTGGAGGTGTCAGCGCTGTCGTGGAATTTCTCGACCCATTGCACGGCGAAAGCCAAGGCACCTTCTTCGTCAGCCGGTGTCACCGGCAGTCGCTCGAGCAACTCCAGCAGACTGGGGCCGCTGTAATTGCACCAATCGGTTTGGGCGCTGACCACGTTCCAGCCTTTCAAAGCCGAGATGGGCACGATGGCGTTCACGTCCATGCCCGCGTCGTCGGCAAACTGTTGCAAGGCTTGGGCAATGTTGACAAAGGCGGTGCTGGCGTCAGCCACGGCATCGAGTTTGTTGATGGCGAAGATGACCGAGGGCACGCGCAGCAACTTCAGCAGCAGGCTGTGGCGTCGGGTTTGTGGCAACAAGGCCAAACCGGCTTGGGCCCAGTCCACCTTGGTGGCGTCCACCAACACCACGGCGGCGTCGGCACTGGAGGCGGCGGTCACCATGTTGCGGGTGTACTGCTCGTGGCCGGGAGCGTCACCAATGATGAACTTGCGGGTCTCGGTGCTGAAGTAACGGTAGGCCACATCAATGGTGATGCCTTGTTCGCGCTCGGCGGACAAGCCGTCGGTCAGCAATGCGAGGTCGGTTTCACCTTGGCGTTGCACACCGGCCAAGTGGTCTTGCAAAACCGACTTGGAATCGACCAGCAAACGTCCGATCAGGGTGGACTTGCCGTCATCCACAGAACCGCAGGTGATGAACTTCAGGGCAGGGCGGGTGGCGAGGTTGGTCGTCATCAGAAATAGCCTTCTTTTTTGCGTTTTTCCATGGAGGCGTCCGAGGTCTGGTCGTCCATGCGGGTGGCGCCACGCTCGCTGACGTCGGCGGCCAAGGTTTCCAGCACGATGGCTTCGGGGTTGCTGGCCGTGCTTTCCACGGGGCATGTGCAGGTGATGTCACCCACGGTGCGAAAACGCACTTGGCGCTGTTGCACGGTCTCACCATCTTTGGGCGGCGTCATGTGGGTCACGGGCACCAGCAGGCCGCGGCGTTCGATCACATCGCGGGTGTGGCTGTAATACAGCGAGGGCAGGGCGATGTTCTCGCGCGAGATGTACTGCCACACGTCCAACTCGGTCCAGTTGGAGATGGGGAAGACGCGGAAATGCTCGCCAGGGTGCAGGCGTGTGTTGAACAAATTCCACAACTCGGGGCGCTGGGACTTGGGCTGCCATTGGCCAAAGCTGTCGCGGTGGCTGAAGATGCGTTCTTTGGCGCGGGCTTTTTCTTCATCGCGGCGTGCGCCGCCGATGAGGGCGTCAAAGCGGAATTCTTCGATGGCTTCCAGCAAGGTGACCGACTGGTGCACATTGCGGCTCTCGCCAGGATGCGCCAAGCGCACCGTGCCTTTTTTCATCGAGTCTTCGACACTGCGCACGATGAGTTCAGCGCCCAGTTCTTGCGCGCGGAAATCGCGAAAGTCGGTCACTTCAGGGAAGTTGTGGCCGGTGTCGATCATCAGCAGCGGGTAGGGGATGCGGCCAGCGCCAAAGGCTTTCTCGG
>JACCDP011260839.1_pt1 | contig 16881 bp, 8 predicted proteins | sample 7445841 | NCBI WGS metagenome assembly JACCDP01 (sample SAMN15323441, study PRJNA562643) | freshwater metagenome | isolation source: river surface water | place: USA:Blue River Watershed | collected 2017-08-17 | reverse complement strand
GCATCACGCTGACCACCCTGACCGTGTCGGCAGTGGCTTCCGGAACAATCTTGCCTTCCATGCAGTTCACAGGCACGGGCGTGACGGCGGGCACCCGCATCGTGGCGCAGCTTACCGGTACTCCGGGCGGCGCAGGCACATACACAGTCAACATCTCCCAGACGGTTGCATCCACCACGCTCACCGGCAGCCTGCCTTCCAAAATAGTTGTTGCTCAGCCGGGTATTTACAACCTTCAGTTTAGTGCGCAGTTTGTTAATACTACAAACGACGTGCAAGAAATTAGTATTTGGTTTCGAATTAACGGCGTGGATGTGGCGGGGTCAAACAGTGAGTTTGGTATCAAACAACGTAAAAGCACCGGGACCGCCAGCCGCTTGATTGCGGCCATGAACTTCTTTCTGGACCTTGAGGCCGACGACTACGCCGAGATCATGTGGCGCGTCAGCGATTCGGGAGTTTCGCTGGAGCATTTCCCCGCAGTGACCGCCAGCGGAACGACCCCCGCCATCCCCGCCACACCTTCGATCATCGCGACACTTTCGTTTGTGTCCAATCTACCTGCATGATAGACTCAATTCACCCCTTTCCCGTGAGGCGCTCATGAGCCTGAAACTTGCCGCCCAGCACCTTGCAAGCAAGGGTCGGGGCCCTGACACCACCTTGGTCCATATGGCCCCGCAAGAAGTTGCTGGGCTTCAAGCACTGGCGCGTGCACACGGCGGCACGCTGACCACCAACCCTGACACAGGTCTGCCAGAAGCAGGCTTTCTGCGCGCAATCCTTCCGATGGTTGCGGGCGCTGCGCTGGGTCCGGCAGGTGTTGGTTTGTTTAGCTCTGCTTTGACAGCAGGTCTTGGGGTTGGTGCGGCCACCGGCCTAGCCACAGGCAGTTTGCGCAAAGGTTTGATGGCGGGTCTCGGCGCGTATGGTGGCGCGGGCTTGATGGGCTCTATAGCCGGTGCAGGCACTGCTCCGCTCAGTGCCGCTGCTGGGCAGCCACTGCCGCCTGTGGCTGACGTGGGGACAATGGCTACACAAGCGCCAATGGTTGCTCCTGTTGCTGTCGCGCCTGTAGCTACACCCGCATCTGCCCTTGTTCCTGAAGGTGCTCTTGTTACTGGAACTGTTCCGCCAGTAGCTCCCCCTGTCGCTGCGTCCGCTGCTCCTGTGTTCCCCGGCACCGCAACCGGCGCAGAGTTTGCACCGCAAGCAGCTAGCTTGAGCAATGACGCAATGGTCAATGCGCGCATGGCATCTTTTACGCCGATGGATAGATTTGGCGCAGGCGTTCAGGCTATTGCCAAAGACCCGTCCAAGCTGTTCAACGCGGGCAACCTTAAATACGCTGCGGCAGCCGCTGCGCCGCTGATGTTCCAAGAGCCGGAGAAGCGCGCAGGCTACGATGGTGGCGGCTCCAACCCCTACGCGTACGAATACGACCCGGGCCGTCAGGCATACACCGCTTCGAGCGGCTCTTCGGAGCAGATGTACTTTGACCCGCGCTATCGTCGGATGGCTGATGGTGGCCTTGCCGCGTTGGCTGGTGGCGGCGCTTCGCACCTTGGCGACTACTCTGATGGTGGCCGACTGCTTCGTGGTCCCGGTGATGGTGTGAGCGATGACATCCCCGCAACGATTGCAGACAAGCGTCCTGCGCGCCTTGCCGATGGTGAATTTGTGGTGCCTGCCCGCATCGTCTCTGAGTTGGGCAACGGCTCGACAGAAGCTGGCGCGCGCAAGCTGTACGCCATGATGGACCGCGTGCAGAAGAATCGCAGCAAGACTGTAGGCAAGAACAAGGTGGCGGTGGATAGCCGCTCTGAGAAGCTGCTGCCCGCATGAAGATCGCGCTTGTTCCTGTCAGCCAGTTGATGAGCGTCGTCCCGGCGCTCATGCCGTATCTGGAGGAGTCCGCCGAGTGGACTCGTGGCAGGGCGATTGTGGAAGACATCGTGCGGTTTCTGCTCAACGGGCAAATGCACTTGTGGGCTGTGCACAAAGACGGCGTGGTGTACGGGCATGTGATTGCGGAGGTCAAACCCTACCCGCAGTGCAAGATGCTCACAGTGCAGTACTGCGCGGGCGAGCCCAACCACATGCAGTACGTGGAAGACGAAATGTTTGCGGTGCTTGAAGAGGCGGCCAAGTCCGCTGGTTGCGCAGGCATCGAATTTGTTGGACGGCCCGGCTGGCGCAAGGCGGCAACGAGCCACGGCTTTGAGGTGCAGAGTGTGATGTACCAGAAATTTTTTGAGGTGGCCAAATGATCATCCCGAGCAAATTTGACGGCTACGGCGAAGGCGGTCGCCTGACCAGCACTCGGCGGGTTTACGACAGCGGTGGCGGTGGCGGTGCACCTGAAAAGCAGACCACAGTAACCGATCTGCCGGACTGGGCCAAACCGTCAGCGCAGAAGCTGCTGGGTAAGGCCGAAGCGCTTACGGACATCAACGCCAACAAGTACCAGCAGTACGGCGGCGAACGCATCGCGGGTTTCACCCCGCTCCAAGAGCAGGCGTTCACCGGCGTTTCTCGGCTTGACGCAGGCCCGCAAGGCTTTGCGCAGCAGGTGGGCGGCTACATGTCCCCGTACATGCAGAACGTGGTGGACCGCGAAAAGCTGGAAGCTGCCCGTGCTTCTCAGATGCTGGGCCAACAGCAACAAGCGCAGGCCACTCAGGCAGGCGCGTTTGGTGGCTATCGCGAAGGCATTCAGCGCGCCGAGCGCGAGCGCGGGCTGCGCTCTCAGATGGGTGACATTCAGGCCAAGGGCCTGCAAGCTGCGTACGATCGTGCGGCGGACCAGTTCCGTACCGGCATTACGCAGGGGCTGGCCGTGGGCCAGCAACAGGCCGCGCTGGGCGGGCAGCAACAACAGCTTGAGCAAAGCCGCCTGAGCCAGCAGTATCAGGACTTCTTGAACCAGCAGCGCTACCCGTATCAGCAGCTTGAGTTCATGTCCAACATTCTGCGCGGCACCCCCATGGGCTCGGTGCAGAGCCTATATAACCCGACGCCCAGCTTCGGCTCGCAGTTGATCGGCGCGGGCACTGCCGCGCTGGGTGCGTCACGTCTGCTCGGGGCCAAGGAAGGCGGCGTCATGCACGCCGAAGAACCGCCCAAGAAGGGTAAGAAGAAAGCCGCCGGTCTGGCTGAACTGGCCATGACCAAGATTTGAGGGCTGCGCCATGATGAACATCGAGCAGATCACCACCCGGCTGGCCAAGCTGCCGGATCAAGCGTTGCAGCAGTATGCTGCGATGCACAAGAACGACCCTTACATCATTGCGCTGGCGGTCTCCGAGTCCAACCGTCGCAAGCAGATGCGCCAAGCCGCGCAGGGTGCGCAAGGCGAGATGGAGCCGCCCACGGTCGTTGATCAGGACATCGCCGAGATGGCTCCTGCTGCGCCGCAGCAAATGCTGCCCGAGGACACTGGGATTGCGCAGCTTCCCATGGGCGAAATGGAGTTTGCCGGTGGTGGCATCGTGGCGTTCGCTGACGGCGGCGACGTGGAGCGGTATCAGTACGGGGGCATGCCGCCCGCCTCGGCAGGAACCGAGTTTGCAATTCCCGGCATGGCGCAGCCGAGCCGTTCGTTCATGCCGCAGGCAGGAGCGCCAGAACAAGAACCGTTCTTGCGCCGGATGTATCGGGACGCGGAGTTGCAAGCTGCGCGCCGCCGTGCGGCGGAAGCGCAGGCGCGGATTGATCGCGGGCTTAACTATGAGTCCGATCGTGAAGCGGTTTTGGCGTTGCAGTCGCTTGAGCGGCAAGCTGTTGCACCTAACCCGGCTACGAGCGTCGGCGTTCAAGGGGCTGCGGCAGAGAACCTAAGCGGCATGGACCGTCGCTTGATGGCCAACCCGCAAACCTTTGCCGCCGTTGCACCCAGTGCAACCCCTACAACTCCTGCGGCTCCCGGTGCCGGTTCTGGTGCGGACACCACTGCTGCCACTCGCGGTGCGGGTCCCGGTGCTTCTACAACCCCTGCCACCACCGCAGCGATGCCCGGCGGCATCGGCGACATCAACGCCATGTTCAGGAAGGCGCTGGAGTCCCAGAAGTACGAAGACCCGGCCAAAGGTGACGTTGAAAAATTGGGACGCGCACTTACGGGCGGAGCCGAGCGTCGCCTTCGAGAGTTCGATGCCGAAGTTGCCAAACAAGGCGATGTGTTCAAGAACCGCGACACGCGGATTGCTGCTCGCGAAGCAGAACTGGGCAAGCAGAAGGAAACCAACACCGGGCTGTCGTTGCTTAATGCCGGTCTGGCCATCATGTCCACGCCCGGCGGTCTGGCCACGGCTATTGGCAAGGGGGCCCGCGTGGGCACCGAGCAGTTTGCTGCCGGTCTGGACAAGATTCGTGCTGCGCAGGACCGTCTGGAAGAGGCCAAGGACAAGGTCGAGGAACTGCGCCTGAACCGCGCCGACATGACCGCCAAGGAGCGCCGTGCGTTGACTGCGGACATCGACAAAGCTCAGGCCGATGTGCTGCGCATGTCGATTGACGGTACGCGCATGGCTGCTGGTGTTACCGAGAAGCGCGCTGCCGAGATCGTGGGCAATCAGGTCAAGGTTGGCATTGCCCAATTGGAGCAGACGGGGCAAAACGCGCGTACTGCTGCAACAATTGCCGCAGGCAAAACCAGTCCCGAGATGCGCATGGCAATGGCACTTGGCACGGGCAACACCGACGCCGAGAGGCTTGAATCGGGTATGCGCAAACTGCAAGATATTCAGTCCGACAAGACGGGCATGACTGTGGTCAAAACGCTGGTGGAGACCAATGCCAAACGCGAAGCGCAGGGTCAGCCACCGATCACGATGCAAGAGATGCTGACGCAGTTGCGTGAGTACCAAGCGCTGATTAACCCGCGAGTTGGAGATACGCAACCTACGCGTGCGCGGCCGTAAAATGTAATCGCGCTGAATTCCGGGCGTTGCGCACCCGGACACAATTCGAGGCTCACGATGGCAAAATCAGTCCAGCTACCAGACGGTTCTTGGTTCCCCCTCAAAGATGGGGAGGACCCCCGAGAAGCAGTTTTGGAAGCGCGCAAGCTCTATCCAGAAGCGTTTGGCGTCAAAAAGGAAGAGGAAAAGCCGTCACGTGACACCTCGGGTTTCAAGGCCGCAGCCTCTGCCGGGCTGGAGCGCCTGAAAGGCGAAGCCGCGCTGACCGCCGGTAAGGCGGGGTTGATGGACACCCAAGCGGCCGAAGAGTACTACAAAAGTCGCCAAGCTGCGGCTGAGAAACGCTTCAAACCCACCGAAGAGGGCTGGACCGAAGCACCTTGGTTGAAGTTCAAAGAGACGTTGGGCGGCTCCGTCCCATACGTGGCAGCCCCCGCTGCTGTTGGCCTCGCCGCCCTCACCGCTCCTGTCTCCGCGCCCGTCGCTGCTGGCCTTGGTGCCGCCGCTGCTTTTGGTGTGAATGCCGCGCAGTTCACGGGCTCCAACCTTGCCCGTCAGATGGATACCGGCAAGACGTTGGAGGAAACCAGCGGCACCGCTGCACTGGGCGCAGCCGTCCCCCAAGCCGCCTTTGACACAGCCGCTATGGCGCTCATGCCCGGTGTGGGCAAACTTTTTAGTTCTGTCGGTTCCAAACTTACTGTGGAGCAGGCCCGGGCAGTTGCCAACCAGACGCTTGGCCGCGCGGTGATGGACTACACCGCCAAGACGGGCATGGCCATGGGCCGAGAGGGCATCACCGAGACCGCGCAGCAAGTCTTGGAGCGTTTGCAGGCCGGACTGAACATCACCGATCCAGAAGCGCGCAAAGAGTACATCGAGAGTTTTATTGGCGGCGCAGTGCTGGCTGGAGCCGGTGCCCCGATTGGCCGCACGTTCGAGCGCCGTGGTGCCCGGGCCCAAGCCGAGGAGGCCGACCGCGCAGACCGCGCTGCCGCGTTGGCGCAACAAAACCGAGAAGCTGCCGAAGCCGCTGCCGCCGAGGAAGCCCGCCGCAATTCTCCGGAATACGCCACGGAGATCGCCACCAAACTTGACGCATTGCAAGCGCGCGAAAAAGAGTTGCAGGCGCAGATCAAGCGCGGCACCAAAGACGCGCCGCTGTCTGCCGAAGACAAGCAGGCCAATACAGAAATCGGGGCCGCCCTCAAGGCGCTTAAGCCGGAACTGAAAGAGGCGCGCAAAGAATTCAACCGCACCGCCCCAATCCGCGAGCGCATGCGCCTTGACGCCATGACGCCTGAGGACTACATGCTGGAGCAGATGGGCCTTCAAGAGCCCGCTGCGCCCGATGCTGCCCCGAAGGCTTCCCCGCGCTACGTCATCGACGAGTTTGGTCAGGTGGTAGAAGAGGCCGCTCCTGAGCCGGAGGCGACCGAAGAAAAGGCCCCGCAGGTCAATCCCGCAGAAGCGTACCTGAACCAGCAGGCCGAAATTGCGCGCTCCATGGGCATCCTTGATGTGCCCAGCCTTGCCGACTTTGCGATGCGGGACCCCACCATGGCCGCGCAGGCTGTGCGAGATGGCGTAGGTGTCGCGGGGCTGACCCCCCAAGAGAACGGCGCGCTGCTGGGCGGCATCCGGCTGCGGCTGAAAGAACGCGAAGCCGAGTTGGCCAAGACCGAGAAGCCCATTCCTCGCGAGTCGGTGGAGCAGGGCGACTTGTTTGGGCAGCGGCTCAAGGTTGGGCAGGAGGCAGGTGTCACCGAAAAGGACACGATCGCCGAGAAACTCAACGAACTGCAACGCCAACTGGACATTGCTTACGCGGCGCGTGCCAACAAGCGCGGCAGCCAGAACCGGGACCAGATTCGCAATCTGATCGAGCAAATTCGCGACCTGCAAATGAAGGCAGAGCGTTTTGCGGAGCCGGGTTTTGGCGCGCAGTCCAAGGGTGTGCAAGACCTTCTTGGCAGTCTACCCCTCGTGGAACAGGCCCGGCAGGAGCGCCGCAAGTCGGCGTTCGACTACTTTTCGGCTAACCGAGTATTCACGGAAAAGACCGCGCCGATCTCGCAAGACGTGGTGGAGCAGCGCCGCCGCGATGTGTTCACGAGCCTGATCAACGAGATCAAGGCTGCTGGGCGCACGCTAAACAACGAGACAGTTGCGGGCATCCAAACCGAGGTCAACAAAATTCTTGACGCAGCCGTCAAGTCTGGTGAGTTCGAAGCCGCCGACATCGCGTTGGAGGCGCTTGGTCGCAAGTGGCGCTCCGGCTCGCAGGATGTGCAGACGTTCACCAAAACGCTGACTCCGCAGACGGTATCCCCCGAGATGCTGCGAGGGCAGTTGGACCAAGCGTTTGCAAACCGCCAACGCTACGACGAAGATACGCAGGCCCTGTTGGAGCGTATTGGCGACAACCTTGGCCCGGTGGCCAACAACCCCGAGCGTGCAGAGCTTGTCTCTAACTGGCTGTATCGCGCCACGTCCGGCACCCCCGACGCTTCGCTGGCCGCCGAAGTCAAGGCTGAACTGGATGCGCTGGACCGCGCAGGGCGTGGAGAAGAGTACGCCATCGAGACCCGCGAGACTCCGTGGGGAACTGCTGAGAAGCCGGTAATTCGCGGCCAACAAGGAGAGTTGCCCGGCCGCATGTTGCCCAAAGCCGTGGCTCCCGCGACGCGCGGCGAAGTGCGCGAAGGCAAGGCTGTGCAGGTGGATGCCGAAGGCAACGTGGTCGAACCCGCCAAAATGGTGGAGCGCGGCGGCAAGTTTGTGCCCGAGACGCCGACCAAGCTGGTTGAGCCTGCCAAAGCCAGCACGGCTTTTGAGACCGCTGCGCAGTTCATGAAGTTCTTGGCCAGCGACGCTGTCAAGATGATGCGCGCCGAAATGGGCTTGGCCGCCGACACAGCGTCCGCCATGCACAAGCGGGTCGAGTTGTTCCAGAAGAAGTACGAGGCAATCATCGCCGGGGCCAACAAGCGCATTGAGGCGCTCAAGGCCAAAAAGCAGGAACTGGAAGCGCTCAAAAAGACCGAGGCGGAGACCGTCGGCATGATGATCCGCGAGGCCGAAGCCAATTTGGCCAAGCTCCAGACGCGTCTTGACGAAGAGCTTGCGGGGCTCCAGATCGAGTACGTGCAGGCGCACGTGCAGTTTGAGCGCTCGGCTGCTGAGTCCGAGGCCGTTGCCGCGCAACTTGCTGACAACATCGCCAAGTTCAACAACGAAGATGCCGAGTACGTGGAGGCCGCCAAGCGGTTGGCCACCCTCAAGGCGGAGGCGGCCCGGATTACCCAAGCGATTGCGATGCGCCTGCAAAGCAATAAAGAAACTGGGGCCAACGTCCAAACGCTGGATGCGACGCGCGAGCAGATCATCAAGTCGATCAACGAACTGCGCAGCAAGACCGACCGCACCAACCCGACTATGTTGCAGTTCCTCCAGACCGCGATGGAACTGGAGCTTCGCCAGCAAGCCGCCGAAAAACAATTGGCCCGTGACGGCCGCGCGTTGCTTGATGCCGGTATGGCTCTGGAGGTGGCAGCAAAGGAGCAAGCAGAAAACCCGAAGGTCCAGAAACAGTTGGCTGAAGCCAACACTCGGATTGCCAAGGCGCTGGGCGTCAAGGAGTCCAAACTGCCGGGCACGCTGGCCGAGATAGACAAGCAAATTGCCGAAACCGACAGCGAGATTAAAAAGGCGCAAGAAGAAGCGGCAGCGGCCAAGCAGCGCCTAGAACCTAAGCCCGAAGCGCCTGCTGAAGGCACGCTGGTTAAGTCTCCGCTGACGCCGCTGTCTGCCGCAGAGCGCGAAGACATTGCCAAGAAAGATCGCGAGAAGCTGGAGCGCTTTGAAGCCACGACCGCGCGGCTGAATGCCATCCCCGGTCAGCGCATTGACTTCTCCAAGCGCCGCGAGATGCTCAACGTGGTGGGGGCAGCCAACAAGGACTTTGCCCAGCTTGACCAAGACATTGCCGATGCGCAGGACGCCATCGAGCAGGTGCAGACCGCCGCTGCGTTGGCCGAGGAAGAAGCCGGACCGCTGCGCGCCGAGTTGGCTAAATACAAGACCCGCCGCTCCCCCAAGTCGGTGGCGTTGGCCAACCGCGTGGACCAACTTGAGGCCCGGATCAAGACCGCCAAGGAGCGCGAAGCGCAACTTGAAGCCGACATCAAAACCGCCAACAACCGCAAGGAGCGGCTGCAAAAAGCGTACGACCGGGCGGTAGCCGCCACGTCCAACGACCCCGAAATTGTTGCCAAAGTCAACGAAGGCATTAACGCACGCATCGAAAAGCTCCAGCGCCAGTTGGAAAAGAACGAGCCGCTGGCGAAGCAGACCAAAGGCAAGAACGGCAAGCCGCTGTCCAAGAACACGGTTAACAAGCGCAAGGCGCGGGTGGCCGCCTACAAGCGTGAGCTTGCCAGTTTGGAGGCGTTGCGCGGCAATCGACTGGGTTTGGAACGCATCCCGGTGGGCGGTAAAGCCGCACCCACGCTAAGCCGCGCCAAACCTACGCAGACCGAAGCCGAACAGTTTGCTGCGGAAGAAGAACGCAAAGGCAACTACGACGCGCTGACCAAAGAGATCAACCGTCTGCAAAAACGGTACGACGCGGCGGTTGCTGCTGGGCAGCCGAAGGCCCCCGCGCTTATTAAAGCCAAGATTGACGCGGCCAAAGCCGAACGTGCGCGGTTTGCCCCCAAGAAGGTTGGCAAAGTTTCCGCAGCCAGCCGCACCCAGTCTGCCGCCCCGGGCAAGCTGCGCGCAGGCACCGCCGAGTCCAAGGCGCAGCCGGGCAAGGCCGCTAACCGCATCGAAGAGCAGCGCACTGTTGAAATGCCGACGGTCAAAGCTGCTATGGAAGAGGCCAACACGTTTGTGCAGCGCGTCGAATCTGGCAAAGACAAGGCCACGCTTGACGAGGACTTCCGCAATCAAAACCTGAGCACCCAAGCGGCGGTCATTGCCGCGCTTGCAGACAACGTGCAGCGCTACAGCCGGGAAGTATCTCGGCTGGAAAGCGAGGTGGATCGCCTTGAAACGTCGTTGGAAAAGGCGTCGAAGACCGAATCCATGTCTACCCGCGCGCAGCTTGGCGCTGTTCGCAAACAACTGGAGCAGTACCGCACAGCGCTGACGAACGCTGAAATACAGCAGGCCAAGTTCGAAGCTGCGCTACCGGAAGCCCCGACGCTGGAAGGCGAGACGGTTTCGGACATCGAAGGCGGCGAAATGACGGGCAACGCCCCGCGCACAAGCTCCATGTCCGCAATCGACGACGAGTACTACGGCGACGAAATGTTGCGCGGTACTTCCGGGGCCAACGACACACCGCTTAAGCAGCGCAGCGTTTCGCTCTTGGAAACGGGCGATATGGCGGGCACCGTCAGCAGCATCGGTCAGACGACGAGTAACCCGGTGGCTGCTCGGGTTGCGGCCAAGATCGCTCCGATTCTGGAAGCTAACGGCGTCACTGTGTCCTTGGTGGACCGCACCACTCCGTCCGAACCCGATGCGCCCGGCATGATTACCAAGGACGGCAAGCGCGTTCGCATTAACAGCGCTACCGGCGTGTCCGAAGAAAGCGTCATGCACGAGGGTGTGCACGCGGCCACCATGTTCGAGTTGGATAAGCCGGACAGTCAGCTTACGCCCGATCAGCGCGCAGCCAAGGCTGAACTGAACCAGATGATGGAGCAGGTCAAGGCCGACCCGGCCTTCGACAACACGGTCATCAAGGACGGCGACATCCACGAGTTCGTGGCCGAAGGCAACTCTAGCCGCGCGGTGCAAGCCTACATGCGCAAGCAAAAAGCCCCGGACAACCGCACGCTGTGGCAGAAGTTCAAAGAGGCCGTGCTGCGTCTGCTGGGCGTGAAAGTGCCTGCGCAGGGCAACATGCTGGATCGGTTCTTGGACCTATCCGAGTTCTTCATGGCTGCCAAGGCCGACCAGAACGCGCAGGTGGCTGGGCCCAAGCTGCGCAAAACAGCGCCCGGGGTGGCAACGCCCGCCATGGATGCTCTGGCGGACAAACTTTTAGAGGGCAAGAAATCTTTTGGCGAGAAGTTTGGTAGCAGTCCCGCATTGGCGCTGGAGATGGAAGTCGTGGACATGCGCGCTGCTGGACGCAAAGCGCTGCTTACTGGCGACAAGGACAGTGCTACGCAGGCGATCTACGCTATTCTCAAAGCCGACCAGAAGATGCCGATGGTCTACACGACCTTGAGCAACGGCCCGCTGGAACTGTATAAGGATGACAAAGGACTGACAGGCATCCGCAGCACGGGCAAGAACAGCGGTATGGACGTGTTCAAGGCTGTGAGCGCTCTGCCCGTAGCCGACAAGCGCAAGATGGCCGTGGCCCAGATGTACATGGTTGCGCAGCGCGCGCTCAACAAGGGCCTGCCTAAGCTGGACTTGGGCGCTCTGGGCGTTACAGAAGCGGACCTCCGGGCGGTGTTGGCGGAGGCTGATTCGGACCCCGCACTCAAGCGCGGGCTGGAGAACGTGCGCGGCGTTTACAACGCCTACAACAAAGGCTTGATCGACTTCAACGTAGCCACGGGAGCGCTTACCAAGGAGCAGGGCGAGAAGCTCAATCGCGCGGGCGATTATGTCCCCTTCTATCGCGTAGACGCCAACGGCAAAGCGTCGCTGGTGTTTGACGACGATGTGATGGTGTCAATTGGTGACATTCGCCGTCAGCCTTACCTTGCCCAGTTGAAAGGCGGCGAAACCAAGTTGTTGCCGTTGGACGAGGCGATCTTCCGCAACACCACGCTGCTGGTGGACAAGGCGCTGACCAACATGGCGACCAAGGAGTTTGCCTATGCCATGCAGGACATTGGCGCTCCCGCCAAGAAAATGCAGATCAAGAAGGGTTCGGGCCCTGACAACGCGGCGGTTTTGCGCTTTACCCAGCAACCCGACCCTGCTGACCCCAAAGACGATGGCAAGCGCTGGATAATGCTTGACACTGGGGGCACTGTGGCCGAGGGCGTTCCGACCGCTTTGCTGGTCAAGAGTGTCGAAGGCACGCACCTGCCGCTGCCCGCGTTCTTCAAGTTGGCCGGGGCTGCATCGGACCTGCTGCGCTCAGGCGTCACCCGGATGCCGCCGTACATCTTCCGCCAGTTGCTGCGCGACCCGATGGCCGCAACTTTCACGGGCGGCCTGAACTACAACCCGTTGACTGCGGTGTTCAAGGCAGGCAAGCAGTTTGTCTCGTCCGTGCGCGGAGGCAATGAACTGGAAGCCAAGCTGCTGGAAAAGGGCCTGATCCAGAGCGGCATCTTTACGGGCGACGCGGACGACATCGCTAAGATTGCCAAGCAGATCGTCGGCAGCAACAACATGGGGGCTATCGACACCGTGTTTGCAGCGCTGGACAAAGCTGCCATCCGCGCCGATGCGGCCACCCGAGCGTTGGTCTACGAAAACGCTTTGAAGAACGGCCTGTCGGAAGTCGAAGCCGACATGATGACGATGGAGTCGATGAACTTCTACAAGCGAGGTTTGTCGCCCAGCGTGCAGTACGCCGCACGGATGATCCCGTTCCTGAACGCCCAGATTCAAGGCTTGAACGTCTTGTACAAGGCTGCTACCGGCAAGATGCCGTTCGAGGAGCGCCAGCGCATTCAGCGCAAGTTCTTTGGCAACGCCGCCTTGCTGGTGGCCGCCGGGCTGGTCTACGCCATGGCCATGGAGGACGACGAGTATTTCCGCAACGCCAAGCCGCGTGATAAGTACAGCAACTTTTTCCTACCCACGCCGTTCACCGACGAGCCGCTGAAGCTGCCGATCCCGTACGAAGCGGGTTACTTCTTCTCAATGGCTGTGGCGGCGGTGGACGGCATGAAGGCCGAGACCAGCACCAAGGAGCAGTTCAAGGCGCTGCGGGACATGTTTGTCGGCTCGATCCCCGGGGCTTCGTCCATGTTCGTGCCGCAGCTTGTGAAGCCTATCGCCGAGGTGTGGGCCAACAAGAACTTCATGTCTGGCAACGCCATCGAGTCCCAGCGCATGCAAGGGCTGGACGTGACCGAGCGCTACAACGTGCAGACCACCGAACTTGCCAAGATGCTGAGCAAGGCGCTGCCGATGCTGTCCCCGGTGCAGATCGAACACATTGCCCGGGGCTATCTGGGCGTGCTGCCGATCGCCGTCGCTGGCGCAGCCAACGATCTTTTCGGGCCTGAAACCAAGGGCGGCGAGGCCATGGACAAGCGCGCGTCGGACCTGCCGGTGCTTGGCTCGATGTTCCAGAAGAAGTACGGCGGCGGGGACTCCGACACCGTCTACGACGTGGCCAACAACGCGTTGCAAGTGCGCCGCACGTTCAACGCCATGCTCAAGGAAGGCCGCCGGGAAGACGCGCTGGAGTACCGCAAGGACAATCTCGTGGCGTTCCAGTCAGTCGGTGCCGCCGAGACCTACCAGCAGATCGTTGGCCGGATCAACACGGAGCTTCGCCGGGTGGAGAACCGCAGAGACCTGACCGGGTCGGAGAAGGCCAGCCGCCGTGAGCAGTTGGAGAAGGCCAAGGACGACGCGGCCAAGCGCTTCCTCACCGTCGTGCGGCGGCTGGAAGATAGAACCACACCCCAGTGAGGCCGTCCTTGATGCAAGGCACCGCCTTGATACGGAGCCGCTGACCTACCGCAGCGCGTAGCCCGAGTTCCCGGGCTTTCTCCGTATCAAGGGCGGGCACGAAAAAGCCTTCACCCGGCTTGAGGTGCGACCACGGGTAGTTGATTCGCATCTATCTCGTCCGAGCGTCGGCTGATGTGCATGACGTTCACGCGCATCGTGGGGCCGTTGGTTTTGGACAGCATGTCCTTCTTGACATAGGACACCCGGAACAGCTTCTCAAGCTGCGCCTTGAAGTCCGCGTACCCGAAGGACATGGACACGCAGTGCTGCTTGAGCAGTTGCTCCTCGATGAAGTACTCGGTGTAGCCTTCTTGCAGGGTGTTGTGCTCGATGCGGCCCAGCACCTTCGTGCGGGTGATCGACTTGTCCACCGTGCTGCCATCGCCCCAACTGCTCATCAGGCTGCGCCCGCCGTCGGTCTTCCACAGCACCACGAAGCCGCCGTAGTTGTCGCGGGTGTAGGCGTTCAGGACATCCTCCGCCGTGCGCACGCTGCGCCGCATCACGCCACGAGCCCGGGCCACGAGTTCCTTGAGCGCTTCGAGCACGCCTTTGACCGGGACCGTCAGGATGTTTGCGTACTTAGGACCTAGCAGGATGGCTGCCGAGATGATCTCCGTGCAGCCCGTGTGCCAGTAGCGCTCCTCGTCGGTGAACTCCATCTCGTCTTTCAGGCGCGCATGAACCCTGCGCACGGTTTCTGCGCATACGTCTTGGTTGCGGACCATCCAGCGAACCCACGCCTCTCCGGCCACGCCGTAGTTGGTCTTGATCAGCTTGAGCGCCTCGCGCTCCTCGTCCGTCCATTGCAGCGGCTTGTTGGGCGTCCACTCCAGCAGGCGCAGCAGTTCCCCGTTGGAGGAGTGCTTGCGTGCGCCCGACATGTAGTCCGTCAGGTGCGTGTTGGAGGTCATGGTGCAGGTGAGCTTCCAGATCGAGTTGTTCACCCGCTCCTTGTTCGCGCCCGACTCCATGCGCTCCTTGCCTTGGCCCTCGGTCAAATCGAAGATGAACGCCGGGGCCCACTCCATGTTGTCCCGCGCCTTGGCCGTGATCTCGTCGATCAGCAGCGGCATCGAGTTCAGGAGGCCCGCCCTTTGCTGCATTGCAACAGGAGAAGTGCCCTTGCCCGTGCGGTAGTGGATCGGGTGGCCCCAGACCCCGGCCTTGGCCGACAGCGTGAGCGACTTGCCCGTGCCCGACTCGGTGGAGCCGATGTGCCAGACGAAGCCCTCGTACTCGGTGAAGCGCATGAGCGGGCAGCCGAAGCTGTCCAGACACACCGCCAGCATCGTGTACATCTTCCGGTGGATCATCAACTCCCAGTACTGCCGCCAGTTCTCCAGCGAGCCCTTGGACGCGGTGTTCTTGTTGATGTTCTCCAGCCCGGGCATCGGCACCCGCAACTCGCGCCCATCAGGGGTGAACACCCGGTAGTTGTAGACGAAGCTGCCGTTGGGCTGCCAGCCGCATTGCAGGGGTACGTCCACCGCCTTCTTAGTCAGCGACGCCTCCTCGACGCAGGCCCGCACGTAATCAAAAAGGTTGGCATCGTTGCCCTTGCCGAAGCTGGCGATGATGTTCTGGCTGGCAAGGAACTTGACGGTCTCCTCCTTGGATACCACGCACTTGGACGGCATCGTGATGTTTTTCGCGCCATCGGGACGCACCGCCACGAGGTGCACGGCGTAGTCCTCTTCCTGCTTGAGCATGTCCACGACGAACAGGTCGTAGGCCAGAATCTGCACCTGCCGCTTGGTCTTGGAGCCGTCCGCGTCCTTGTCTTCCTTTTCGCAGTACACGCCGCCGTTGTGGCCGTAGGAGAAGCCCCGGGGCGGGCTGGGCCGCTTGACGACCCCATGGGGGAGCGCCTCGTCCGCATCCAGCGCCTCGTCCACCGGGTCCTCGTACTCGAACTCCGCCTCGACATCCTCGGGCGGAGCTACGGAAACAAGTTTCTCAGTGTTGTCGGTCTTGACTTCCCGGCCAAGCGCCAGCGGGTTGGTGATCTTGTTGAAGTGCGGGCACCCTGAGCACACGCCCGGGTTCTCGCTGTCCATCTTGAGGCACGGGTAGGGCCCCTTGATGTCGCGCAGCTTCTCGCGCATGCGCTGCTCGGGGTACGGGTGCAGGCCGCTCAGCCACACCGACCAGTCGTCGCCGTCCTCGCACACCTTGGTCCACGACAGCAGCCCGCGCCAGATGGGTTCGAGGCCGTCTTCCTTGGGGTTGTCGATGTAGGCTTTAAGTTGTGCACAGCCGGTGCCCGCCATCGTGCGGTCGTAGATCGGCTCGAACAGGGTCACGCTGTTTTGCAGCAGCTTGATCTGGGTGGTCCCCGGCTTGCGCGTGGGGCGCACACCTTGCAGCGGAGCGTCCACCTTGGCCACGAACTCGGGCTTGAGCTTGTCCTTGATGAACGCCTCGAAGGCCGCGAACTCGAAGGTGTCGCCAGCGCCAAGGAACTTCACCTCCCGGGGCGTGCCGTACTTCTTCTTGTGGTTGCGCGTGCCCGGAACCCGCAGCACCCGGGATACGTCCGCCGTGACGTTCATGTCGATGCGCAGCCCCTCCTGCTTGCACAGGCGCTTGAAGTTCTCGGCAACAGGTTTCCAAGTGGCAACAGGCAGAGTCTCGGTCAGCGGCCAGTAGACGTGCAACCCACCGCCCGACCCAACGAACCACGGCGTGCCCAGCGCGTCCATGCCCGTCTTTTGCATGAACTCGGCCAGCGCAGCGGCAGCTTCCTTCTTGGAGGCGTACCCGTCCATGTCGATGAACATCGACCGGATGTGACGTGCGTTCGTGCCCTCGCGGCTGCCTTCCTCGGCAAACGTCGCCAGCGCGAAGTAGATGTCGTAGTTCGCCGCGTTCCACGCGTCGATGTGGGGGATCAGGTCTTCAAGATTCTCCTCATAGCGGTGCTCCTTTTTATTACTTAGTTCCGCCGCGCAGTAGTACCCGTGACCCGGGGATGGCAGAACCGCCGCTAAGAAATCCAGCGGTGTCATTCAGAATCCTCGGGTTATTTATTTCAGGTCGTCTGCAAGATGTTCGCCGTCCAGCGCGCGCACGAAGCGCTCGACCAATTCCTTGATCCATTCAGGGGGCACCTTGTCGAAGCCCATGATGTACATGTACCGCAGGAGTTCTCGGTTCGTTAGGTTGTGAGGTTGAATGCCTTGCATGCTTTGCTCCAAGCGTCGTCGGCGGTGCTCGACGAACGAAGAATTGTTAGAAGGTCAGTGACGGCTGGGCGGTAGGCAACGAACACTTCGCCGCCCTC
>JACCDP010084014.1_pt1 | contig 16882 bp, 13 predicted proteins | sample 7445841 | NCBI WGS metagenome assembly JACCDP01 (sample SAMN15323441, study PRJNA562643) | freshwater metagenome | isolation source: river surface water | place: USA:Blue River Watershed | collected 2017-08-17 | reverse complement strand
CCACAAGATCGCATTAACGGATTACGGTCCGGTGCCGATGATTACATGAGTAAGCCTTTTGAAATAGAAGAATTGATTTTACGTGTTGAAAAAATCCTCATGCGTGCCCACCGAGAAGACCCTGTAATCAATTACATGGAATATGAATTCGGAGGCAATTACGTGAACTTTAATAGCTACGAAGCGAGAGGAATTAACGGCGATTTTAAATTAACGAAGAAAGAGGCACAACTTCTGCGATTATTGATAGAGAAGAAGAATTTCGTGGTGAGTCGCGAAGAAATATTAAAAACCGTGTGGGGTTATACGGTATTTCCTAGTACTCGAACTATAGATAATTTTATTTTGGCTTTTAGAAAATATTTCGAAAAAGACATTAAAAACCCGAGGTATTTTTTAAGTCACCGCGGACTTGGTTACAAATTTTCAGAAAACGGGGAATAAGCTATTGAATTAGCTACCAAATTTGCTGTACTCCACGCTGCTTGAAAATTAAAACCGCCGGTAACGCCGTCTACATCCAGAATTTCTCCACAAGCATACAATCCTTGGAAGTTTTTAACTGCTAACGTATTGGGATCGATGGAATCTACTCCAATTCCACCTGCAGTAACGAATTCTTCTTTAAACGTAGTCTTCCCAGTTACCGTGAAAGGCATTTTTAACAGCATTTCAATAATTTTATTTTTCTGAGTTTTAGTAAGCTCGCCTATGGTCTTTTCGGAATTAATTTCAGACCTCCATAAAATAAATTGCCACAATCTTGTGGGGATTTCCAAGGGAAGATTAATAATTTTCTTCTTAGCATTTTGCTCAACTATGGTGTTAAATTGCTGTCGGAATTGATTTTCTTCTACGGAAATCCAAGAAATCAATATTTGAAATGAATAATTTCTATCGTAAATCCACTGGGCTGCCCAAGCGGAAGCTTTAAGGATGGCCGGACCCGATAATCCCCAGTGTGTAATCAAAACCGGACCTTGAAACAAACTATCAAATCCAATTAATTTAACCGCACCGCTGCTCACTGAAATACCTGACAACGACTGTAACTGTTTATCCTGAATATTGAACGTAAACAACGATGGATAAGGTTTAATGATCGATATAGGCAACTCAGAAATCCATTGGTAATGTGTCCATGCCATCTGACCACCAGTTGCTATAACCACAGAATTCGCCATTAATTTCTCGGCACTTGTAATTATTTCCCAGTTGTATTTGTTGTTATATTCGTTTTTACCCTTTGAATAAACCAAGGTTTTCACCGCACAACCACGGATTATTTGAATGCCGTAATCCGCTACCAAATCTTCAAATAAACCGGCAATAGTTTCGGAGGAATCTGAAGTGGGAAACATTCGTCCATCGGATTCAATCTTTAAATTCACCCCGTGCGAATTAAACCAATCAATCGCGTGTTGAACATTGAATTTATGTACCGCTTGTTTGATGATTTTTTTGCCTCTAGGATATTGTTGCAGCAGTTCGCTATTTTTCAAACAGTGGTGCGTGACATTGCATCTACCGCCACCGCTAATCCGAACTTTAGATAGTGTTTTTTGGGTTTTCTCCAATAAAACTATCGAAAATTTAGGATTTAATTCCTTCAATCGAATTGCCGTAAAAAAACCGGCAGCTCCTCCACCAATTACTACCACATCCCAACAATTTTCAGACATTTCAAGCCTTGATTAATCGGTAATTTTTGTACTCTCCAATACGCCAGCCTAAATATTTTTCAATCCAATACAAACATGCATTTTTAAAACCGAAATTTTTAAGGGTAAGATTGACCGAAAATGTCCAATTTATTTTTTCAATTCGATGGCGCATAATGGCTGGATGTTGTCCGTTGAACTCTTGCAAAGAATCCACTTGAGAATAGTCAAACTCATCCTCCGCTAACTTTCGTTTTTCGAGCGCTTCGTCGTTGTGCCATAAGCGATGAAACTGTCTTTGTTTTTGCTGTTGAAATTTGGGGTGCTTAACCCAACCGTAATGGTACACGGTTGCTTGAACGCTTGCAACATTCAATTTTTTCTTATTTGACCAGCGAAACCCTTGAGCGTCTTTCCATGATAAGATTTCGGGATTATTTTTAATAATTCTTATTTCCTTTTTATACCACCTGCGGGAATCTCCAACAAAATCATAGCTACCGTAAAAATGCAAATAATCAAACAATAACCCTTCAACCCTTGGATTGTCTTTATGATCGAGCATTGCCTGCCGAATTAATGGGTAATCTTTTTCGTGGAAACACTCATCCGCCTGAATATAAATCAACCACGTTGCTTGGGTTGAAACGGCTGATTTTGCTTTGTTGGTTTCATCGGCCAACACCTTGCCCCCAACGCGCAAATTATCATCCCAAACAGTGTCTATGATACGAATGCTCGGCCAACCAGGTTCTAACTGGTTGTTCAAGGATTCTATATACTCGCGGGTTCCATCGTCGCTGTGACCTACCGCTACTACAAATTCATCCACCAGGGGCATCACCGAAAAGATGGCTTCTTTGATGGGATAATCCGCTTTAATTACGTTTCTCGCTATAGTAAAACCTGCGTTCATCTGCTTTTTTCTCGGGTATCCATTTTTCGATTTTTCGTGCCGAATATTTCAATTCCATTTCTTCCAATACATGTTGTACTTCCAAATTGAAATGCAATGCATTTCTAGCAATCATTTTTACTCCCATTTTTTCATCTCCATCGTGAAAATTAAAGTAAAGGGGCGTATTGCCAGGGTGTTGTTGCAAAACATCGATTAGTATTTGTTGCTTTCCTTGATCCAAATCGGCTGGCGTCATATCCACCACCACGGACCTAAATATGGAATTTTCGTCCACGTCTGCCCCTAAGGTAATGCTGTGTATGGTCACCCGCATTTCATCTTTGGATTTCATGTAATCTGTTTGACCGTTAAGTATTAGGATATAATCTTTGTTCAGCAAGGCTTTAAATTTCAGATACGTATCCTTAAACAGCGCAATCTCTGCACTGCCTGAATAATCCATGAGCGTAAATCTGCCGTAAGGAGTTCCTTTTTGGGATATAAATTCCTTTGCCGAAGTAACAATTCCCATGATGTTAAATTCAATTTCTTCTTTATCCTCGATGGATTTTTGGTATTCCTGTATGGAATGTGTTTTTAAACTGTCGTAAATGAATCGTTGATCGTCTAAGGGGTGCTTGCTTAAAAATACCCCCACCAATTCCTCTTCTTGTTTTAATTCTTCCAACAAGGTCATTCGATCCACCGAAGGCAATTTGGGTTCGGCCGGCAACGTAGAATCGGCTCCTCCTCCAAACAGCGAAGTTTGACCACTGATTTTATCCGCTTGCACCTTTTGCGCGTACATCATGGCCAGTTCTATTCCGCTTTTACCGCTGGTATCTTCTTTAAAATACTGAGCCCTGTGGTAACGACCGTCAAAATCAAAAACTCCCGCCTTGGCCATGCATTCCACACTTCGCTTATTTACCGATCGAAGATTAACACGGGTAAGCAAATCGCACATACTTTTAAACCCACCTTTCTCGTCACGTTCTTTTAAAATCTCGTCCACTGCTCCTTCCCCTACTCCCTTTACCGCAGATAATCCAAATCGAATCTGACCAGCATTGGTAACGGTAAATGCACTTCTACTTTCGTTCAAATCCGGCCCTAATACTTTGATCCCTTGTCGCCTGCATTCCTCCATGTAAAAGGTAATTTTTTTAATATCGCCCATGTTGCTTTTTAGCACGGCCGACATAAACTGGGCGGGATAATTCGCTTTGAGGTAAGCGGTTTGAAAGGCAATTACCGCATAACAAGTGGAATGTGACTTGTTAAATGCGTATTGGGCAAATTCTTCCCAATCCGAGTAAATTTTTTCTAGAATTTTTTCTGAGTATCCTTTTTCTAAGGCCCCAGCCATGAAATCAGTTTTCAATTTATCGATGATACTCTTGTTCTTTTTCCCCATGGCTTTTCGAAGTTCATCGGCTTTACCCTTTGAAAATCCCGCAAGTTTTTGGGACAAAAGCATCACCTGCTCTTGATACACGGTAATTCCATAGGTTTCTTTCAAGTACTCTTCCATTTCTGGCAAGTCGTATTCCACCGGTTTTCTGCCGTGTTTTCTATCGATAAAATCTGGAATATATTTCAATGGCCCGGGTCGATACAAGGCGTTCATTGCGATCAAATCTCCAAATTGAGTAGGTTTTAATTCGCGCATGTACTTTTGCATGCCGGGAGATTCAAACTGAAAGACACCGTTGGTTTCACCGCGCTGGAACAATTCGTAAGTCTTAGTATCGTCCAACGGAATTTCGTCCAATACAATTTCTGTACCTGTGGTTTCTTTAATGATCCGGATTGCATCCTTCATGATGGTTAAGGTGCTTAATCCTAAAAAGTCCATTTTCAACAGACCTGCCTTTTCAATTTGGTTCACATCGTACTGAACTTGCATCCAAGGGGAATCCTTGCTAAGAGATACGGGCACCAGTTCATCGATGTCTTGCGGCGCAATGATAATTCCACACGCGTGCACCCCGGTATTTCGAACACTACCTTCTAATTTTTCTGCATCCTGCAGCACTTTGGCGGCATTGTCTGTGCTGGAATATATACTCTGAATCTCTCTAATTTGATCCAACTCTTCGGGTTTCAAGTTATTGGAATCGTCCTTGGCCAATTCGTCTACATTGGCATGCAACAGCTTGGCCAAACTCATGTTCCCAGGCACCATTTTACTTAATCTGTCCGTTTGAGAAAGTGGATATTGTAGTACCCTTCCCACATCCCGAATGGCACTTTTAGCGGCCATGGTACCGTAAGTAATGATCTGAGCAATTCTGCGTTTACCGTACTTTTCAGCAACGTACTGAATCACTTTTTCTCTGCCTTCGTCATCAAAATCTATGTCCACGTCTGGCATACTCACCCGTTCTGGATTCAAAAAACGTTCAAATAGCAAATCGTACTTTACGGGATCTACATTGGTTATTCCCAAGCAATACGCCACCAAACTTCCAGCTGCAGAACCTCTACCAGGTCCTACCCAAACATTCATCTCTCGTGCGGCAGTGGTAAAATCTTGAACAATTAAGAAATACCCTGCATACCCGCTCTGGGTGATGGTGCCTAATTCAAAATCCAATCGTTCCTGAACATGCAAAGGGATAGAACCGCCGTATTTCCTTTTACAACCCTCGTAGGCCAAATGTTTTAGAAAATCATTTTGCGTTTCAAATCCTTGGGGTAGCGCATAATTAGGCAGGACTATGTCTCTGGATAATTTGGGCGGATCGATGGAAGCGATTAATTTGTTGGTATTGTCGATGGCTTCTGGAATATCCTTAAACAATTCCAGCATTTCGGATTGAGATTTGAAATAAAACTCATCGTTGGGAAAAGCAAATCGGAATCCCCGTCCCCCCTCCTCGTTGGTTGCCTTGGGGGTGGATTGAAACTCCCCGGTATTGATGCACAATAAAATATCGTGTGCATTGGCATCCTTTTGATCGGTATAATGGGAATCGTTGGTTGCAATGATGGGTACGTTGTATTTCCTTCCCCATTTGATCAAAATTTGATTTATATCTTCTTGGTCTATTCCAGTACCATCGAGGTTCTTCAAATGATGTCGCTGTAATTCTATGTAATAATCCTCCCCAAATATTTTATGCCATTCGCAGAAAACCTTTTCGGCTTCTTCTTCTCCTTTCCACAATATGGCTTGAGGAACTTGAGCTCCGATGCAACACGTTGTGGCGATCAATCCTTCCGAATATTGCTCAATCAAGGCACGATCTACGCGTGGATATTTGGAATATAAACCCTCTAGATATCCCAAAGAACACAATTTTGCCAAATTTGCATAGCCGATTTGATTTTTGGCTAGAAGCAATTGGTGGTAACGCTTATCCTTAGTTCCTTGCGTAAAGTTCTTTTGAAATCTATCCTCAACTACATAAAATTCGCAACCAATCACTGGGATTAAACCTTCGGCGGTGGTTGCTTGGTAAAATTCAAATGCGCCGAACATATTCCCGTGATCTGTAATCGCCAAAGCGGGCATACCATCGGCCTTAGCTTTTTTCACCAAACTTTTGATGCTGGCAGCACCGTCCAACAATGAATATTGGGTATGAACATGCAAATGAGAAAAAACAGGCATAGCGAACTATCGAAATTACGGCATGAAAAGAAATTTCTAACCAACATTTAGGGATTTTCTCTTAACAATCATTCCACCAACTGTTCTTTAAAAAAATACGATTGGCTTATAAAATTAAAAAAAGAAGTTGGCAAAACTTGTGGGTTTATGGGATAAACAAATGCACTAATTTTGAATTTATAATTCACTTCCATGCATATCCGCAAACTCCAATTATTCAATTTCAAAAACCACGAATCGTTGAGTTTGGATATGGTTGCGGGGGTGAACATACTTACCGGGAATAACGGAGTAGGAAAAACCAACTGTTTGGATGCGGTTCATTGCCTTTCCAATGGCAAAAGCTATTTTACATCCATTGATAGTCAACTCATTAAACACCAACAGGATTTTTTCTCTATCAAAGCTGCATTTGGTCATGTTGAAGATTCGGAATTGACGGAAATACTGATTCAATTCGACAAAGGGAAGAAAACCATCAAAAAAAACGGCAAAACCTACCCTCGTTTAAGCGATCATATTGGGTTTATCCAAACGGTGATGATTACACCGTACGATATAGATTTGGTTTTAGGCAACAGCGATGAGCGGAGGCGATTTATGGATTTACTTATCAGCCAACTCAACAGTGAGTACCTGCATCATTTGATGGTTTATCGAAAAGCCATTGATCAACGGAATAGCCTATTGAAAACTTGGAGTGGTAGAGCCATTGACCCCGATTTATTGGAAAGTTATGATGCGAAAATCATTCCGTCTGCTTCCGTTATCTATCAAACTAGGACATCGGTTACGAACGAGATCGTACCCATTTTCAAACGGATTTATTCCGCCTTGGCTAGCTCCGATGAACAAGCGGATATAACCTTTGTATCGCCACTTCAAGAAGCAAGTTACGAGGATCTGTTGATGCAGAACAGACGCAATGATATGGTGGCAGAAAGAACTACGGTAGGTCCGCATAAAGACGACTGGATGTTTGAACTTTCCGGAAACCCTTTGCGTAAATATGGCTCTCAAGGTCAGATTAAATCCTTTGTAATTGCTTTGAAAATTGCCCAATACCGGTATTTTCAAGAAAAATTAGGGAAGACTCCCATTTTATTGTTGGACGATATTTTTGAAAAAATTGATGAAACAAGAGCCCAACGGTTGATGGAACTGGTAGAAAGTGAGGGGTTTGGTCAAATTCTAATTACTGACACGCACCCCCAACGCGTTGAGAAACACTTAAATCAACTCAAAGGTCAACACAACCACGTTAAAATTGGCTAGTGTTATAAATACAGTCCTGCCAGCAAATCAATGTCTTGGTATTTGAACCCAAATTTATCCGAGAGATTTTTATTGGTTAAATTTCCACGGTACAAATAAGTTCCTTTTCGAATTCCGGGTTTGTGCTTAAGAAATTCAGCAAAACCACCCATTTGGGCCATTTCATCCAGCATGGGCGAGAATACATTGCTAAGTGCATAACTCGCGGTTCTGCTTACTCTTGAGGCGATATTTGGAATGCAATAGTGAATTACGTCGTGTTTTTTGAATACGGGGTTTTCGTGTGTGGTTAACTCACTGGTTTCAAAGTTCCCCCCTCGGTCAATGGCCACATCGATTAGTACCGAATTTGGCCGCATTTTCATCACCATATCTTCGGACACTACAATGGGCGACCTAGCCGTTTTTCCAGCTAAGGCACCAATCACCACATCGGCCGATTGCAAAGAATTCGACAACACTTGGGGCTGTAATGTACTGGTATATAAATGAAATCCGAAGGACTTTTGTATTCTACGCAACCGATACATATTGTTATCAAATACTTTCACATTGGCCCCTAAACCTAAGGCTGCTTTTGTAGCAAATTCGCCCACAGCACCTGCTCCAATTACCACTACTTGGGTTGGAGGCACACCGGCGAAACCACCCAACAACTCCCCTTTGCCAATGTTGGTGTTATTCAAATACTCTGCGGCAATGAGAATTGAGGCCGTCCCTGCAATTTCACTCATGGCGCGAATAATGGGTCTGGTTCCTCCATCGTCTTCCAAAAATTCATAGGACAATGCGTTGATTTTCTTGTCCATCATTTTTCTCAATAATACAGGACTCAACTGATTGATTTGAAGTGCCGAAATCAATAATTGATTGGGCTTCATCTTATCAATTTCCTGATCTGTTGGGGGGTCGATTTTTAAAATGGTATCGCAGGCGTAAATCTCATCCGATCCATACATGATTTGGGCACCGGCTTCGGAGTACTGATTATCGGAAAAATTAGCATTCCTTCCCGCTCCCGATTCCAGCAATATTCTATGTCCATTGGCTACAAGAAAGGCCACCGCAGCTGGAGTTAAAGGTACTCTGTTCTCTTGAAAAGTGGTTTCTTTGGGAATTCCAATATTTAAAATGCCCTGTTTAAATTCAATGGCAAGGGCCTGAGCTTGGGGTTGTGCAAAGGCTTCCATGGGGGAATTACTTAGTTTTTTCGACATATCCATCGATTGTATAAAATTAACAACAATTCGTTATTAAACAGCATTGGCGAAACGAATTTTACTAAATTTATTTTTTTATCGTGCGAAATTAACATTTTTATTGATTTCATCCGATGTGGCCTAGTTTTTGCTAACAATAAAACTCTTGTATTTCAGTTATATTTGTAACATATGCGAATGGCTAAGTGGTTTATTTTATTCTTCTCCTGTACTTTGAATTTAGTTCAAGGGCAAGCACCGATCAATCCGATGCACGACAATGACATCGAACGGATTGATAGCCTAACACGCATTTTATATGGGAGCATTCCAAGCCATTCCCCAGTAGCTGCAGAGGATAGTCGTTACAATAGCGCAAGCGATTTTGAACGCAAAATGCAATTATTAGGCAGTACCATTCCATTTGATTATCACGCATTGGTTGAAAAACACATTCGTTATTTTCTAAGTTACGGAGATCAGTACTACGAAATGATTCACCAAAGAATGAAGTTGTACTTTCCAATTTTTGAAGAAATATTAGATCGATACGGATTACCCACCGAATTGAAATATGTATCGGTCATTGAATCCAATTTAAATCCGAGTGCTGTTTCTTGGTGCGGAGCCACGGGTTTATGGCAGTTCATGCCTTACACTGGAAAAATGATGGGTATGCGCGTAGGATTTCCTGTGGACGATAGAAAAAGCATAGTTACATCTACCGAAAAAGCCTGCGAATATTTTTCTAATTCACAATCCTTATTCAACAATTGGTTGATGACCATTGCTTCCTATAATTGTGGACCGGGGAATGTTAACAAGGCTATTCGACGCAGCGGAGGTAAGACAGATTTCTGGAAAATCCTACCTTACCTTCCATCGGAAACTCAAAATTATGTGCCCAAATTTATTGCGGCCGCTTATGTATTGAACTTCACGGCCAAAGGCAGAAACCTATCCCACAATCTCGAAAGCGTTGTTTTAGCCCCAACCCGAATTGATTCTACTCTCCATTTGCAAAAGATATCTCAATATCTGGGTCCTGATTTTGGCGTAATGGAATTAAACCAGGAGTTGTTGAGCCACAATACATCGCTTGCCCACAACAGTGTGATTTTGTTGCCTTATCAGGCTAGCATGTCGTTTATCAAAAACAATGACAGTGCTTGTACTTACGCGCGTTACCAATATTTAGGCTATTCTGGTGCTGGAAGCAGTTACAACCGAAGCACAACTTACAGCAAACCCGTGGTTCAAAGTACTGCCAATCGCACGCCGAAAGGAACCTATCGATCCGTGCACACCGTTCGAAGTGGTCAAACCCTGTCTGTTATTGCACGAACTCATGGAGTTACCATTTCGCAATTGAAAACTTGGAATAATTTACGAAGCGATAAATTGCGGGTTGGGCAGAAATTAATCGTTTATAAACGTCGATAGTCTACCCATTTTATTGTTGTCATCGTTATTGGAATGAAAAAGATTGCGAAATCCGTCATTCGTATTTTTGTTGTTTGCAGCTGTGTTTTTATCTTCAATTCTTGTAACAAAAACACCTCAGGTAATCCAACAGAATTAAGTTTAGATAATTCGGGCAAGGTAACGGTAGTGGACGCTACCTCTCATTCGGCGGAAGAGTCTCCGGTTTTAAATCTATTTATCAATAGCCTTTGGGGCACGGATAGTTTGATGTGCCAATACGAAAATTCAACATCCGTATTTGAGCCACAAATGATTTACGATATCATTGAGGAGAACGAGTTTTTTTCGGAATCGTCCACCGGATCTATCAAAAATCAGTTCAACCCCTTAATTTGCTTATTTACGGATGGAGAATCCCCAGAAGATAGTAAATCCGAAATACTTGAAAGTCTAAAATCTTTGCAATCGGCACGTATTTCATTCACTTCCTTGGGGAAAACAGTCACCGTTTACTACTACACCAATGTTTGGAGCAAGAATCAATTGGTTTGCGTGATTCCTATTGGTAAATCCCAGGATTTGTCTTCTTTTTCCTCAATTCGGTTAAAATTTGAGAATTGGTTGGTGGAACAAGAAATGAAACTGGGAGTAGAATCCCTTCAAGGGAAGAGTGCCTACCAAGATAGCATCTCTAATTTCCTATTTAAAACCTATGGTATTTGGTTAGGCTTTAAGTATACCTACAGCATGGTCTTGGACAAACCCGTTGCCCACGGTAGGGTTTTATGGCTGCGCAATGAATCACCACAAAATCACACCAACATACTTATTCAACTCATTGATAGCGCTATGAATTTGGAAACATTTTCAATGGACAGTGCGATTCAAGAGCGCAATCGTTTTACGAAATCCGTTTTACGAAATGCCGAGGGTGGATGGGTAGAAGTTACCGAAAGCGGTGGATTCCCAATTCGATTCCGAAAACCCGAACAACACATTGCAGAACTTCATGGCTGGTACAGCGAATTGAATACAAGCAGAAGAGGCCCATTCATTCGCAAGTATTTGGTTGACAAGAATTTAAAAAGAACAATCATCGTTGATGGATTTATATTTGCACCCAATCAACCCAGAGTTCCCATGATGCGCGAATTGCATCGTTACCTGCAATCCATAGAATCTGTAGAAAATTAACATGGCAAAACGTATTGTTATTTTTGCTTCAGGAAGCGGCAGTAATGCCGAGAATTTAGTAACGTATTTTGGACAACCCGGCAAGTCGGCAATTGGAACTGTAGTTACCATCATAACCAACAATTCAAATGCAGGCGTAATTGAACGAGCGGAAAGACTGGGTGTTCCTTGCGTTGTTTTAACAAAAGAACAATGGGAGAACCGAGCGTATGTGAGCTCATTGCTCAAAAATCTATCCGTTGATTTGGTAGTTTTAGCAGGGTTCTTGAAGCAATTTCCTGCCGAAATTATCGGTGAACTTGGGGGGTATGTTATCAATTTACATCCCGCCCTCCTACCCAAATTTGGAGGAAAAGGAATGTTCGGTATGAACGTGCACCAAGCGGTGATTGATGCAAAGGAAAAAACGAGCGGAATAACCATTCATTGGGTTAATGAACGGTACGACGAAGGCGCAATAATTGCTCAATTCACGTGTCCAGTTGCATTGGAAGATACGGCTGAAACCTTAGCCCATAAAATTCATGGGTTGGAGTATCTTCATTTTCCAGCTGTGGTTGAAGAAGTTCTATCTGCGATAGCCAACTAATTCAAGCGACCTCCTTTTATAAAATATTTAATTCTTGGTTAGGCAAACTAAGCCGAAGGTGGTAATTTTGGACTATGGAATTAAACACCCAGCACATAGAAACTTTGGTTTTACACGCCGGAATTGAACCAGATCCAAGTACCGGCGCTATAATGACGCCCATATATCAGACCAGTACCTACGTACAAGCCGCACCGGGTGACCACAAAGGGTACGAATATGCGCGAACACAAAATCCTACGCGTGACGTTTTACAAAAGAATTTAGCCGCATTGGAAAGCATGGATTATGGGCTGTGTTTTAGTACGGGAATGGGTGCCGTTGATGCCTGCATCAAACTGCTAAAACCTGGCGATGAAGTTGTTTCTACAAACGATTTGTACGGAGGTACCTACCGTATATTTACGAAGATTTTTCAACCCTACGGAATACAATTTAAATTCGTAGATATGTCCGATGTATCGGCAGTAAAAGCAGCTGTTTCGGATAATACCAAAATGGTTTGGATCGAAACTCCTACCAACCCGCTGTTAAGAATTATAGATATTGAGTCGGTAGCCGCAATTGGCAAATCGGTAGGTGCTACGGTTGTGGTGGACAATACGTTTTCCTCGCCATACTTGCAGCAACCCGCAAAATTGGGTGCAGACATCGTGATGCATTCGGCTACTAAGTATTTGAATGGACATTCGGACGTAGTGATGGGTGTTCTTTGCACTTCTTCAATCGACTTAAAAGACAGACTCGCTTTTATTCAAAATTCTTGCGGAGCAACGCCAGGACCTATGGATTGTTTTTTGGTTTTACGTGGTTTAAAAACGCTACATATTCGTATGCAACGACATTGCGAAAACGGAAAAGCGATCGCCCATTGGCTAAAAAAACATCCCAAAGTTGGCCATGTATATTGGCCAGGATTTGAAGATCATTTTAATCACGAAGTGGCAAAAAAACAAATGAAAGACTTCGGGGGCATGATTAGTTTTACGTTGAAATCAGACTCCGTGGAATCGGCCATGCAGTTTTTAAAATCCACTCAATTGTTTTCATTAGCAGAAAGTTTAGGCGGTGTAGAAAGTTTGGTGGGACACCCAGCAACTATGACTCACGCCAGTATTCCAAAAGCTGAGAGAGAAGCGAATGGTTTAAAAGATAGCTTGATTCGGTTGAGTGTTGGAATTGAACATGTTGATGATTTGATCGCAGATTTGGAAAATGCCTTATCCGCAGTTTCTATTTGATGGCGAAATCTAAATCCATCGTCGCCAATTTTATACCAAACGATATTGCAGAATTCTTGCTGGAAAGTGCAGATTTCCACGAAAAGAATGCATTTATTCAAGAGGATCCTATCTCCATTCCCCATCGATTTAATAAAAAACAGGATATAGAAATCATTGCATTCCTGGTAGCTACCATTGCTTGGGGTAACAGACGATCCATCATACGAAGTGGCGAGTTGCTATGTGAATTGATGGACCATTCGCCCTATGAGTTTATTCTACAATCAAAACTCCAAGATTTTAATTCGTTGTTACGATTTGTTCATCGAACGTTTAACGGGAATGATTTGGTTTATTTCTGTCAATTCTTACAGCATCATTACCAACACTTTCATTCCTTAGAGAGTGCTTTTCTAGGCAGCTATCGCACTTTAATTCAGCTCGATGAGAACGAGAAAACATCCCATTTATTGGAGCACCCTTCCCCCATCCCTGATTTACAGATCTTTGAACCCATGGAATATTCTCTTATTGCATTTCGAGAGTACTTTTTTTCTTTGCCCCATCCTGCACGAAGCGAAAAACACGTTTCATCGGTTCTAAAACAAAGCGCATGCAAACGACTGAATATGTTTTTGAGGTGGATGATCAGAAAAAACAGTGCCGTTGATTTTGGTATTTGGGACCATTTACAAGCGAAAGACCTTTACCTTCCTTTGGATGTGCACGTGATTCGGGTGGCCAATCAGCTTGGGTTATTGCATGGGAATTTGGCAAATTGGCAGACTTGCAAAGACATTACGGCATTAATGCGGACAATTCTACCTGAAGATCCTGTAAAACTGGATTTTGCATTATTTGGCATTGGAATTGAGCAAAAATCGTAAATTCGTACATCAAATAATTAATTATGGCACATACTTTCACAACCAGCAATTTTCAAGAAACCGTATTAAATTCCGATAAACCCGTTTTGGTAGACTTTTGGGCAGAATGGTGTGGACCTTGTCGAATGATTGGTCCCGTAGTTGAAGAATTAGCCACTGAATATGACGGTAAGGCCGTTATTGGCAAATTGAATGTGGACGAAAATCCAGATATCTCAATGAACTACGGTGTGCGTAGCATACCTACGTTATTGGTTTTCAAAGGAGGCGAAGTAGTAGATCGCATAGTAGGTGCGGTACCTAAAAATATGATTGCTTCTAAAATTGAAGCACAATTGTAATCGTAATTTGTAGTAACTTAGAGGCTATCCTTCTTGGAGGATAGCTTTTTTTATGCTGATTGAAGAAGTTCAACATTATGCGAATCTAGAGTTGTTGGCTCGAAAGGCCAAGGAGGGATTTATTACAGGAATGCACAGCAGTCCTTTCCATGGTTTCTCGGTAGAATTTGCAGAACATAGACCTTACAATGCCGGAGAAAGTGTTCGGTATTTGGATTGGAAACTTTTAGCAAGAACGGATAAAAAGTACATTAAGCAGTTCAACGAAGAAACCAATTTACGAGCAAATCTTTGGATGGATGTATCTAGAAGTATGCATTATCCGGCGGAAAATCCATTGAAATTGAAATTCTCCTGTTTGGCTGCTGCAACTTTGAGTTTACTGCTTCAACAACAAAAAGATGCATTTGCAGTAAATCTCTTCAATCATGAGGGTTTTATTCAAAGACAACCTCATAAGAGCACATTAAGTCATTGGCAGCAAAGTGTTGGGATGCTACAAACTATTTGGGACAACCCATTGAATTTAAATGACAATCAGCCTAAAGGTACAACACCCTTAGGAATTTCATTGGAAGAAATGGCCATGCAAGTAAATCGAAGAAGCATGGTTATTGTTTTTAGTGATTTATTGTTTGGCGAAGAAAACTCCGATGAATATCTCAATTTTTGGAAATCGATGGCTTTATTGCGATTCTTGAAGTGCGAAGTTATCGTTTTTCATATTTTGCATGTGACGAGTGAAATTGAATTGCATGTTGAAAATCGACCCACTAAATTCATAGATATTGAGTCTGGAAATACGATAAAACTACAGCCCGATGAAATACGGGAAGCGTTTGGTACAACCCAAAAAAGTTGGCTCCAAGATTTAAAAGATGCGTTTGCCGATCAAGACATAGACTATATTGCATGCGATGTATCTGAGCCGATAGAGCAAGTATTAAAGAGTTTTTTTACTCGAAGATCCAAACGCTAATTCGCAAAATAATTTGCATTAACGATAGAATGTGAGTCGTTCTGGACGATACTGCTGAGTTAATCCCGTAACCTGATCCCAACCCAATACCCCATTCACCCATACTTTGTCTACCGTATAGGCGAATGTATGATTTTCTAAGGGAGACCAACCGCATTTAAACAGAATATTCTCTTTATTTACGGTATATGGAAGTTTCGATGTTAACACTAAATCAGCGGCATAGCCTTCACGTATATATCCTCTGTTCTTAATCGCGTAAAGTATAGCGGGATTATGACACATTTTTTCAACCATTCGTTCAATGGTAATTTTCCCTTGTTCTACTTTATCCAACATTAATTGCAAGGAATGTTGTACTAATGGCAATCCTGCTGGGCTTTTCGAGGTTACTTGTTGTTTTTCTTCCCAGGTATGCGGTGCATGATCGGTTGCTATCACATCCAATTTATCGGACAAAAGTCCTTCCCACAATGCATCTTTATTGGATGCCTTTTTGATTGCCGGGTTGCATTTAATCAAATTACCTAAACGCGGGTAATCGTCTTCTGTAAAATGCAGATGGTGAACACAAACTTCAGACGTTATACGTTTATCAGCAAGTGGGATATCGTTTCGAAACAACGACAATTCCAAGGCCGTGGTTATGTGGAGAACGTGCAATCTAGAGTTAAACTTTGTAGCGAGATCAACTGCTAAAGCCGATGACAAATAACACGCAACCTCATCGCGGATGACGGGATGCATGGCGGGATCCATGTTGTCTCCATAGGATTCTATTGCATCGCGAAACCTATCTTTCACCCTAGTTTCGCATTCGCAATGGGTAGCAATTAACACGGGGGAATCCCTAAAAATCCCTTCCAAGGCACGTTGTCTATCCACCAACATATCCCCCGTAGAACTACCCATAAATATCTTCACCCCACAAACTTGTTCCGGGTTTAGTTTTTTTATTTCTTCTAAATTATCGTTGGTTGCACCTAAGTAAAAGGAATAATTCACTGCCGAATTATGAGAAGCTATTGCATATTTCTGCTCCAGCAATTCTATGGTAACTGATTGTGGTACTACATTGGGCATCTCCATGAAGGAAGTAACACCGCCAGCCAATGCGGCCCTGCTTTCTGTAGCTATGGTGGCTTTATGTATCAGCCCGGGCTCCCGAAAATGCACCTGATCATCAATCAATCCTGGCAACAGATAATTCCCATTGGCATCGAATACAACTGCATTATTGTCTGAAATGGAATCTGAAATTTTCACAATAATCCCATCTTGGATCAGAACATCTTGGAGTTTTACTTTAAGATCACTAACAATATTGGCATTTTTGATTAATTGTCTTCTTTCCATTTCTTGGGTAAAATTAACAACAAAACGGGGGAAACAAGGAAAAATTTAAAAAAATCATCCTACAGTTTTGTTTAGTTTTTGCATGTATCCAATTAATTTTTGTTTAGTTTTTGGTTTTAATGTTTATATTTGTTTTACTTGTTGATGACTACCGACGAAAACGAAATCGCCCATCAGGTCATAGGAATGGCCATTGAAGTGCACAAAACCATTGGTCCAGGACTTCCAAAAGATAT
>JACCDP010022816.1_pt1 | contig 16883 bp, 14 predicted proteins | sample 7445841 | NCBI WGS metagenome assembly JACCDP01 (sample SAMN15323441, study PRJNA562643) | freshwater metagenome | isolation source: river surface water | place: USA:Blue River Watershed | collected 2017-08-17 | reverse complement strand
GGTAGTCGAACACCGCATCAGGGTTCAAGGAGGCATGGGCCAGCTCGATGCCGTCATGCAACCCGGTCGGCCGCCACTTCGAGATGAGCTCACGGTCGGCATGGGTTAACTTCTTACGGGTCCATTCGATCGCGCCCCAGGCCGCGTCATTGAACCATTGTTCGCCCAAAGCGCCGCTCACGCCGGCCTCATGGTTTCCCTGCAGGCTGACCTCGGCCTTGGCGACCATCCGCAGGCAGTCGTTGGGGAACGGTCCGTAGCCGATCACGTCGCCCAGCACCAGCATCCGCTTCACACCAAGCATCTCCATCTCCGCAAACACCGCTTCGAGCGCAGGGCGGTTTCCATGGATGTCGGAGAGAATGGCGAGCACCGTCGTCAGCCTACGATGCAGTCGTCGATTTCAGGCCAGAGCGGGAAACGGAAATCAATGAGCCAACGAACGTAAGGCACGAACTGATCGTCGGTCATGTTGTCAGGACGTCTGGCGAGCAAGACCTCCAGCAGGGTCGTGACCTGCGGGCGGAATCCGGGACCCGACATCGTCCTTGCGCCGAAAAAGCCTCCGGGCAGTCGGCTGGCCAGGAAAACAACTGCGACCAGCGGCGCGAACTCGACATGCAAGGCTAGCTGACGGTGCGTCAGGCTGAGCCTCGGCACGTATCTGATGCGACCGCCATCGGGCTTGGGGGTGCCGAAATCCCCGGGGCTGAGCTTCATGGCCTCATATTCCCGAGGGTAAGCCAGCTCATCGCCTGCGGCGATGCGAAGTCGAGATGCCGAGGCCACGGGCTTGCGCCGCGTGGCCATGACGGTGATCCGCGCCTTGAGCACCTCCTCGTCATACGCCGGGGGGAAGTAAGGTTCCTGCTGCCTGTAGGCCGATTCGCCTGAGGAGTCGATCCTGGGCCAAACCCTGGCAAATGCTTCGATGAAATGTTCGCGGTCTTTTGCCGGCATCGTCGGTTCCAGAGCCGCGACCCGAACGGCAAGTTCCCGCACCGGGACTTCAGGGCTTTCACGGCCGATAGACGGCTGAGCCTCTCCGGGAAGATTGCGTCGCCAAGCTTCGGCGACCAGGCCGACCGCGGTTGTCTGGTGTGGGAAATGATACATCAGATTATGGAAAGGTCCCGCCTGCGGAGAAGGAGACAGGCATTGGGGTCTGACTTAACCAGCGCCACCACCTGAGCTTCGGTCTTCTGGCGAACATCGTGGATCCGACGCGAACAGCCTCGGCAACTCAGCCGACCACTCCTGTCGACGCCGAGGAGGCCGAACGCGGCCACGCCCTTGGGACAGTGGACGTTCTTGATGAACACCCCTGCCGCGGTGAAGAGGTCTCCGGTGGCCTGCTTGAAAAGCACGTCCCGAGAATGAAGGAATGGACCACTCTTACAACATTCTTAAGTCTGATATAACCTGACTCAGGTAGGGTCGGGACCGCGTCACGACATAGCCTGCATCGAGGTAGGGGCAGCACCGCGTGCTGCCCTAGTTGTTGCTGCAAATTCCCAGGTGGCGGGTGGCGGCCCCGGGTGGCAGGTGGCAGATAGTTGCCGCGCCCACCGCTTACCGCCAACCGCCATTACCTGACACGGGTAGGGTCAGCACTGCGTGCTGACCTAGTCATACTTATCCCTCAACCACACCAACCGCACCGGCAACTGTGTGGTTGCCAATAAACCGGAGGAGCAGAAGTCTGCCCTTCGATGCACGAAATCGAGTCGCAAAATACGACCTTCTTCAAGGCAGCTAAGGCATGGATAGCCCTTATACCTCCTTACACCACTCGTGCCCTCCAGGCCCAAGCCCTGAACCTCTCGGTCCTCTATCTCGAGCTAAGGCTATGGTACGCCCGGTGGCAGATCAACGGGATGCAGGGGTCGATCGAAGACGCGAAAGAGCGGATGCAGGCCGCTTGCCAGCGGGAAGCCAACAAGGCTTTCGATCATGCCAAGCGATACACGAGCATCAGTGAGCTCGGTTTGAGCAAGGTCATCGCCAGCGCCTTGAGCAGCGCGAACATTCGCGACCTTCGGGATCTGGACGCCATCATGTATAATCTGGAATCCATTCCCAACATAGGCCCATCGCGAGCAAACACCATCCGCGGAGCCTACGAAAGAGGCATCATCAGGGCGGCCATCCAAGCAGGCAGAAACCCGGGCATGGCGGACATCACGAGGCAACAGGTCTTATTCCGCAACTCGATCCTATCCACGATGGCACGTCTTTCCGGCCTGAGGGAGCCGCTCAGCAGACGCGCCGATGAGTACAACGCGGTCATGGATGACTACTGCGTGGACAAACCATATCGCATTGAAATTCGCGCCTCCAAGCAGGCGCTTTGGCGTGACGCAAAAGCGTTCCTCGAAGAACTCAACTCATGCCGCCGCAAGGCAAGCGAAGGATACATGCTCACGACAGAACCCCAGTGCGTCTCTGGGCTCGTTGATTCCCTTGCTGAGGACGAATGGCGTGAGATCACGTTTTCCTTCCATGTCAGGTTCTTCACTCAGGTCAGAGTCCGTAATTGCGCGGTCGTAGACTGACGAAGGCCTGTTAAGACGGGTCTTCTGATGTTAGCCGTTGCATCACCAAACCGCTTACCGCCAATCGTCATTACCTGCATCGAGGTAGGGGCAGCACCGCGTGCTGCCCTAGTTGTTGCTGCAAATTCCCAGGTGGCGGGTGGCGGCCCCGGGTGGCAGGTGGCAGATAGTTGCCGCGCCCACCGCTTACCGCTAACCGCTCGCGGCATAGCCGCGGTTGGTAGGGATGACCGGCCCGGCCATCCTCGGGCGCGCGGGCCGCACGCCCCTACCCAACGCCCTAGGGGCTTTTCTGGCTTGAGGGCAGCAGAACAAGAGACACATTCATTTACGCAATGGGGTCTGGCATGAAAGGTAGCCTCACCATAGGCGGCTTTCCGCAAGGATAGTCCAGACCTCGCCCCTTTACCTGCACCACCTAAGGTTCGCCTCCAGGTGGTGCAGCCCTTTGGGGACATCACGCCAGCCCTCACGCCATGCGTAAGCGTGGAAGCCGACAAGCATGTCTGCCATCTGCAAGTGCGGGCAAGCGTGCGACCTTTCCATGCGGACCTCCCTGGCACCTAAAGCGGCTCTTATCTCCGATGAGCGAAGGCGATCCCGCTCGCCGTCGATGACAATCCTGACCGCCGGCTTCTTAAAGCCGAAGGCATTGTAACAATGAAGCATGACCGCCACCTCAGGACGATACCCAGATGGCAGTGGATCATGTTGCTTATCCCAGATCACCACGCGGTGTGCGACAAGGAACGGCGCCATAGTTGTCAGGTAGGCCATCCTCAAATCGGAAGGCATCTTTGACCACTTGAACTCCCCTGACCATCTCAGCCCGCCTCGGGTCTTTTCTTGAGCGTCGGCAAGCCGGGCCGCGGTTTCACCGTCCGCACAGTAAAGCATAGCTACGGCGAAGTAAAAGGACGAACCTGATTTGGTCGATAGCCCTGGGTCGCCGCTTTCATCGCAAAACAACAGCATATACCATTGCCTAGATTGGCATCCGTTAGGGCAATCCGTGCCTGCTGGTGACTTCGCATCACTACTTGCTGAGCGATATCCGCCACTTGCGACCCGAAACGATTCAGCATTTCAAAGGGGAACCGGAGACCGGAATCAATGCTGCGGCCATGATGTCCCCAGCCAATCATCCGGTTCTCCTATGGTGCCCCCTTTGAGTCCTGCCCCACTCTGATCAACTTAGCCTCCGGGCCTCTAGTGTGCGCCCACGTCACCGTGTCAACTTGCCAGCATGCCCCCTCGCACGAGCGCGTGTCCCCGTGTCACCGCGCCCATGTGTCCCCTTGCGGCCACGCCGTGCTCTGCCTCGTTCTTGTCAACAGGCCAACTAATCAACGAGTCAACGGATCGCATCACCACATCTAGGCCAAAACATGCGGTCGCGGCTCTTGACTCTATAAAATTCTATATGAGCATTATCGAGGCCCACCCCTGGCCCATGCCTACTTAGCTAGGCCTTAATAATAACTAATCCGACAAACTACCCTATGAAAGAAATTCAAATCTACGTCATCAAAGACAACAGCAAGCGAGGCCCTTTCACTCATGAGCAGATTCAGGCCATGCTTGCTTCATCGGAGATATCCTTGAACGACAACGCCTGGGCCGAGGGTCATGACAACTGGAAGCCGCTCCATCTCATCCTAGGAGGCAGCGTGCCGGCGCAGTCGCTGAAAACCGTCGCCAATCCCGCCGGCACCCCTTCGTCGTCAAAGCCCGCCTACCTGTACATTTCTACCGGACGCCTCATCTTCATGACGGTCATCAGCCTGGGAGTTTTTAGCAGCTACTGGGTCTATAAGAACTGGCGCTACATCAAGGAGCGCGACGACCTGGACATCATGCCCTTCTGGCGAGGCTGGTTCGCTTTCTTCCATTTCCATTCGCTCCTTAAGTACATTAAAGAGGACCCGAAGCTCAGCCATACGGAAAGACCGGATTATTCGAGCGGGTGGCTGACCTTTGGATTCATCGCCTTCACGTTGTGCGGCAATCAGATCATCATCCCCTCGATGCTCACCTTCCTGTTCATCATGCCGGCGCACAACTACATCACGAAGATCAACGAAGCCGCCCCAAACCGGCCGGCGTATTCGCCGTGGAGTTTCGGCCAGATCCTGTGCGCCGCATTCGTCCCAGCCTTGTTCTTCATCGTCATCCTGATTACTGCCCTCTCGTCGAGATGAACATCATCTCGGGACATGTCGTACGATGATTTTCGGGCATAGGTTAACCTGACTCAGACTGCCCTTGGCCTGCTCGGATCTCTGGTCAACCGGGCCTCTGAGCCTCCGGGCCTCTAGCGTGCCCACCTGCCCCTTTAATGGCCACGCATCCCCTTGCGCTTATGGAATGAGTCCCCATTCCTAAGCGCCCATGCCCACCCCCACCCTCTCGAAATCTCTCTTCAAGCTTGGGCTGGAGTGTCCGCTGAGGGTGAAGCATTCGCTCGCACGGCCGGCTTTGCCGCGGCAGACGGATGAGGACAGCTACATGCAACAGCTCGCACGTGGCGGCTACATGTTCGAGAAGTTGGTGAGGATCTACCACCCGGGAGATGACATGTATGTCCCGAAGCAGAGCCATGCCGAGGCTTCCGCAAGGACGATCGCCAAGATCAAGGCCGGCGACTGCATGCTCCACGAGACGACCTTCGCGGTCGGCGACCTGATGGCGCGGTGCGACATGGTCCGCGTGACCGGCGACACCCTCGACCTCATCGAGATCAAGTCCGCCTCCGCCGAGGTTGAATCCAAGCTACAGACCGACCCGAAGGAACTGCTCAAGAAGGATTGGCAGCCCTACGTCGTCGACCTGGCCTACCAGGTCCATGTCGCCCGACTGTCCTTACAGGCCGCCGGCATCGAGAAGACCATCCGCGCATGGTTCTATCTGCCCAACAAGTTGGGCGTCGCCGGCCCGGAAGAGGTCCGCGGACTCTTCACCCTCACCGATAACGGCTCTGGAGGGCGTCCGGATGTCGAGTACAGCGGCAAGGCCCAACTGGGCAACGAAACGTCCCTGATCGCCATCCTAGAGGCCACGGAGGCTGTCGCCCAGGCCTACCCTGGCGAGGAATCCATCGCCGAGGCCACCAACCGTCTGGCCGGCTATGTCGCCAGCGGCAACTGGCCCGCCCCGGAGCTCGGCATGAAGTGCAAAGCCTGCGAGTTCAACGTCCCGGGTCAGACCTCCGGCTACGACCTCTGCTGGGGCACCCAGGCCCGCGCCGAGCACCACCTGTTCACCCTTTGGCATCTGGGCAGCATGGAATATCGGAAGCCCGGCACCGTCCGACGTATCACCGAGCAGGCGGCCCCGCGGGCGCCGCAGGTCACCGACTTACAGGACGAAGACCTTGCCGGCGACGGCGAGCTTCAGCGCGGCTGGAAGCGCCAGATCATGGCCGTCCGTACCGGCCGAGCATTTATCTCGCCCGAACTCGTCCGGGATGCGGCGACCCTGCTGCGCTGCAAGACCGAGCACTACCCGTTGTTCTTCCTCGACTACGAAGGCACGCGCTGTGCCCTGCCCTCGGCTCCCGGCTGCCGTCCTTACGGCCAGGTCGGCTTCCAGTGGAGCTGCCACGTCATCGACAATCCCGGCGCCTCGCCTCGGCACGTCGAGTGGCTCGATACCGAGAACGAGAACCCCAACCTCGGCTTCCTGGAATCCCTCCGTAAGCTCCTCGGAGAGCAAGGCACCATCTACCATTGGGCGGACTACGAAGTCGTCGTCACCCAGGAACTCGCCAATGAGATCCGCGGCGACGCTTCGAAGGCCGACCTCGTCTCATGGGTCGACCGCAACTGGGGGATGAACGCCAAGAACAAGAAGCACGCGGTGAAGAGCGAGCGCTGCCTCGACCTCGTTGTCATCTCGCGCGGGCATTTCTACGACCCTGCCATGAAGGGGAGCCATTCCATCAAGAAAGTCCTCCCCGTCGTCTGGAAGAACCCCGCCATCCAGAAGCTCTTCCCCAAGTATGCCGTCGACGAGAAGGGGCAGCCTGTGAAGAGCCCCTATGACGCCCTCCCCGCGCTGACCTTGCAGGATTCGAAGGATAACACCCTAGACCTGTCCAAACTCGACGAACTCGACATCGTGAAGAACGGCCCCGGGGCCATGCTCGCCTACGAGCACGTCCGTTATGGTCTCGCCGCCGGCGATCAGGCCGCCCGCCGCTCCATCCGCCGCCAGCTCATGCGTTACTGCGAACTCGACACCGCCGCCATGGTGATGGTCTGGAAATATTGGCTGAGCTAGCCCATCCAGTCACCTAGTCCGCGGCGTACATGTAGCAGTTGTTATCGAACGGAGGGAAAAACACAGGCCACCAGAAGGGCTCGCCACCCCAACCATCCTTAATCTTACCATTCTGAAGGGTGAGCAGTAATACCGGGGCAAGCTTTGCGAGCTCACGGCAAGGTTCCATGTCTTCCTTGGGATTATCAGGTGAGTCCAAAGGAATAACTTGGCGGGCGAACTGGTTCGGGCGATCACGGCCGCACCTGACAACAACGAAAACCTTCCCTTGATGCTTTGGATCACGGCCTGCCAGAGGGTCGCTAAGCTGTGAAATCAGCTGGCCGATTTCGGCTTCGTTCCAGGTATGTTCATACTGAGGAGCAAAACCTTGGAAGGACTTGGACAAATCCTTGAGAATTTTGGTTGCGTCATCGGCATCGACCAGGACTTGTCCGTTCTTCCCCGGAGCGATGCCATGGGTATCCAAAAGATTTTCCACTTTCTGAGTATGAAACTCCAGCGCATCGGGGGACTTGAGGGTAAATCCACGAGGCCATAGCTTTGACTCTCCGTTGATGACTCTAATCCTGGAGGCTCTGATCTTATCGAAACTACAGAACTTCACCTGCCCAGAAGATGTGCTCTGTAGCATCTGGAGCACCTTATCATCTACGCCGAACTCTTCGATTCTATCACGTAGAATGGTGTCATTGACATGCATTTCACGGAGGACGCCGAGAATACGCTCAGTGGTATAAAAACGGGTGACCGCGACTTCCGGACGGTAACGCGACCCGAACATGCGGCAGTGCTGTAGGACAGTATCTTGCTGGAATGTCTTTGGGGAGCGTCCGTAAAAGAATGAAATCAGGTTAGGAACGGTAACGCCACGGTCCATGTATTGTCCGGCAACGAAAAGCGTGAGGGCCGCCTCCAGCTTCAACTCACCAGAATCCGGATCCAGAAGCTCGGAGATATCCTTATCGGAGTTAACAACGTTGATGCGAGGCAGGCCACGGCGCAGAAATTCCTTGGCTTTCAAAGTAACGGTGGAGAAGTCAGGGCGTTTGATCCCCTCTAACTTTAAGGAACTTGAAAGATTGTCGTAGGAAACCTTCAGCAAAGCATCCAAAGCCTTGCTCTCACGAGACGCGGCGGCATCCCTCATGCGGCCGAGGAGACGTTTGGCCACCTCAGCCTGCCACGCATGAGCCGTCTTGCTCGGCTCAGTATGGAGAAGCATGGCGAAATTACTTAATTTTGAATCCTTCAGGCCCTCTTCGGCCTGCTGGAGTCGGCGAATAGAGCCAGCGACTACGAAGTTAACCAGCGCGCCCAGGAGAGCCGGGAATGACTGCCCGTCGTCAGAAATATCAACGCCTTCGATTGCGACAGAATCACAGGTCCTAAGGAGCTTCATCTCCTCTTCCGAGACAGGTCGATGCATCAAAGATTCAGGCCTGGCGGAGTTCTGGGAAATTTGACCAAAATAATGATCACCGCCGAAATAATCATCGTGCAACGGAACGAGCTCAACAAACGAGGGTCGCAAAGATTGCACGGAGGTATCGTGCTTCAAGGCGGATCCTTTATTCTGCAGCAGAAGCGAGTAAGGAGTGGCCGTAACCTGTAAGAACGATGGCTTGGGCTTGATGGATCGCCTTAGAGCATCGATTTTCTTGGCGACGATCCGAAGCTCGGCCAAGGCCTTGCGGCCTTCCTTGTCCTTCTTCGATCCGCCGCTGAATGCCACGGATGCGCTGTCCGCCTCGTCATCGACGATCAAAACCTTTTTTCCCGCAAACAAGGACCCGTCGCCAGTCAGAGCGGTCGCAAGATAATCAAGATTCTTGTGCTGCTTTTTCGCCACGAGGATAAGCTTGGAGTCGGCGAAATCGTCCGGAAGTTGCCCTTTTCCCACGATGATGTCCCTGACGTTAACAGCATCACCGAAGCTCCCAAACTGCAAAGAGAGGCGACGGGCGGTCTGCGTGGCCAAAGCCTCTGAGTTCTTGGTAAGAACGACGACGACATCGTAACCATTGTCAAAAGCCAAGGCGATGAGACCGATGAAGGACTTGGTCTTTCCGGACTGAATCCTACCAAGCAGCAGGCCCGGGGAGCCAGCCTTGGAAAGGTTTTGCAGACCAGACAACGTCCTCCGAATACAACCCAGGTCCTTGGACGTGTACTTGAGACCGGGCCCGTAAGGATTCGGAAGCGATCTGATAAAGCTGTAGTATTTTCCAGAGGTTTCCATGGCCTTAGAAATCAACCCCCGCGTTCGTCAGTTCTTCGATAATCGCGTTGGCGAGCTTGGAGTAGCCACCGAAGCCACCACCAAAACTTGCCGCTCCGTCTCCAGTCCTCAGCCAAAATTCAGCGTCAAAAACAGTTTCCTTAGCAAGGGACAACACCTTCTTGTAATCCTTGACCGAAGGATGGCGGATTTCTTGTTTGTAGCGTAAATATTTGTAAACCTTGGCGAAAACCCTGTGGAGGGAAACAAATCCATTATTTTTAGTAACCAGATACTTTGAGTGGCTTGCAGAGAAACCCTCGGGCATCAGAGCAGCGACCGCAGCCCAAAAAGCACCAAGCTGCTCGGCAATCTTTTTTTCACCAAGTCCGTCAAGGGAGTCGAAACCAAGGATAGGTTTCAGGGAATTATGAAAACTAAGCACGGTATTCCAGTACGCTGACGGATTGCTGGCGGCGTTAGCAGGCCTCAGCTTGCCCATCCAAGGTGAGGCATAATCCCCTTCCTGCAGATGGTTGGCGATCTTGGTGGCAAGGATGGCGATTTTCTTCTTTTCCGGAACTTTGACCCCCAGGTTAATAAGAAGCTGATTAGCCAAGTCGACCTTTACGGTCTTCATGTTCGTATTAATCGCCAGAAACTGGTTTACCTCATCCTCAAGCTTCATGCCATCGATGACAACGATCGGGAGCTCAAAGTCTTCGAGCTCACCCATGCCAAGGTTCTGAACGGCATACTTGAATGCTTCTGTACGATGTTGACCGTCGACTATGAAAAGAAAGTCCCGCGAGTTGAGTTCGGCCGAAAAAGTAACACGGTCTGCGAGAGCGGTTAAGTGCATTTTCTTACGCGTGCTGGCCAAAATCGAAGTAGGGAAAACCAGAGGTGCTCCCGCGTCGTACTGTGCCTTGATAAATAGAGCAAAAGAGATGCAACGCTTCTTGTCTGGCAAACGCTGATACCCCTGAGGGCTGTTAGCCTTATCGTAATGGTCAATCTTGTAGCTGCCGATGAGATCGCCCACCCTGATACGACCCGCGTAGACGGAGGCGCCTGAACCTTGATTAACTTTCTGCAATAGAAGCTTCATTCAAGACTTATCCAACTTAGGTCAGTGACGGACAAGCCGAAACATAACCCACAGCGACGATGCAAGATTCTCCCTGCCCCGTAAGCCGGCGGCGGCAAAGGCGATTCTTACCTGGAGTTGGCCCAGATGGTTGAGACGTAGCTTTTGTTCAGCCAGTAACTACGCTTAAAACCGGGGTATCGCCGACGATCGTGTGGCCTGACATGGACCGCATAGGTCTCTGCCTCGCGCGGGAGCTCTTCCAGCCTCCGGGAGCGGATAAGGCGAACCGTGTCCTCCCAGACCTCCTTGGTAAGGTCTAGGTGGTCTTCGGGCATGGACCAGAACACCGCCCGGTCGAAGACCGGAGGATTGCCATCCTTGTAGTCACGCAAGAAGACGAAAAGGAACCTTTTGACCAAATCTTGATACAGGGACGATTCCTCCCACTCGTCTTCGGCCGCGACCTGGTCGTATTCAAAGGCGGGAAATGAGACTGATTCAGCAGCCTGTCCGTTCTTCAAGATTCGGACGACCTTGACCGTCAGTCCGCTTTTACGGAAATCAGAAAGGCTGCCGATAGGAGTGAACTGATCGCCTGAAGCCAAAGTATTCACGAATTTGTTCATCCGGAGCGAATGGACGCTCTTGCCGCCGAATTTACCTTCAAGGCGCAGCTTGAGCTCGATTTCCGTGGTCGACATTCCGCGATATCGTACCGCCGCCTCGGCCACAGCTTGTTCGATGTTTTTCTTGGATTTCATGTCATTGATAAAAGGCTCGGAAACGACTTCATCCGGCTGGCGCGCACCCTGACTGACGCTAAGTTGACGGAATATCTCGGTGACAAAAGCCTGCTTAAGGGCGAAGGCACGTGGCTTAGCAAGTTCACTGCCATAACCCTGGCGCACTCGTACGCTCGAGTCAGAACTCTTGGTACAAGCCCCAAGCATTGGGGTCAGTCCCTCCGAAAGTTCGTGCGCCCTGCCCTGCTTTACGTATTCACGGATGACTTCCCAGTCCTGCTTGAATGAGAGGATGTCCTCAGGCTCAGGCACCCAGAGTCCAGCCAGACGGATTCGGGCATCTAGCAGCTCTGCCGATTCTGTATGTTTGGCATAATCATAAAACACCAGGAGGATGCTGGTGAGTTTCCTGAACGCATGGCTTTCTTCTGCCGACTCCTCGACGACACAGGGAATCGACGAGGCCGCATTGCCACCATAGTTGATCATACAGATGACCAAGCGTTCCTTGGCCCGATAGCCACCCTCGCCGTCCGGCAGTAGCCCCGTGCACTTCAGCTCAGCCCAGCCTAGGTCCGGCTTGGCGGAAGAATTCGGGCGGTAATAAAAGTGCCCTGCCTCGATCGCGTTACCCAGGGCTCCCTTGCCGCCGGAAGCAAGGATAGCGTCGACCGCTTCGAGCACCTTAGGCTGGTGGGCGATGGGAACGCACAGATGGATGGCCTGTCGAAGCGAACCGGCCTCTTTCAGTTTACGCGCATGGCTAAGGCAGGACTCCCTGTCATCGGGGTCATACGGCAGCGGGTCGAAAAGGAAGTCTCCAAGCACATAAGGTTCTTATGAAAACCTTGGCCGACCCCGCCAGAGTAATAAGTGCCTTATGACACCAAGGCCTTGAGGATACGCTCGACGACCCCGACCACCAGGGCGTTACCCATGAAGAATGCCCGGCGGCCATCGGAGATCCTCAATTGCTCGCAGGCCTTGGAATGCGCCTCAGAGAAGCCATTCATCGCCTCCAGCTCCCTAGGAAACAGGCGACGAAGCTGTCCTTCCTTGGCGCAATTATGGGACAGCTTCTTGCCGGCATTGGCGCAGTCATCGCAGATAACATGCTTGAAGCGGGATACTGAGGCACCGCCTTCCGACGTGATGATTGTACGCCCGGCAGCGTCAAGCGGATCTGGGAATGCCATGCCCCCTTCCTTGTAACCATATGCAAAGCTGGCTCCGGAAACCGTATCACGATCGAGCGTCAGCTCTACTTCACCGATGGTCATGCGTACGGAAGGATTCTTGCCGAGCAAGGCCGTGATAGCCTGCCTTGCCTTGGCAGCCAGTCCCTTCCTAAGTCTGGCCTGCTCAGCCTTATCCTTGAGAGCTAGGAGCGAAATGGCGCGATCCGCAATGATGCCAACGACATGAGACTCGAGTTCGCGGCACATGGTTTCGTCATCCAGCACGAACTTTACGTCCGAACGGCTGATGAGATTGGGGCGTAGAGGATTCGCCCGATTACCCACCAAGGAGGCTACCTTGAAGTTCAGTTCTTCACGGGCAATGCGGACCTTCACCTCACGCCCTTCGAAAGTGATAACCATCTCATGGTCCATCGAAAGCAGCCCCGGAATCTTCTTGGCCGCCTCGGCCAGCTCAAGCTTGTTGGCCTTACCCTCTCCTTTGAGCTGAGATTTAAGGAACCCGACAAGGGCGACCTGCTTGCGGCGAGGTTCGTTCTTACGACCTTTGGCATAAGCCCAAAGTTCTGCGTCATTGGCAGGGATGCTGAACTTGGCAGCCGTCGAGGGATAGAAGGCTTGCCCAGGCCTCACAAGCAGGTGACGGAGATAGGTCGGCTTGCCCTTCATGACCGGGTCGACCTGCAGGGTATGCACATCACCATTAAGCATGAAGCCCGCAGACAGGAAGGGAGAGGCGTCTTCAGCGTAACGATCCTTCACGTCGACGTCGGTCTCGAACTTGTTCAGGTCGAAGACCTCGGGAATCAATTCCTCCGAGACGCAAGGCAGCGCCTTGGCGAGCACGCCCTTTGAGGTCAGCACCGCCGCCGGCTCATCCTGAGAGGCCTTGAGCGCCTTACCTTGGGCTGTCTTCAGTTTGTAGGCCAAGATGAAGATACGCCGACGCTTCTGCGGGAAGCCGTATTCACCTGCGTTGACCACGCGCCATTCGACGCCGTACCCCAGTTCCTGGAAACCCTTAAGGATGACCGCGAAGTCACGTCCTCGTTTGTTGGCCGGTGAATTGATGAGGCGATCGACGTTCTCAAGCAGCACGTAATCCGGCGAGCGCTCTTCGAGTAGCCGCTCGATGCTCCACCAGAGCACACCCTTGGGTCCGCGGAGTCCCTTAGAGACGTTCTTAGGTTTGGCTACGGAATAGTCCTGGCAAGGAAAGCCACCGACCAAAAGGTCGATGTCGGGTACCACAGTCTTGGGAATAGGCCCCTGGATGTCGGACACCTTATGGATGTCATCGGCATAGTGACCTTCGTGTCCGAATTTCGCGATGTAGACGCGGTTAGCGAACTGCTCTTCGCCCTTCTTGGCGGCCTCAGAGGGCTCCCACTGGTTCGAGAAAACCATCCGGAAAATCTCCGCGCCTTCCTGCTTGTTAAGGGCGACCATAGCTTCACGGAAACCACCTACCCCCGCGAAGAGTTCAGCGACCTTTAAAGGTGACGACTTGTTGGCCATACGACGATACTGAGGTAACCAGATTGGGGATCAAGAAGAAAGAACCAACTTGGAGACATAATCACCAACCCTAGGCAAGGAAAGCACATCAGACATCCTCAATCACCCCTACAATCCGCACCCCGCGAGCATAGCCCTTAAGCCTGAAAGTTTTAGGCGGACCAAGGCCCACGACCAATAACGGCGCCCTTAGCATATCGTGCATCACCTTGATAGTTTGGATATAGCGATCGTAGGTGCAGCAGGATCCGTCAAAATTGCCGGCCTTCTTGAGGTCACCCTGCATGACCACCAGAATGCCGATGGTAGCATCGATATCCTTCGGGACGGTCGTTCGCTCACAGGCTAGGGCTAATTTAGTCAAAACCCAGGCAGCCGCCTCTGAATGATTAAAAGCTACCTCAACGGCAAAGGTGCAGCCCTTCTGGCGAGCTCGCGAGTCATGTGGTCGCTTCACGAAGTCGAGCTTCCAACCACCGGGTCCCAAGCCAGCCTTTTCCTTAGAAAAAAGGTTAGGCTCCAAGTCCCAACCTAATTCACCCAGCTTCTTACGAAGCACGTCGTTGATAGCATGAGAGAGGCTTTTCTGACCCTCCTTCCTCTTACCCTCACGCCGGGCGCCCAGGGCCTTGAATGCCGTCTTCAAATCATGATCGCTGACCGTGGAGATAGCTTCCTGAAAAACCTGCCAGTCCTTCTGGAAATTGATACTTTCCGCGATTTCTTGCGCATTGCGGTGGCTATATACCTGGAAGTCCATTGCAGCCATTTTCCTAAATTTAATATATCAGTCAAACTTCCCGCACGCCCAAGATAATAACTAGGACGAGCATCCATGCTCATATTCTTAATAATTTCACTTAACAGCTTACATTACTTGCATAGACATGGATGACCCCATGAAACACCCGCCCTCTTCGACCGTCGGACGTAAATACTGGCTGGCCAAGGCCTGGACACAACCGAACGAGTTATGCCCTTCGCCGGAGATCCATCTGGCGAATGCCGATTACAGCTTCTCGCCGGCTGACTTCGACCCCCGCTCCCTCACCCTGACAGACTCGCGGAAAGCAGGTAAGGCCACCACGCTATTCCGGCCTTATGGTGCCCTATTCGGCGCCCAAGTCTGGCGGATGGCCCACGAGGCAAACATCGGTGACGTCATCTTCCTGGAGTCTGAAAATCGCCACTTGCACGCATGGGGCACGATCACTTCCCAGTACGAACGACGCAGCGGAAAATACACCCGCGCAAGCCTCATCAAGGAAGGGCTTCACAAGGTCGGGGTCGATTGGCATCCCATCCAAAAAGGGCAGAACGCGTTCCGTATCGGCAAGGGGGATAACCTACTGTTCAGGGAGATCACCCAACGCGACAAGCTTCTGCCAATCCTGCTCAAGTTCATCGACGGCCCTCTGACCTCCGGCACTCGTCAAGGAGGCGATGACGCTCCCCAGGACTTAGAATACACCGAAGGCGGCAAGGTTCTCCGTACCCACCTTAGAACTGAGCGTGACGGGAATGCGGCAAGATTGGCCAAGGAACTTGCCCGCAAGCGATCTAAGACAGGCAAGATCAGCTGTGAGGCCTGCCGATGTGTCCCCGAAGATGACTACCGCGGCCTCGACCTGATCGAAGCACATCACCGAATCCCTTTATCGCGAGGAGTCCGCGAAACCAAACCGGAGGATTTCGCGATGCTCTGCCCGTGCTGCCATAGAGCCGTACACAAACTGATCAACCAAGGCCTGGACCCTGTAATTTCGCTTAACAAAGTAGCCCAGTTCAAACGATGAAGATCACCGTGCCAGACCTGATCGTCCAGATCGCGAATGAGATTCGCAACGGGACGGCGGAAAAAAAGATAACCAAAGCCGAGCTCAATAAAGCATTTGGCTTTGAGAAGCTTAGCAAAGATAGGGCCAAAAAGATTTCCAAACTGCTAATCTCTTTAGGAATAACGACCACCGAAAAGCTTACGGACTCCGGGGAAATCACCTTTGTCATCGCCCACGCCCAGGAGAAAAAACGCCCACCTGCTCATGTCGGAAAAAAGGAAGGCACCATGGGCAGCCTGCGTACGATGCACTCCAAACCGGTCTGTATTCTTGAGAACGAACCTCAAGAAGCTTTGTTCGCAAGGCTGACTGATTCAGGCATCAAAGGCTACGTCATCATCTCAACCGTACCCCCGACGAAAGATAATAACCGTTTTCAAGGGCCAAAGGCTGTCATCAGCTGGAAGAGCTATGCTCGAGCGCTAGAGGACTCCAAGGGCAAGACCCGCAAGCTCAGTCCGCTCCAGGCTAAAGACCATGGTGTCAGCATCAAAGAAGTGAAAGTCGACGAGCTGATCACCGAACACTATCCGGACGACAACACGGTCTACGTGATGACGGATGAGAATAACAACATCATCGGCTGCTCCTCCACCCGCGAGATCGACAAGGAGCTTTCCAGAGGACACCTCTGGCCATACTTCCTTTTAAAAACAATCGAAACACTCCTGCGTGAGCGCATCGTTAAATCCAGGCTGACTCAGGGAGAAATTCAAGAAGCGATCCAGAACAAGAAAGCAACCGACATAAGAGACATCATCTTCGACCTGCTGAAGGAGAAAAACCTTACTGGCCCAGAACTCACCAAAGCTGACGTAAAAAGAATCGTCCAAAAACACACCGGAAAAGCATTCAAAGGGGTAGATCGCATGGACATGGGCGAGTGCGAGGATCTCTTCGCGGATGAAGAAATATTCCCGAAGCTCAAGATGCACGGGAATGCAGAGTCGGTCAAAGACATGATCAAGGAGATACGCCTGGCCAGAAACGAGCTCATGCACTTCAATCCATGCGAAGGCAAGGACTACCCCGCCTTCCTCCTGGAATCCTTGGCCAAGCTTAGAGACCTTTTCAAGCAGCCTAGCTAAGGCTCAGTCAACTTCGGCGTCGGCATCCGCATCCTCATCTGAATCAGGCGCATCTACTTCGCCATCCTGGATGAAGATCACGGGGGCGATGTCATGCTGAGTCCAGATTACCGGCCACCAAAAGGGTCCGGCACGCCAGCTCTCAGCAACATAAGGGCGCCCTTTCTCGTCAAGCTTCGTGCTCATCTTGCCTAGTTGCTCAACCAACACGAGCGTGGGTATCGACTTAAGCTCCAAGTTATAGGTGGTCTTAACGCTCTTTGAATCAGGTGCGTTATTGACCCTAACATTACCCCTGGGCGCTATACGGCACAAATTCTGACTCCAACGGGTAATCAAGGCCACCT
>JACCDP011427011.1_pt1 | contig 16884 bp, 17 predicted proteins | sample 7445841 | NCBI WGS metagenome assembly JACCDP01 (sample SAMN15323441, study PRJNA562643) | freshwater metagenome | isolation source: river surface water | place: USA:Blue River Watershed | collected 2017-08-17 | reverse complement strand
TAGGGGAGGGCATCCCCAAAGTAACGCTACAGGAGTTGAAGCCTCTACTCTACTTGGTGCAAACCTGGTTGAGCAAGTTTTGACTATGAATGTAGAATCCCCGTGTCTTTAGACCGGGGAGTGTCAAGGAATGAGAATATCACTTACCTTAATCTCAATTTCTGGAAATACTGCACTTTTAATCAAATCATCACCTGCATAGGTAAACTCCTCATAAAAGCCTTCTACTAAAGATAAAACTGTAATTTTGTTTTGTACAGGATCAACAATCCAATATTCAGCAATTCCCCTGGCTGCATATTCAGAACGTTTGAAACGATAGTCTCTTACTTCATTTTCAGTACCAGGTGATACCACCTCTATCGCTATTAATGGTGGTGGCATCTCATGGGTAATTATTCCTCTGTTAGTAGTTTCTAAAGCAGCGCGACATTCTTCACCCAAAACTAATAAATCAGGGATTCGTACCTTAGCCCTACGTCCACTTACCTCAATCATAATCTCTTTATACTTTAATAAATAAAGAGGGACTATTTTAGCCAATTCCAACAATAATCGCATTGATACATCGGAATTAAAAATTGATTCTGGTGGCATTAAAACTAATTCTCCATCCACTAGTTCATAGCGATTCCCAGTACCATCATCATAGGCATAGTAATCTGCAAAGGAAAAATAATTGACTGGTGCTTGAGGAGTTTGAACCATAAATATAATTCCATTCTCTTAGTACATATTACTACAAAATTTGAGCCATTTATGTCAGGTACTCAACGAGTTGCTAATTGAGAATAGGACTTACGCACGAAGTAATCAAAAACCTGATTCTTTCGTAGGGGTAATTCATGAATTACCCCTACTTTCGAGGTATTATGCGTAAGTCCTGGAGAAGATAAAAGTGCGATCGCTCCTAATTTGTAATTTTGTTACGAATTGGGGGCAATTTGCGTAAAATCTCTGCTTAAGTTCGTTGATTTTGTCTGTGCAAATACTCTAGAACAGTAATTCATCTATATAGGAGCTAACACTTGTGAGTAACTTACAACTAAACAGTAATCAAATATGTAAACTTTAGCGCGTCCAAGATAGTCTAAATAATAATCAATTAGCTCAGGCTATCAACAAAATTAGAAACAGCGTATTTTCATTAGATCGAGGCGGTACATTAGGAGTTCTCCTACTTCTGGTATTTCCTCAATTGGTGGTGCATCTGGCAATTTCTCACCAATTTGTTTAACCCAAGAAATTACAGTTATATGATGAACACCTTGAGTACGTTCTATGGCTCTAAATCCCATCCCATTGACGTAGGATCTTAAGCAATCTTGTTTCACTTCATTCGAGTATCCTTTTGGTGGACTATAGACATCTATAAACTGACGACCACATTTGACACAAATGTGATTTTGTTTACCTCTCCGTTTTCCATTTTTTCTAATCTCAGTAGACTCACAGTATGGACAATGCACAGTACAACGCCTCAACTCATCCCTCTATTATGCAACGCCTAATTTTGTGATTACTTAACTTTCTGCCCTCTCTGCCTCCTTATTTTCTGCTTTTAAACGTGCCAAACTATCAATAGCATCACCTAAAGCCGTAGTTAGACTTTTACGAGTTCGAGCGTGATTTTCTTGTTCAAGTTTTAACGCTTGCAATAGGCAATCACGCTCCTGAATAACTTGTAATAATTGATTTTGTAACTCTTCTATAGAACTAAATTGAGCAATTTGTTGCTGGATAGCGATAGTATTGTCAGCATCGGCTTCAGAATTGATACCTGAAAACTTTTGAAATTCAGCTTTTACAGCTAATATAGCTTCCTGGTGCATTTTTGCATCTGCACGTCTTTGTTCTGCTTCTGTATTATAAAGCTGTCGCCATTTTTGCGAACTTTCCCAAGCTTCATCTCGTTCGTGCTGAAATTGCTTCATCTGTTGTGTCAGAGACTGAATTTCAGTTAACCACTTTTGGGTTAAATGGGTAGATTTATCAATATTTTCAGTCATTATTGTAGTTAGGAGTAGTTAATAGTTAGTAAATAGAGCAGTTTGACATTATTCTTTCTTGGTAGCAAGATAGCCTACTTTTAGTCAATTATCTCGCTCATTACGTCAAAAATATTACTGTATAATTATCATAATATGTTTCTTTATCGCGGTTAAAGATTGTCGCCAATACTACAGCGTAATACATATAAAACTTTCATATTCTAAATTTATCGTGAAGACTCATACATAAGATGAAAAAAACTATGGATTGGACTACTCCTCTTAAAGCACAACAGCTTGACTGTATTCAAAGGTTAAAATCAGGGTCTTTACTTAATTGTGAAACTTAAGGTCAGCATAGTGAATTAACAGTCATTTCAGGTAAGCGATTAAGAAAACTTAAGGATTTTTGTTGGGACATGGCTATTCAGCCTCGTTTTTTTCATTTTTTTCATCATCTAACATGGCGCACAATCAAAAAAACTTTTGCTAGGACAATGGAGACAAGACTATTAGGATTAGCTGCCGAAATAGCCTTTAATACCATGTTGTCTCTATTTCCGGCAATTTTGGCATTATTAACAGCAATTGGCTTATTTGCCGAATCCTTGCAAAATACATTTATTCAACTAGCAATACAACTGAGTCGAATTGTCCCCCAAGATGCTTGGATATTAATTCGTGATTTTGCAACTCATGAAATTGCCAACTCTAAAAATAGTAGTTTATTTTCTCTGAGTTTTATCATTACCCTTTGGACTGCTTCCGGGGCAATTAACACAGCCATGACAGCTTTAGATCAAATTCAGAAAATTCACCCCAAAAAAATGCGTCCTTATTGGCAAGCCAAACTCATATCTCTTGCCTTAACCATCGGCACTATCCTATTATTAATTTTAGCTTCTTTTTTAGTATTTATCAGTGATTTACTCTTGGGATTTGTTGTCAAAAACAATTCTTATTTAGTCTTCTTATTTCATCTTTGGCAATTTTTATGTTGGCCCTTAGCATTAACTACAGTGACAATCGCTTTTGCTTTTGTCTATCGCTATGGGTCAAGTAAATGGACAGCAAATACACCACTAATTCCAGGGGCAGTTTTAGCAGCTATTGTTTGGGCAATGGTTTCTGCACTATTTCGTCTTTATGTGAGCAATTTTGGCAATTATAATAAAGTTTATGGTGCAGTGGGAGCTGTGATCGTTTTAATGTTATGGTTATGGATGAGTGCCTTTGTCCTGCTAGTTGGACATCAATTAAATGTAACTGTTGGAGAAGATATGAATAATAACAGCAGAATTCAGGAGTCAGGAGTCAAGAATCAGATATAAAAATTTTGTATTTCATTTACCGATAATGTACTTTAAGATTTAGATAATAGAACAGTTGATTAAACAGCGATTGCAAATTATTAATAATGCCTAATTCTTCTGAACAGTTTTCTATTACACCTGATGGTTATGCACCTCGATTGCAGCGTCTACGTCAACTGAGTAGACTATTAGATAATATAGTTAATATTCCTGGCACAAAAGTGGGAATTGGGTTAGATCCCATCATTGGATTATTACCCATAGGTGGTGATGCTTTAGGACTCTTACTTTCTTTTTATATTATTGTTGAAGCTGCACAATTAGGCGTATCTACAGCCACATTAGCCCGTATGGTGATGAATGTGATTGTTGATTCCTTAGTTGGTGCTATTCCCATGTTAGGAGATTTATTTGATTTTGCCTGGAAAGCTAATAATTATAATATTATTTTATTAGAAGAAGCTTTAAAATCTCCCCAGGAAAACAAAAAAGCAGATAAATCCTTTATAGTAGTTTTTACTATAGGTTTATTTTTTCTTGCCATTGTCTTAATAGCCATACCTATGATACTACTAAGAATATTATGGTACTTGTTCACTGGTAGTTAATTATTCTATAAAATTATGAAAGATTGGTGGCAAGATAAGTTTCCCCAAGGGCGGCAAAATCTAGTTATTACTGATTCCCAAGGCTATCCTATTCAAATAGCCTATGGTGAAAAAGGTACAGGCAAACCGCTTATTTTATTACATGGTTTAGGCAGTTGGAGTTATAATTGGCGGCATAGTATTGAACCATTATCTCAATATTTTCGAGTAATCTGTTGTGATTTTAAATGTTTTGGTTTTTCAGAAAAGCCTGTATCTCGTCGAGAAGAAACAGGACATCAAATTATTGAATTAAAACGCATTATTCAAAGTTTATGTAATGAACCCCCCATCATTGTCGGAGAATCTATAGGTGCATTAATTTCTTTAGGATTAGCTGGTATAAATCCTCATGTAATTGAACGGTTAGTAGTCATTAATGCCCCTATTTTTACAGAAACCTTACCTCACTGGGCGATGGGTTTACTAGCACAAACACCAATAGAGATTATTCATGCAATTGATAATTTACGTCTGGCATATTGGTTTGCACCTTTAGTAAGAGAAGTGATGGGAACAGAAAGACGTAAGGTATTATATAATCCTTCATTATTAACAGAAGAAGATATTTATTGGATTACTTACCCATTCATTGAAATTCCTGGAACTCTAGTAAAAGTGGCGGAAGAATTACAAATTGCCGCTAAAGAAATTGAAAATTTGCGGATAAATCAGCCAAGTATGCTGAAAAATATTCAAAATAATCTCAAAAATATTGAATGTCCAACTTTGGTATTGTGGGGAGATCAAGATAGTTGGTTTCCTGCAAGTCATGGGGAAAAATTACATCAACATCTTCCTAATTCTCGGTTACAAATTCTAGAAAACTGTTATCATGATGCGTCCACAGGTTCTGCTGATGTGGTGAATGCTGCCATTTTAGAATTTTTAAAAGATACTAATTTTTGTTAAATAAATCCGATAGATAAAAAGAGAGTGGGAGGAGGCATACCAAAAGCCTGAAATCTCCCACTCTACATTTGCTGCTGTAGCGGCTAGGAATATATATAAATACTGCCAGTTATTTTAGGGGGGTTGACTGAAAAAAGACAGTATTTATATGCAGGTAATATTCCAATTGCAGCAAATGTGAAATCTGATCATTATTTAATAGTCATTTAATTGTTGATATATTGCTTTGTTTATGCTAGGTAAATGTTAGCATAAACTTAAATAGCTCAAAGAAAATAGTATGTAGTAACACCTGATAACCACACCCTTGAAGTCGTTTATCTTGCATTAATGTAACTGAAGTAATTAAAACTTGGTTGCCAAGTTGGCATTTTCTTCAAAGTCTCATCTGTGCAAGTTTTTAGAAAAATCGTGGATCTCGCTGTTGAGAACTATATTGAGATATATTCAGTAAGTCTGTGAAAAATTCTCTATGAGTATTCAGGGGATAGATTTTCTCTGGTGGCAAAATGATCAACAAATTTTCTCGATTAGATGGAGGAGATGGGAAATTTCGAGATTGATGGCGTTTTTGGGAGTTAAATTTTTGAATATAGCGATGGCGTTGACTACCTCTTTGGATTTCTTTAGAGTTTTGCAGTAAATAGAAAATCACAAAAGAACCTGAAGCACAGCAGAAAATCACAGCCAGTATTAACCATACTGGTATAGGATTGCTGGTATCCGCAAATGTGGAAACAGTTGATTGTACAGGTATAAATGGAGTTTCTGCTTGTGGCTGTGGCACATAGTCAGTATAACTAAGTTGATAATAGGCGAAAATAGTAACGCCAATAGGAATCAGGAATAAACTCGAAAACCAGATACCAGGATACTTTTGTAAGAAATGTACTAGGGTTTTTCTATTATCTGTATTTTTTTTTAATTCTTGTTCATTATCCATCACATTCATCACATCAATGATAATTCTGATCAGAGGAGAAACCAAAATTCTCCCCATTTTCCTAATCCCCAATTCCCTTAACTAACTGGTGAATGTCTTTCCATTGCTAGTTGAATTAACTGATCTACCAATTGGACAAAGGTTATACCAGAATTAGCCCAGAGTTGGGGATACATACTAGTAGAAGTAAATCCGGGTAAAGTGTTAATTTCGTTAATGAAAATTTCTCCCGTTGCTTCCACATAGAAAAAGTCTACTCTGGATAAACCAGCCGCATCAACAGCCGCAAAAGCTTGTAAAGCCATTTCTTGAATTTGTTGTGCTACCACATCTGGTAAGTTGGCAGGAATAAATAAATCAGCTTTACCTGGAGTATATTTAGTTTCATAATCGTAAAAATCACTATTAAAAGTAATTTCACCAATGACGGAAGCTTTGGGATGATCGTTACCTAAAACCGCACATTCAACTTCTCTGGCCACAACTGCGGCTTCCACAATAATCCGTCTATCATAAGTTGCCGCATTGTCTAAAGCTGTTTCTAATTCCTGACGGGATCGCACTTTAGCAATTCCTACCGATGAACCAAGATTAGCAGGTTTGACAAAACAGGGATAGCCCAATGTGGTTTCAATGTCATCACACAGTTTGGGGAATACACAAGGATTTGACCAAACTTCCGCCCTCGTCACAGCTTTATATTTTACTTGAGGTAGTCCCGCTTGGGCAAAAGCCATTTTCATGGCAATTTTATCCATTCCCGTGGCTGAACCCAACACCCCAGAACCAACAAAGGGAACTTGCATTAAAGTCAATAAACCTTGAATTGTCCCATCTTCCCCATTAGGCCCGTGCAAAACGGGAAACCAAAGATCAACTTCTTCAGTTTCCGGTGGAAATTGCCATAAATTGGGAGTTGTGGTTAGGGGTTCTTGGGGAACACCAGATGTTAAAACTTGTTGTGCGACTTCTCCTGCTTGCCAAACACCATCCTTTTGAATGTAGAAAGGTAAAAGTGCGTATTTATTAGCATTTTCCTCTAAACTTAAACCTTGAGCGATCGCCCGTGCCGAAATTATAGAAACCTCATGTTCTCCAGAACGCCCACCAAACAGTAAACCCACCCTTAACTTACTCATATTCTTCTCTATCTCCACAAATCCGCAATTTCCATTATCACTAAAGAAAGGGAACAGGGAACAGGGTGGGGGAGAATTGTGACTCAAGTAGTTTCTTGAATCTTCACAAAAAATCCAACGGGAAAGTGAATATATTTATGTTACCCTAGTATAGTTGTCTAAATTCCGCACATCTGGGAATTCGGGTGTTTCTTAAATTGAGAAATGCACCTAGATGGAGGTTTAACCCGAATAGGAGTAACAAAATATGCCAGTAGTTTCCTTGGCTCAAATGATGGAGTCAGGAGTTCACTTCGGTCATCAAACCCGACGTTGGAACCCCAAAATGTCTCCTTATATCTACACCTCTCGAAATGGTGTACATATTATTGACTTGGTACAAACAGCCCAGTTAATGGATAACGCATATAACTATATGCGAACTCAATCCGAGCAAGGTAAAAAATTCCTGTTTGTTGGCACTAAGCGTCAAGCAGCCGGAATTATTGCCCAAGAAGCCCTCCGTTGTGGTTCTCACTACATTAACCAACGTTGGTTGGGTGGAATGCTCACCAACTGGGCAACAATTAAAACCAGAGCAGACCGTCTCAAAGATTTAGAACGGAGAGAAGAAACCGGCGCACTGGATTTATTGCCAAAGAAAGAAGCTTCCATGCTCCGTCGGGAAATGGCAAAGCTGCAAAAATACTTGGGCGGCATTAAAAATATGCGGAAAGTTCCTGATATTGTGGTCATTGTTGACCAGAAACGGGAATATAACGCAGTTCAAGAATGCGAAAAATTGGGTATTCCCATTGTGTCTATGTTAGATACAAACTGTGACCCAGATGTTGTGGATATTCCCATCCCCGCTAACGATGACGCAATTAGATCTATTAAGTTGATTGTTGGCAAGTTAGCAGATGCTATCTACGAAGGCCGTCACGGTCAACTAGAAGCGGAAGAAGATTACGAAGAGTATTCTGACGAAGAGTACGAATATGATGAAACTGAGTTCAGTGAATCATCAGACGACGAAGAATAAGCGACTTCCAAACAATTAATTCTCTTTGAGGGTGTGTTTTGTCGGTGTCTTGAATGCCATTATCAGTCTTGACACACCCTCTATCAGGATTTCAAGATGAAAAAATGATCAGGATTAATCTTAAAATCGTGATTAATTAATAGTTAGTTGTATCTGTCAAGTTAGGAATTGAGGCAACATGGCGGAAATATCTGCAAAACTCGTCCAAGAGCTACGCCAAAAAACCGGTGCTGGCATGATGGACTGCAAAAAAGCACTGAAAGAAAATGATGGCGATATCGAAGCATCCGTAACTTGGTTACGGCAGAAAGGTATTGCCAAAGCTGACAAAGGAAGTAGTCGCATTGCCGCAGAAGGTTTAGTAGAAACCTACATTCAACCGGATGGACAAGTAGGTGTACTCATAGAAGTTAACTGTCAAACTGACTTTGTTGCTCGTAATGAAGCTTTCAAAGCCTTAGTTAAGAACCTGGCGCAACAAGCTGCAACTGTTGATAGTGTTGAGTCTTTATTAGCTCAACCCTATATTGAAAATTCCAAGGTCACCGTTGATGAATTCATCAAAGAAACCATTGCTACTCTTGGTGAAAATATTCAAGTGCGACGCTTTGTTAATTTCTCCATTAGTGGCAGACCAGGAACAGCAGACAGCTACATTCACACTGGTGGTCGCGTTGGTGTATTAGTGGAATTGAACGCTCAAACCGCTTCAGCAGTTGCTAATGAAGAGTTCCAAAACTTGGCGAGAAATGCCGCAATGCAAATTGCCGCTTGTCCTAATGTTGAGTACGTTAGCGTAGATCAAATCCCTGCCGAAATTGTCTCCAAAGAAAAAGACATCGAAATGGGTAAGGACGACTTGGGCAATAAACCAGAGAACATCAAAGAAAAGATTGTTCAAGGTCGGATTGAAAAACGCCTGAAAGAAATGACTTTACTAGACCAACCTTATATCCGTGATCAAAGTATTTCGGTAGAAGACTTAGTGAAGCAAGTAAAATCCAAAGTTGGCGAAGATATTCAAGTTACTCGCTTTGTCCGCTTTGTATTGGGTGAAGGCATTGAGAAGAAAGAAATCAGCTTTGCTGATGAAGTTGCTGCCCAAATTGGTGCTAAGTAATTTTGCTCTTAGTTAGTTGTGGGGGTTTAGCAATGCTAAACCCTGTTTTTCCTACAGGTCACGTGCAATACGCTGGCCTGTATTTTATTGAAATGATGATTATTTTGGGAAATTTGCGTATATTCTTAGTATAGCAGGCAATCAACAGGAGGGAATAGGTAAGAATTTTACCAATTACCAATTACCAATTACCAATTACCAGCTTAAAATTATGGCCAGAGCAATTGAACGCATACAAAAAGATATTACTGAATTAGAAGAGGCAATTAGGGCGATCGCCGAAGAACTCAAATTATCTTATACTAAATATCTAAATGTCTTAGGACCAGCTTTACAACAACAACTAATTTTGGCCAGTTATTATCTGTGTACTCAAGGATATCCTGAAGAATTTCTCAAATTATCACTCAACCAGAGGCAAAAATTACAACAAAGTATTCGTAAATTAGGTCAAGAAGCTGCTACACAATTAATTATTCATACTCAGCCGTCAGAAGTTTTACCCATAGAGCCAGTATCAGAAACTGAAATACACGAAACTGAGGTAGAAGAAAAAGAGCTAGAAGCAAAAGAAGAAAATAACCAATACCCTCAAATCGTAGATTCTTCTAATCCTGTAGCAATAGCCCAATGGCAACAAAATTTAGAAGAGGCTATTGAGGAAACTTTAAAAAAAGTCTCTCAAACTACTAATATCTTCATCCAAAAAACAGGGATTTTACCCCAAAAATTACCAGAACCGGTTTTAGTAGCGGCTGCTGCTGCGGCATCTTCACAATCTTCTAGTGATCTAATACCTAGTCCCCCTAATATATTAAATTTAGTTATAGAAATTAGTGATGAGGAAGACTCGGAAGATTCTAACCTGACTCAGATTATGGCTATTCATCTGCGTTTGGGAGAAATAGAATTTGCAGATAGGGAAGTGTTAGCTAGACGTAAAATAATTCGTAATATCTTACTGCAACTTCATAAACTAGGACAGGAATATAAAAAAAGGCAAAAAGAACTAAAAATTGCTGAAGCCGAAGCTGCTTGGCGTGCCAGTTGGTTTGAAGAATAGTCAGCAATTACCAATAACTAATAACTAATGACCAATGAGCAATGAAACACCCGATTGGATAAGATTACATAAAGCCTTAGCATTTGAGGCGGAAAATGGCTTTGTAGATTTAGTCGGTAAGCAATACCGATTTAGTGAATTTCTATGTTTAACTTTTGGTAAATTTCCCACAGCTTTACCAGCCCAAGAAAGACTCCGTTGGCATCAAATAGGAATGCAGTTTGCTAATTATCCCAATTTGTCATTAACCCAAAGACAACATTTAATCGCGGAAGTTAGAAGATATCTAAATCAACTACAACAAGAATTAGAAACACAAGCAGGATCACCCACTCAAACTTACCAATCTAAAAATCCTAATCCCACAACTCCAATTGTCGCTGAGATCAGTAAAAAACTAGCTCCAAAACTAGACCAAAAACTCAGCGATTTACCAGAAATTGGTATAAGAAAAGCTGAAAACTTAGCGCGGTTAGATTTACATACTGTCCGGGATTTATTATTTTATTATCCTCGTGATCATATTGATTATGCCCGTCAGGTAAATATTAGTGAACTGGAAGGAGGAGAAACAGTAACTATCATAGCGACTGTTAAAAGATTTAATTTCTTCACCAGTCCCAAAAACAAAAAGTTATCAATTTTAGAATTAATCCTTAAAGATAATACAGGACAAATTAAAGTTAGTAGATTTTTTGCCGGGGCGCGTTTTAGTAGTCGTGGTTGGCAAGAAAGTTTAAAACGCCGTTATCCTGTAGGTAGTTTATTGGCTGCTTGTGGGTTAGTCAAAGGTAGTAAATATGGGTTAACTTTGGATAACCCAGAACTAGAAGTTTTGGCAGATCCAGGAGATACTATAGATTCTTTAACTATTGGGCGAGTTGTTCCTATTTATGCCCTGACAGAAGGGGTAATGGCAAATACAGTCAGACAGGCTGTAACGACGGCTTTAACGGCAGCAGTCAATTTAAAAGATCCTTTGCCGAAAGGTTTACGCGAAAAATATGCTTTGATGGAATTGAAAGATGCCATTCCTAATATTCATTTTCCTAAAGATAGCGACTCTTTAAAAACTGCCCGTCGTCGTTTAGTATTTGATGAATTTTTCTATTTACAAATTGGTTTATTGCAACGTCAAAAACAGGCTAAAGCAATTCAAACAAGCGCTATTCTTGCACCAACAGGTAAATTATTAGAACAATTTAACGAAATTCTACCCTTTAAATTTACTAAGGCTCAACAAAGAGTTATTAATGATATTCTCAATGATTTACAAAAACCTACACCCATGAATCGTTTAGTTCAAGGTGATGTAGGTTCAGGAAAAACTGTTGTTGCTGTTGTGGCTATTTTAGCCGCCATTCAATCAGGTTATCAAGCAGCGTTAATGGCTCCCACTGAAGTATTAGCAGAACAACATTATCGTAAGCTAGTAAGTTGGTTTAATCTCCTCCATTTGCCAGTTGAATTATTAACAGGTTCGACAAAAATAGCCAAAAGAAGAGAAATTCATGCTCAATTAGAAACGGGTGAATTGCCTTTATTGGTGGGGACTCATGCTTTAATTCAAGATAAAGTTAATTTTCAAAGTTTGGGTTTGGTTGTCATAGATGAACAGCATCGTTTTGGGGTGGAACAAAGGGCAAAGTTACAACAAAAAGGTGAACAACCTCATGTTTTAACTATGACTGCAACTCCTATTCCCCGAACTTTAGCATTAACAGTTCATGGTGATTTAGATGTGAGTCAAATTGATGAATTACCACCAGGAAGACAACAAATTAAAACCACGATGTTAAGTGGCCAACAACGTCCCCAAGCTTATGATTTAATGCGTCGAGAAGTTGCCCAAGGTAGACAAGTTTATGTGGTTTTACCTTTGGTAGAAGAGTCAGAAAAATTAGATTTGCGTTCTGCTGTAGAGGAACATCAAAAGTTACAAGAAAGTGTTTTTCCTGATTTTCAAGTTGGGTTATTGCATGGACGCATGACTTCAGCCGAAAAAGAAGAGGCCATTAACAAATTCCGGGATAATGAAACTCAAATAATCGTTTCTACCACTGTAATTGAAGTGGGGGTAGATGTGCCTAATGCCACGGTGATGCTAATTGAACACGCGGAAAGATTTGGGTTATCACAATTGCACCAATTACGAGGTCGTGTGGGTCGGGGTGCAGCACAATCTTATTGTTTATTAATGAGTAGTTCTAGAAGTCCTGACGCTCAACAACGGTTGAAGGTGTTGGAACAGTCTCAAGACGGATTTTTCATCTCGGAAATGGATATGCGGTTTCGTGGTCCTGGTGAAGTGATGGGAACTCGTCAATCAGGTGTAGCAGATTTTACTCTGGCTAGTTTGGTGGAAGATGAGGATATCTTACTGTTAGCGCGACAAGCAGCAGAGAAGGTGATTGATATGGATGCTAGTTTGGAACGTTGGCCGTTGATGAAGGATGAATTACAGTATAGGTATGCTCGGTTGATGGGAGGAGCAATTTTGACATGAACATGAATGTAGGGATAATTGATGAATGATTTAGAGAATATTTATCATAGTGCGGTTGATTTTGTAGAGAGTAAGACTGATTTAACTATTTTACCGGAAAAATGTCCTTATTCTTTGGGTAAGTTGTTAGATGATGATTATTTTTTAAGTGTATAAGTTTTAGATTTTTAATTAATAGGACTTACGCATAAGTTATGGAATAACGAACCGCAGAGGACGCAGAGGACGCAGAGAAATAAGGGTTTGAGAGATATTGTGCGTAAGTCCTGATTAATTTGAATTTGGGTGATTTATCAAAGCAAAAGTTTTTAAAAACTACTTTTATACAAAATCCCCGACTTCTTTTGTTATCTGGTTCATAGATGATGAACTGATGTTAGAAGTCGGGGATATGAGTTTTATTACTTTTCATTTTAGGCGATCGCTAAATCTCTAGTTTTCTAAGATTTTAAGACTGGTTTCCATTAATTCCAATCTAAAGCGACCAGAAAAACGTCCCAAGCTATTGTCTCTGCAGTGCGTCGGTAGTTGTTTCCATTAATTCCAATCTAAAGTGATCGGGAAAGAGTTCGTCTAGGGAGCATTAACCAGTAAGGGTTTTAGCTACCAATTCGACGCATCATTAAAAAACATTATAAACATAGCTAAAAATAACGTCAAGTACAAGTGATGATCAGATCAATTTCTGAAGAATGTTGTTCATAATAATCCCAAGCTGCTGTTAAATCTTCCGATGTCAAACTCGGATAATTTTGCAGCAATTCTAGATCATCTGCTCCCTGTTTTCTCAATGACACCAACACCTATATAGGAATGCGAGTATTACGAATCCGCGCATGGCCACCACAAATTCCCGGAGTTTCTTGGATAGTGTGATATCTTAGACGACTTTCTAAAAGTGTTCTTTCTTCTGGGGAAAGTGCCTCAATTACTTGTACCGGAGAATTAACTAATTGTTGATTCATAGTATAATGTGGAATATAATAATTATTACTGAAATTATAATTGCTCTCTCACCCAACTCCTAAACCTCTTAATAGTTGCATTCCTCCCATTTTCAAACCTCCACAACTCAGGAACTTTTAAAGATTGATAAATATGCGGATGAGTGACTTATTTAGGTGATATTTTAATTTCCACTTTTTGATTTAAAGCTGCCGCAATTCGAGCTAACATAGACAAAGAATGTCCCTCATAATCTGCATCTTCTAATCTAGCAATCACTGACTGAGTAGTACCAACTAAATCAGCTAACTGTTTTTGAGTTAGTCCAGCTTGTTTCCGAGCATCGTAAATGATTTGAGATACTTGAGCATTTAATGAAGATTCTCTCAACATCTCTTGTAATTCTATATCTTCCTTCATCATTTTGTGAATAATTTTCATTGCATCATTAGTTTTCTTCATCTACTTCTTCCTCTGGTTCTGTATAAGTATGAATTTCTGGATTGAGTACAAATAAATTCTTATATTTTAATGCTAAATCAATGTCTTTCTCTGAAACTTGATTATCTTCTTTAATCATGGCATGAGCTAAAATCACGACATTTTGTCCATGAAAAAAATAGAGGATTCTATACTGTACTTTAATGTGCTTCGCTCTTAACTCATAAATCCCATCTTTCAAAAAATCTGCTGCTGGTCTTCTTAATTCAAAACCGTACTCAGCTAATTGTTCAATTCTCGCAATACAGTTTGCATATCCTTTGCGATCTTGTTTGATGAGTTTTTTTAACCAATTCAAAACAAGAACTTCTCCTCTATCGTCCTGAAAGAAAATGATTTGCGTTTCTGGCATTGTTGAGGATGGATTTACGTTTATTATTGATTATATAGCAAAAATGCGATTAATACTTCTACCCTATTAACCCTTCTTTTTTCCACGCCTTTGCGTCTTTACGTAAGAAAACTCTTAGATCAATCGCTTAACATTTTACATGAGAATATCAGAAACTCAAAACACTGTCAAGAGCGATCGCCCAAACAACCAAAACTCGTAAAATAATTGAGAACATTATCAATAATATTGAGAATAGAGGGGGATTTATTGACACAAAACTTTTTTTCAGAAATTTAGAATATAACGCAGATAAACGCAGATACATACAAATAAAAAATAAGGGCGGGTTTTAAACCCACCCTCGATAAATTAACGTTTGGCTAATTTCTTGGCCATTTTGCGGAGACGAATTGATTGAGGTGTAACTTCTACCAATTCATCTGGGGCGATGTATTCCAAGGCACGTTCTAAACTCATGTCTATTGGTGCTTGCAATTGCACAAGTTCATCACCACCTGCGGCACGGTGGTTAGTTAATTGCTTGGTTTTACAAACATTCAATTCTAAGTCTTGAGGACGATTATGTTCACCAATAATCATGCCTCTGTAAACCTTAGTACCGGGACTGATAAAGAATGCGCCTCTATCTTCAGCGTTTTTCATGGCGTAGAATGTAGAAACACCTTCTTCAAAGGAGATAAGAACTCCTTTGTTGCGGGCTTCAATATCACCACAAAGTGGACGGTAATCAAGGAAACTGTGGTTCATGATACCTTCACCACGGGTCATCCGCATGAATTCACCCCGGAAACCGATTAAACCACGGGCAGGAACGATAAACTCTAACTGAGTGCGATCGCCACCACCGGGCTGCATATCTTGCATTTCGGCTTTCCGTTGTCCTAACCGTTCAATACAGCTACCAACAGCATCAGCAGGAACGTCTAATGCTAGAAGTTCATAAGGTTCGCAAGGTTGACCGTTAACTGTGCGGTAAATTACTTGGGGTTGAGATACTTGGAACTCAAAACCTTCACGACGCATGGTTTCAATTAAGATACCCAGGTGTAATTCACCTCGACCAGAAACCAAGAATTTATCGGGAGAGTCGGTTTCTTCAACGCGCAAAGCTACGTTGGTTTCTAATTCACGGAACAGGCGATCGCGCACTTGGCGAGATGTTACCAATTTACCCTCCTGACCAGCAAAAGGTGAATCATTCACCCAGAAGGTCATTTGTAAAGTTGGTTCATCTACCTTAATTAAAGGTAATGCTTGAGGTTCATTAGGATCTGTAATAGTTTCGCCAATATAAGCATCAGCAAAACCAGCTACAGCCACAATATAACCAGCAGTGGCTTCTTCCATTTCTACCCGCTTCAAGCCTTCAAATCCCATCAATTTGGTAATTTTACCCTTAACAATACTGCCATCTTCCACTACTAAGGCAGCTTGTTGTCCAGCGCGGATAGTTCCATTATGGATTTTACCAATGATAATCCGGCCTAAATATTCAGAATAATCGAGGGTGGTAACTTGCAATTGTAGGGGTTTTTCGGGATCTCCCACAGGTGCAGGAACATGACGGAGAATAGCATTAAATAGAGGCTGCATATCTACAGATTCAGCTTCTAAACTTTCTTTAGCGAAACCCGCCATGCCGGAAGCAAATAAATACTTAAAGTCGCACTGATCTTCGTCTGCACCTAATTCTAAGAACAGATCCAATACTTTATCCACAGCAATATGGGGGTCAGCTTGGCCTCGGTCAATCTTGTTAATAACGACAATAGGACGCAGTCCTTTTTCCAAAGCTTTTTTCAGCACAAAGCGGGTTTGGGGCATTGGTCCTTCGTTGGCATCAACAATTAGCAAACAACCGTCTACCATGCCGAGAACTCGTTCTACTTCTCCACCGAAGTCAGCGTGTCCAGGGGTATCAACAATATTAATCAGGGTTTCTTTGTAGCGAACCGCCGTATTTTTAGAAAGAATTGTAATGCCTCGTTCCCTTTCCAAATCATTGGAGTCCATGACACAATCCGGAACGTCTTCGCCTTCGCGGAAAATGCCGGACTGTTTGAGGAGAGCGTCAACAAGGGTGGTTTTACCGTGGTCAACGTGGGCGATAATGGCGACGTTACGAATTGGGAGCGTCATAGAGGGTTTCGGTAAACTTTAGTGTTTTTAGATTAATAAGCTAAATGTTCGCTTGTTTTAACAGAAATGGGGATGATTTGCCATATCTGTAACGAACCTTTAATAATTCTAGCGTAATTGTCACAAATATTGTTATTTTGACAATAAATAGCAAAAGTATTTTTATAAGGGAAATGCCGAAAACCCTTGAAGATGTAGCTTCCTAAGTCAGCTACATCTGTGCTTTAGACAAGGGATGAAGGCTAGTTGCAGGATAAATCCTGCATTGACATTAATCGCGTTGCTG
>JACCDP010166083.1_pt1 | contig 16886 bp, 13 predicted proteins | sample 7445841 | NCBI WGS metagenome assembly JACCDP01 (sample SAMN15323441, study PRJNA562643) | freshwater metagenome | isolation source: river surface water | place: USA:Blue River Watershed | collected 2017-08-17 | reverse complement strand
GGATAAAAGTTTCTTTCGCGCATTACCTTTTTACCATTCTGCACCTTGTATACCTTTTCTACAGGAAGGAAGATCTGTTTGATAACAGTATCCCAACCGTTGCGCATGATATCTTTATCCAGGTATTCCTTAACCTTCTTCTCCTTGCCACTGATCACGCGAAGGACATACCACTTGGTTTCTTGTTGTGTAGTTGTTTCCATTACTTGAACAATGAGTATACGAATTTAAGAACGGAACTGCTGCCGAGATCAAGCACCCAAACAATGGCGGTGATCACCAAGGTTGCCACCAACACGATCATGGTTGACTGCTGAAGCTGCTGCCAGTTGGGCCAGGTCACTTTTTCCATCAACTCATTGTATGAGTCCCTGAAGTATGTCTGGATCTTGTTCATTTTGTTTTTTTTGAAGCGAAGTTTGCTAAGATAGCAAAGTTTTCATTTGCACGGGCACTAGGATTCGAACCCAGATCAAAGGTTTTGGAGACCTCTATTCTACCATTGAACTATGCCCGTTCTTAAGAAACAAAGTACCCGGATTTAAACCCAGGTACTTTGTCACATGTATGCTTTGAGGCTAATCCTCGTTAAAGGAAAGCCATAAAGGCTTATTTCAGGATTTCAGTCACCTGACCAGCACCTACGGTACGGCCACCTTCGCGGATCGCGAATTTCAGACCTTTTTCCATGGCGATAGGCTGGATCAACTTCACTTTCAGGTTGATGTTGTCACCAGGCATTACCATTTCGGTTCCTGCAGGAAGTTCGCACTCTCCGGTTACGTCTGTAGTACGGAAGTAGAACTGAGGACGGTATTTGTTGAAGAATGGAGTGTGACGGCCACCTTCGTCCTTGCTCAATACGTATACTTCACCGTTGAATTCAGTGTGTGGAGTGATGGAACCAGGCTTACAGATAACCATACCACGACGGATCTGGCTTTTCTCAATACCACGGAGGAGGAGACCGGCGTTGTCACCAGCTTCACCTTCGTCAAGGAGTTTGCGGAACATCTCAACACCTGTAACGGTTGAAGTGAGCTTGTCTTCCTGCATACCTACGATCTCAACACCTTCACCTACTTTGATCCTACCGCGCTCGATACGACCTGTAGCAACAGTACCACGACCAGTGATGGTGAATACGTCTTCTACAGACATCAGGAACGCCATATCAACTGGGCGGGGAGGCAATGGAATGTAAGCGTCAACAGCATCCATGAGTTCATTCACGGTAGCTACCCACTTCTCTTCACCTGCAAGGGCACCGGTAGCGGAACCTTTGATGATGGGAGTGTTGTCGCCATCGAAACCACGCTTGGTGAGTTCCTCACGGATCTCCATTTCAACGAGTTCCAACAGTTCCATGTCGTCAACAAGGTCAACCTTGTTCATGAATACAACAATACGGGGAACACCTACCTGACGAGCAAGAAGGATGTGCTCCTTGGTTTGGGGCATAGGACCATCGGTAGCAGCTACCACGAGGATGGCTCCATCCATTTGGGCAGCACCGGTGATCATGTTTTTCACGTAGTCGGCGTGACCTGGACAGTCAACGTGCGCATAGTGACGTGTATCAGTTTCGTATTCAACGTGAGCGGTATTGATGGTGATACCCCTTTCTTTTTCTTCAGGAGCTCCATCGATCTCATCATACTTCTTGGCTTGTGCGAGACCCTTTTTTGAAAGGATGTCGGTAATAGCTGCAGTCAAAGTGGTTTTACCATGGTCAACGTGGCCAATGGTACCAATGTTTACGTGCGGTTTGTCCCGCTTGAAGGTCTCTTTAGACATTGTTATCCGTTTTTGTTTGTTTTTACTTTGTTATCTATTGAACGGCCGCAAAGTTATTCACTTTGGGCGATATTCAAAAGTTTTTTCCCTGGTAGGGAATGGAGCCGTTGATGAGAATTGAACTCACGACCTCTTCCTTACCAAGGAAGTGCTCTACCACTGAGCTACAACGGCAATTACCGCACAGCTAGGCGGTGATGAGCGGGAGACGAGGCTCGAACCCGCGACCTATAGCTTGGAAGGCTATCGCTCTACCAACTGAGCTACTCCCGCATGTGTAACATTGATCAAAAGTCCTTCCACAGATCAATGGAGAAATGTGGGCAGGAGTGGATTCGAACCACTGAAGTCGAAAGACAGCGGATTTACAGTCCGCCCCATTTGGCCGCTCTGGAACCTGCCCAATTCACCAATACTGAGCCAGAGAAGGGACTCGAACCCCCGACCAGCTGATTACAAATCAGCTGCTCTACCAGCTGAGCTACTCTGGCTTAATGATGCGGAATCATGGGTTTGACTTCCCCGATGTTACACCTATGTTAAACAAAGAACTCCCCTATTTTTTAGGGAAGGCAAAGGTAATGGAAAATGTCAAATGCAAAAATTTTGTTCCTAATTTTTTGGAAATATTTCAGCTCCTCATGCCAGCTGCTTTTCCTTGGCCTTTTTGAGCTGTATCAGCATGGAATCCAGCGCCATATCAAAAGACTCTTCAAAGGATTTGGTGCTTTGTTTTACGAACAATTCATTCTTGGGGATTTTGACCCTGATCTCTGCCACTTTATCCTTGATCTGGTGCATGACATTGTCCAATTTTAAAAATACATCCACCTTCATGATCCTGTCGTGGTGGTTCTCCAGCTTGCTGATCTTCTTGTTGACATGTTCGATGAGTTTTAGATCAGCCTCAAAATGCACATTGTGAATATTTACCGTCATGGCTTGATTTTTAGAGAGTTTTGAGTAATAAAATCAACAACCATAAGTTACGAACAGCCAGCCCCCTTTCAAAATAAAGTTTTCTTAAAATGACAAAAATCATCCTTTGGGATGTGCCTTCTTGTGAATGTCACGCAGCCTTTCTATGCTGTTGTGGGTATACACCTGTGTGGCAGCCAAACTGCTGTGTCCAAGCAACTCTTTGACGGCATTGAGTTCAGCCCCATTGCTGGTAAGATGGGTGGCAAAACTGTGGCGGAGCACATGCGGACTTTTCTTTTCAGCAGTTGTGATGGTTGACAGGTGTTTCTTGACGATATCATATACTTGGCGGGCTGAAAGCGGTTTGCCTTTGGAGGACAATATCAAGTTGTCAGATAAGATTTCTGATAAGTGGACGACCTTCTCCTTTTGATAGTCCTTTATTTGATCCGCTATTTCCATGCTGATGGGAATGATCCTTTCCTTGTTCCCCTTCCCCAGTACTTTGATTTGCGTTCGGGCCAGATCGATTTGGGAAGCTTTGAGGTTGACCAATTCGCTGACCCTCATGCCGGTGTGATAGAGCAGGCTGATGACAAGATATTCCGTTTTTCCTGCCCAATCATCCGGAAAGACCCTGTGCTGCAAGAGCTCTTCCATACGGTCCTGTTCTACATAACTAGGCAGTCTTTTTCGGGATTTCAGCACCTGAACCGACTTGGCAGGATTGGAGGACAGCATACCTTGTTGGAGGCAGAACTTGAAATAGGACTTTAGGGAGGATATTTTACGGTTGATGCTTCTGGGCTGCATTTTGATCAGGGTCATGGAGGCCATCCAAGAGCGGACCATGGCCGGACGGATCGATTCCGGTTCGTTTATTTCAAATTGTGCCTGAAGAAATTCCCAGAAAACTTTCAAATCATCCCCATAGGCCCTGAGGGTATGGACTGAAAACCTCTTCTCAAACTTGATGTGGTCGAGGAAAGCTGCTATGGAGGGATGCTGGGTTTCAGGCATAAAAAAAGTAGTCATAAAGTTATGAAAACCAATGACTACTTGAATATTTTAATTAAGCGAAAGTAGCTTATGCTTCGATGGTGCCGTTGAAGATCTGCTGCTTGTAGATCGCTTTGAGCACCTCTCCCCTGCGCTTCACAGAAGGCTTTGTAAACGATTGACGTTCACGAAGTTGCAACAATACTTTGGCTTTCTCGTACTTCTTCTTGTACTTCTTCAGGGCTTTGTCGATGTTTTCGCAGTCTTTAGAGTCAATGATGAGCATGATTTGTAATTAAGAGTGCGAAGTTATACAATTTTTTTTATTGCAAAATTCAAAAGAAGGGAAAATTTAAGATTCAGAGCAAGTACTTCCCACCTCTGCATCATCATTTGTAGCAGATTTCCCAACACATAAAGTAGCTGTTTCGTTGGTATTCAATTCTACCAGGGTAGGCTTTGACCAGGTTTCAAGATTGTTGTTCATAAAAAAGGTTTGTTCGAAATTATGCTCATTTCTAAAAAGGAGGAACCGATAAATAGAAAATAATTGGAAAAAATATCGAATGTCTATAATCTTAAACTCAGCAATTTCAGGCACCTGTTCATATCGAATCAATTTCATAATATCCGTTCCATGTAACTTTTTAACCTGAGCATTGTAATATGCCAACGTTCTACTGCTATCCTTCCCGGCAGCACTTGAACATTCGATTCTCTTTCTGATGTCTGCAGATTGCGAAAAATACTTGTCATTTTCTAAGATTTCTTTTGGCACCAATCCTTGCATTGCTTTCTTTATCAGGAATTTTTGAAGCCCTTTGTAAAAAAAATAATGCTCGTTTATGCCCAATGAAAAATTCAGGAGTCTACCATCAGAAGTGGGATCGCAATACTGGATGCTTTTTAGTTCTGCATTTAAATACCACTTGCCATTTACATCTGCTAAATACTTTTTCAGGATGTGCCTTCTTTCTTTTTTGGGATTTAAATGAGAACTCTTTTGTAGGTACAAATTCAAATGAATAAATTGAAGATAATCTATACCAATATCCTTTTTATTGAAAACAAAATCTTTTGTTGAAGCAAAAAAGGTTTTGAATAGCGCAATGATACTTGCCAAATACTTGATAAGGGGAGAAAAAACCAACCGCCTTGCTATGTACCCCAAGCTGATATTGTTTTTATTCGCAACAAAAAACAAATCCTTGATCGTTGATATTATGTTGAATTGCAAGAGTTGGGATAGATGAAAGTATGGGGCAGACCAGGAAATGGAATAATTTCCAAATTGACCTGTAACAATGGTTTCCACTGAATCGGTTTTGGCAAAATCGATTATTCCCTGAATCCAGAAATTATTTTTATTGATGGTAGGATATAAAATACTTTGAGCATTTGCCTCTACCTGTAAAACATCCTTTTCCTTGAAGTCCAAATAACGGGGAATGATTTTCTTGTACTGCGATAACAAGATATTTACATATTTGCTTTCATCAGATCTATCCTGTTTTTCCGGTGGAATAGAATCAAGAAAAGCAGGATAATGGGTATACGAATGAATACTCGATCCCGAATTGTCTGAATGTATAGCGGCAAGAGCAGCTACTGTGGACGAATCAACCCCTGCGCTAAGAAAAACCCCTATGGATTTCTTTTTTTTAACCCTCGCCCTCACCGCTTCAGAAATATGAAAAAAGAAATCATTTGTACAATCCTCAACATACTTGTAACGGATTTCTTTACCAGTTCCCAAGTCAAAATATTGTACCACTTTTAGACCAGCGGGTTTGCCAACCGTTAAAAAATGACCATGGTCTACTCTTTTTACTCTTTCGTCAAGTGTCTCACTTTTATAATGTTCGTTTTCTAAATGACAGATCAACCAAAAAATTCTTTTGTTGATGACAATGTTTTGATGAAAGAATGATTCAAAATAGTTAGGATAAGTACTGAATAAAATATTTCCACCATATTGACTGTACAATAACAAGGATACACCCGTTTGGTCTCTGGCCAATAACAATTCGCGTGAGTGAAGATCATACATCACAAAAGCCCAATCTCCCTCTAAATGGAAGACAGCTTTTTTCTTCCATTTCTTGTAAGCCAACAAAACGAGGCTGGCATCTGAGCATTTGTCCAGTTCATTTTGCACCAAGCCAAGCTTGTCTCCCAATTCGTCACGATAGTCAAGCCGCAAGTGACCCGCTAAAATAAAATTCCCACAATCGCTGATCATGGACATTTCTTGACCACCTCGTTCAAATGGCTTTTTAAATCCAACCTGGCAAATAGCAAAATTTTGGCCTATAAAGGTTTCGACCCCATGATGATGGGGTGTATCAATAAGCTGCTGAAATTCTTTAAAAGACTGGACAGCGTCAACAATTCCATCCTGATTGAATATGCCAAAAAAACCACTCATGTTTTCGTTATTACACCTACTCCTGGTCTCCAAACCAGACGATTGGGGTATATCTTTCCACACCTATTTTACCAGTTACGACTGAAGCTCCAACACTAAGCCAGGCATGGGCCTCTAAATTGTTTTGCTCCTTCAATATTCCCAAATACAGCGTTGTGGGCACTCCTCTCCTTTTTAACATGATCTTACCGGTAACTGCCTGGTCAAAACACCGGCTTTTGTAGAAGGTAAAACGTGCAGCCCTGACAATGGCAATTTCAATGTGAGACCAATATTTTTGTTCTATCGTAGTATTTTCTGTTTCACACAGTTTCTTTCCAAGCCGAGCCGCTATGTATCGAAAAGGGATTAATACAATGAGAGACTTGGAAAAATGAAGCAACAGCCAAGCCTCTGTAAAAGCAAATACTTCCTTAAGAGAATACTTCATGAATTTTTGCTGATAATGTTTTTCTCAAGAAGTTGTTTCAAAAACAACCTTGTTTCTGTCTCACAAGTTTCCCGGTCAATATCATACTTGCTCATCAAGCGTACAATCAATTCTTCAAAAGAAATCGGATGGGATAGATGAGACCAAATTGTTGAACCAACCGCATCCAGCCCAAAGTAAAAGCCAGTGTCAATATCAAGCATGACAACATCCTCATCAATTTTCGATTGCATGATCTCTTTGTTTTGTGAATACTGCTCAGGCATTTTATAGTTTTTTCAATTCTTGAAAAATAATTTGGGCAACAGTTTTATGGCTGTTGACAGCATTGGGTCGAGCAAGAACAAATGTTGGAACCTGATTGGCCAGTTCACTAAAAAAAATAAAATGTTCCATTTTAAGGGCAGAAGCTCCCAGATATTGCCTGCGGTAGGCATTTTTATCCAATTCCCTGAACAACTCAATTCCGCTAAGCCTGGAAATCTTGGGTTGATCTACATCTAAAGATTTTTGAAGGATGAATATCGCCTCGGGCTTTTTATATTCCATTGAGAAACTGTCATGAAAATACATTCCATATTTATCCATGTTCTCTCTGATCTTTCTATTGGGCAATAGATCCAACGAATCAATTTCTAAAGTAGATTTCCAGAATTTCATCATTGGGTATGAAGAACAAAAGGTCCATTCGCCATCAATTGTCTTGGAAGGAACACATACATCATCAGAGAAAGGGGGAAGCCCCATTTTCATAAGCCCTGCCAAAGTGGTTGACTTACCAGCGCCGGATTCACCAAAAATCATGACGAGTTTATCTTCTTTCAATACTGCAGCACAGTGCAATGGAATGGTCTTGCGTTGATATAGCACTGCTGCAAAAGCATTGGATAAACAATACAACCGAATCAAATCAATTGATCCTGCTTCATCTGGATCAACAAGGATGTCTTTACCGCCAGAAACATAATATTGTGCAACCCCAGTAACTTTTAAAAAGTATTCCGTAGGGGTGACTGCGATATTTTCCTGATAAAGTCCATCTGTATGAATATTCAATGATGGGGGTTTTCCATACCGCAATTTCACAGATGGAACCGTGCATGTCGCTAAAGGAAATAGCTCCGGAAATTCAATCTCCGAATCGACGATCAAACCATATGCCCAATAGTGATACAAGTTTGGTTAATTTGTAATAAAGGATACACCCTACAACAACAGATGAAATATATAGATGATCTGAGCATTTTTGGGGAGCCCATGAGCAGGATTATAAAAAATGTGATTTTTATTACTTAATCAGCTGCCTTTTATCCAACTTGTCGCTCAAGAAAGAGAGAACCAAAATCTTTTCAGTTGCTGACAGGGTTTCTGTTGAAATAAGCATACTATCCAATCCTGCGATACGCCCATAGAAATGGGCGCATCAGGAAGTATAAAAAAAATAAAGAAGAGGGAAACGAGATGATTTTCCAGTCATTGGGACTGGTCAGAAAATTCAGGATAAATTTACCATTCCATTTATGTCTGCTCAAGCTCCACAAGTACCGGAAGTAGTTCCATCGGTTCTGATCCGTTTCATTGAAATGCGATCTTGAACCAATTGCTTTGGCAATATAATTTAATTGATATTGGTATTTGACCGGGTCAAGCATTGAACGCAATGCATCAGGCAGAGGCATGATGCCTGATCCATCTAAGACCAAAAGCGTAATATCCAAATGCTTTGAACAATTCAACTCAACTGCTCTTTGAACAATGCTATTCCAATCAAGACCAGATTTCAGTATTATTCTTGGCATATCCATTAGCCATTTTAGCCTAAACCATCCATGTTCAGTTCCATGCACACATAGATACAAGAACTCGTCACAAGGATGCATAGGAGCTATAGGGTTAAAGTCAAAATCCCCAAACGAGCTTCTTAATCGCCAATGCAATTCAACGGGCGGTGAATATCGACCTGCACTTGATGAAAAATAAATATCATGGTGGGTTGTTTTAAAATAATTCCATTGAGTAGGATTGAAATGGAGGATATTGGGAGATGGTTGAAATCCCAAACGGATGAGCTCTTCTGTCATCCATTGGATATTATCCTCCCCCACCCAAAGATCAAGATCCAATACATGGCGCTCTGCAACATCATCATAGAATCGTTCTGCAATAGCGGTTCCTTTGAGGAAAAACCCACTGATATCCTTTTCTTGCATCAAACCAAACAGCTTTGCTTGCAATGCTTTAGACTGCAATGCCCTGAGCTGGTTTTCTCGTACAACTTTCTCAAGCTTGTTAGAAAAAAAGGTAGAAAATAATCGGGTTTTTTGTTGGGCTTTCCACAACAAAGGTTCTACTCGGTGTCTGGTGGCACATTGCAATAACAAGTCTTGATCAGTGGACCGGTGTTCCTGCATAAACACCAAATCAAATTCAGACCATTCAGGCTTGCAAAGAATGATCAACAATTGAAGTGCTGGGGAGAAATCTTTGAAATCCATGGTTCAACCTTAGCGCATAAGATACATCTTACCGTATCCTCCTTGGAAATACTTTTCCGTATTGAAATTGCCTGTCTTCAGTTTTTCAATTTTTTTGCCATCTATTTCAGACATCACCCTGTACAGGTATACCCCATTGGCCAATGGTTGTCCAAATTGATCCCTGCCATCCCATTTATACTCCGTGATGTTATGGCCGATCCTCAGTGGCCCCAATTCATGCTTGTTGATCTCCTTAACGATTTTCCCGGTAACAGTAAAGATTTGTATGCTCAAATAAGAAGGCAATACCGCACCAGTAAGGGTAAAAACAAAGGATGTTGAAGTGGTGAATGGATTGGGATAATTCAGCAAATTGGTGATCATCGACTTGTTGACTACCTGAAAAACGACACTATAATCCAATGCCCCAGACAAATTATTGCTTCTATCTTTTGCTGTAACCATCAATTCGTATTCGCCGTCTTCTGTTAAGTATGGCTTGTATAACAAGGAAGCCGTATTGTTGTTACCCCCTAGTGGATTGACCGATGGTGTAAACTGCAAGGTATCATTGTCAAATCGTACTACTCGAATGGAACCATTGGGATATCGGATTCTTACAGCAAAAAGTGAAGTGTCGTTCAGGGCTAAAAAACGGCTATCATCTTTCAACTTGATGAGTATGGTGGGTTTGGGACTGACCATATCCTTGTTCAAGATATGCAGACCGTCAAATGTCACATCCAAGTTTGGGGCATAATTATCTGGTCGGACGTAGATATTCTTGTTCAGAAAATTATTGAACAGATATTGCTCCGGTTGAGCATAACCGGGATTGAAATTTACATAAATCGAATTATCTCCAACTAGGTTTTTGGTATCGATGGAGTAATTCAACTGAATGGTATCCTTGCTGACCAAAGGCTTTTTCATGCCATCAAACAAAACCTTGCTGTTGTTTTGGGGATCAGTTGCAGCGATAAACGTCCTGAGGCTGTCAAAGGAAGTATTGCTGATATTCCTAAAAGCCAGATTGATCAACAGGGGTTCCCCCACTTCCAGCGTATCTTTCAATGGGATTGCGTTAGACAGGGTCAATGCCCCCTCAGGAACAGGATCATATTTGACTTGGAGATACTTGCTGATGGAGGGCGTCCTGTATACAAAATCCTTTTTTGACTGAACAAGCTTTATGTATGGATACTCTCTGGCATCGATGAATGACAGCATGGTATCTTTTTGAATAGCTTGACTGGCATACAGTTCAACTTCAGAAAAATCAGTCTTCAATCCAATGACAGCAATCCTGGTAGTATCGGCAATGCCCAGTTCACTTGACATCTCTTTCCAATGGAGGGAATTCCATTTTTTTGCAGGACCCACAATGGTAGTGGATACTGCTCCCTCCGTTCCATAACTTAGATAATCGAAATTCAAATCTATAATATCCAGGATATTGCTCCCAATTTTTTCATCCTTCGCCTGTATACTCCCTTTTTCATCCTTCTCAAAAACAAGTATCATTGGGAGATTCTTGTTAAATGAGTCGATAACCTTGAAGCCATATTGTTTTAATTGATGATAAAGAGAATGATTGGGTCCATACAATAGCGTATCCTTCTTCCATTCATCAACAAATACTGTTTGCAGGGAAGTGTTGGCCCAATGGGTTGCAATAACCATTGTATTGGAAGGTATAGCATTCAAAAAGTCCATTATATACCTTCTGCCGGGTGCAGTTCCATAATAAAAATTAAACTGATTTTGTACCGCAGGAAAGCAGGGAGAAATACTATTGAACAGACCCGTGGCCCCTTGAGAAATATTTTTTAGGCCCAGTCCTGTTTTCTTGTCAAAAACCATAAACTCCAAACTGCCAAACGCTGCACTGCAGCCAGTCGTCCTGATCAAATTGAGATTTTGTGAAATTTGTGTATTCAGGTTAGGAAAGATCCCGGTTTTTATGGCCAACAAACCATTTTGCTTACCAAATTCCAAGTCTCTCCCATTGTAAACCAATTTATCATAGGTGTTTTTCAAATACTGAAAATAATGCGACTGGTTCCAGCCGGTTCTACTTTGTGAGAGATAAACAAATGAAGAACCGGACCAATTGTAAACCGCCCCCGTATCAGGCTTTTTGGCAACGCGCCAATAAAACACCAAACTGTCGCGCAAGGGCAATACCGGATTGAAATCAATGACTCCACCCAAAGAGGACTGAAGCTGGGTAACCTTCAGCGGTGAATCAAAGAGCGCTGTCGTATCCACTTCCAGGATATATTGAGCGGGCTTTTGAAGAAAATTACTCGTGGTTGCGGTGAGCTTTGGGCTAAGGGAATTCACGATCGAAAACTCTATGGGAAATACTGGCCTTACCTCGTCATCAGCAATGATAAAATTCTTTGTGACAAAATTGTTTGACCGGGTGATCTCTGATAGCAGCCCGACGGAATCAAGATATACCTGTATCTTATTTTGTCCCTTGTCGGAATATGGATTGATGGGAACAGCAATGTTTACAGAATCCGCCACATAAACGGGCGGTCTTCTTTGCCTGAACAATTCTACCCACTTCCCATCCGGCAACCCTCTCTTCACCAACAGATCAATGGAATCCTTGGTGGCCTTGCCAATATTATAGTATTTGATCTTTAGATCGAAATTGGCATGGGTGATGCTGAGGGGAAGGGGACTGATCCTGATCTGAGGCTCTTCAATGGCATAATCAGGTTTGAGATGAGAATACAACTGAACAGCAGGATCACCATTTAACAAAATCTGCTCAGCAGTGATGAGATTGTAATAATCATGCATCCCAATCTGCTGTATGATTTCCGTGATCACATTTGCCTGCAATCTTCCAAGGGTTGATGCATAATCCATCCCGGCCATCCGTTTGTACAAACTTGTTGTATAAATATTTAGATAGTTGACTATGCCGTAATGGGTACTGGCCAAAAAGCAAATACTGCCTTTGTTGGGAGTCAACACATAGTTCTCCGAAATAGACCGCTTCCCATTGCTTATCCTCAAGGTGTCATAAATAAAAAAATTACCTGCGTTGCACCCATTGGCAATAAACAAGGGATACCTCCCTGGATTGTCAAAGACATTGGGATTGTCCAAGTTGAACTCCATTGAATTGGCTGAAGAATGCCCAAAATAAGTGATCACCCCCAGGCCTTCTGAAAACAAACTACCCAGTAATCCAGAGTTCACCAGGTCTACACCCGCAGAAGTCACTTTCTCAAAAGTATAGACTCTCGCACCATAGGATGTATCCTCAACGTAGCGCCTGGCGCCATTCATATAGCCCAGGATCACTGATTGCAAGTAAGGATCACCGCCTCCAATGACATGTGCAAAATTCTTCATCCAGGCTTTACCGGCAATGCTCTGATCCAGTGGCAATAAAGCCTTGGCATGTTCTTTTACTTTTTCAAGATAAGCATTGATCTCATCTCCTCTCACCACCGAAAGCCTTCCAATGGGCACTTCCGGTGTAGGATCATTATCCGAGGAAGCCAATATATTATCAGATCCGGGGTTCCCAAATGTCGGAACCAGGTTCATTCTCTCCGTAACAGACCTTGATTCAAAACTGCGGTACTGATCATAGGTGATACCCTTCCCTACCAACAATATGTTGGATGGTGTCTTGGAAAACAGGGTTCTGGCAAATGCAATGAAGTTCTTGATTGACAAAGGGTGCTTCTTGATGCCAAAAGCAAACTGATCAACCAACTCATCGATATCATAAATGCCTACCCGGTAGGCCCCTCCTTCTGTGCTGGATCGATACTTTTTATAATTTTCAATCGCATCTCCATTGGCACTTGCTCTTAGGCTATTGTGAACAATCATCAAATAATCACCCTGATTGGCGGCATCGCTAAAATTTGTAAACTTTTTTTGTTCGAACGCATTCACCCGCAATACTGAAGTGGACGAGGCATTCATCAACACAAAATCCCTTACACCCCCTGCCGGTAAAGCAAAACGAACTTTGCCCGGCAAACTGATGTCTCCCAAATATCTTTTTCGATTTGTCAGATTGTACAAAATAGGCTGGACTCCATTGGTATTGAAATTGGCAATCTCAAGAAAATTACCCATCAGATTTTCGGGTAGCGTGAATTCAAACAAAGAGGCTCCACCAAAATTGAATTGACGTGGATAAATGATCTCATATTTACCCAAGGTCACCCGGTCTGTATTGATGGCAGATAAATTGATGATCCTAATTGTATCCTGTATTCCGTTCAACAAGCTTCTGGCAAAGGATTGCTCCTTGATCAAGGATGAGAAGTAGTCCATCTGCTCACTGAGCACATCCACCCCATTCACCCGGACCTGTAGCTTTCTGGAATTGTAGGCATTACCGAATCCAGTTATGCTAAATACAGGATCAGGACCATCCGATGCGGGAAATAAATTGTTGTATTGTTCTACCAATGGCGAAGCGGGCTGAATATTTCTGCTGCTCCAACCTTCCCCATTGTCATAAGAGGAAGAGTACACATAAACTCCCACAATGGCTGCATAGCCTGCATTGATCTGGTCTTTGAAGTTCCTTGAAAAGGTATACATGAAATACCGATCGGGTGTCAAACTATTGCCAGCAACATTGTTCAGATCATGGACCAACCTTATATTACTACCATTGGTATTCAGCGTTAAAAAATATGCTGCGGTATCGGTTTGCAAACTCCACTTGTCCGACAATTGAAATTCAGGTTTTTTGTACATCACAGCATCCGGCCTTCCATCATTCATCACACCAAAAAACTCAATGAAATCAGTCTGCGAAAACAATCCAGTTGCAACACTGGTGTAGAGCGGCACCTCCTGTCCATTTCTCCACAATTGAAAATGTTCAGCCCTTCCGCTTCCAAGTCCTGCCGCCTGCAATACATCATAAGGTATCCTGTACAAACCAGTCTGACCAACTTTGAACTTGTAATAGGTCTTGTTGTAATCAATCCATTCATTGTTATACTGCGCTGTGAGCTGCCGCGTAAAAAGCAATCCCGTGAATAACAATAACAACATATGAAGCTTTCGGAAATGCATAAGCTTAGTGCTCCTTTCGTTTCAAATTGAACCGCAACGAAAAAACATGGGTATACAAGGGGTTGGACTGATTGGCCAAATTGGTGAAAGCATAGTCAATTTCAACTTCCTTCAGTTTGAATCCCACCCCCAATCCAGGCTGATAGATCCATACCTTTTGCTGATGGCTGGTATCCCCATCTTTCAGCCCCTGCTGAAAATTGTACACACCCATCCTTCCGAATAAAATTTTCTTGTATCCCAGTTCCATTCCGATCCTGGGATCCATGCTCACAGTTGAAGAACGAAACAAAACATTTCTTTTCCCATCAAATGTCAGGTCAAGATTTAACTCACACTGAAAGGATAGATTATTGGATAGATCACCGGTATAAGAAGCCCCTACCAAAAGCCTGGGAGCCGTCAATTCAGTCGATTGAACAGGGATATCATTTTTTGTCAAGTAAAGCACCTCTTTCTCCCGATCACTGAAATTGAAATTCCAAACATTGAAGGTTGTGGTCAAATCCTTTGCGTTCAACCCAAGACTAAACCCTTTCAATCTGTATTGCAATCCTGCATCCAAACCAAAACCCCAAGCATTCGCAAAACGACCCACTGTTCTGTGAATGATCTTGGCATTGGCACCAAACGACAAGGTCTGCTCATCATCACCATAGATCACCTGCGCATAGGACAACAAAAAGGCATAGTCAGCAGAAGAAAAAGATCGGATGTTGTTGTAATTGACAGAACCATCCGCATCAACCAAAAACAAAGTATTGGGGATATCATCCACTGCAAATCGAATCAACGAAAATCCAAGCGTTCTGGTTACAGTTGTTGGATCTCCTATTGGCATGGCCAAAGAGGCATAATCGTATTTTCCGATCCCTGCAAAATATTCGGCGTGCATCAAGGCTGCAACGGGATATTCCTTTATTTCTGTCAGCCCCGCGGGATTCCAGTATCCCGCAGTTGCATCGTTGGCTGTTGCGGTTTGCGCACTTCCCATGGCCAGCCCCTTCGCGCCAGCTCCTATGTTCAAGAACTCATTGGAATATTTCCTGAACTGGGCATCTACGCGGCATACCGCTAGAAAAGAAAGCAAGAGCAATAACCAGGATTTTCGCAAATTCATCGGCTATTCAAAAATAGGAGCATGCATGTTATTTGTGACATATATGTCATACAACTATTGATATAATTGATAAATAATGTTTTATGGATCAAGATATTGTACCCAGTTGCCCGTAAAGGCATTCTATCCTACATTTGCGCAAAGTCTGAACAAATGAGCCTGATCGAAGAACTCAAATGGAGAGGCATGCTGCAAGACATCATGCCGGGAACAGCGGAACAGCTTGAAAAAGAGCCAACTACGGCTTATATCGGGTTCGATCCAACGGCGGACAGTCTTCATATTGGCAGCCTGGTCCCCATTTTATTGTTGTACCACCTTCAGCAAGCGGGCCACAAACCCATTGCCCTGGTAGGAGGCGCAACGGGTATGGTGGGTGACCCGAGCGGGAAAAGTGAAGAAAGAAATCTATTGGATGAAGAAACCCTGCAAAAAAATATTGCCGGTGTAAAAAACCAGTTATCAAAATACTTGGATTTTAGTCCCGAAAAAGCCAACAGTGCAGAACTGGTCAACAATTACGACTGGTTCAAAAATCTTGGTTTCATTGATTTTCTGCGGGATGTAGGCAAGCATATTACTGTGAACTACATGATGTCGAAAGACAGTGTGCGCAAGAGGATCGAAGGTGAAACCGGCATAAGCTATACAGAATTTGCTTACCAACTGATGCAGGGATATGACTTCTATTGGCTCTATACCCACAAAAACTGCAAACTGCAGATGGGGGGTAGCGACCAGTGGGGAAATATCACCACCGGAACTGAACTGATCAGAAGAAAAGCCGGTGGAGAGGGCTTTGCCTTTACTTGCCCCCTCATCACCAAAGCCGATGGCGGGAAATTTGGGAAGACCGAAAAAGGAAATGTTTGGCTGGACCCCACCAAAACCACCCCATTTCAGTTCTACCAGTTTTGGCTGAATGCCGCCGATGAAGATGCCATCAAGTGGATCAAAATCTTTACCCTGCTCGAAAAGCATGAAATTGAATCCCTGATCGAAATGCATGCGAAGGCTCCTGAATCAAGGATCCTGCAAAAGAAACTGGCTGAATGCATCACCAGTTTTGTTCATGGCAAAGAAGAATTTGAAGCTGCCCAAAAAACCACGGAACAATTGTTCGGCAAAGGAGAAGAAATCGACCTGACAACCCTTTCTGAAGAAGAATTGCTGAATGCCATGGATGGCGTTCCCTTTCATACTATCTCAGCCGAAAAAATTGCAGAAAGCATTGACATTGTCAGTTTCCTGGCAGAGACCGGAATCTTTCCCAGCAAAGGAGAAGCCAGAAAAATGGTTCAGGGAGGAGGTATCAGTATCAACAAAGAGAAACAGGCTGATCCATCCTTCCTCATTGGCAACCCAAATATCGTAGGAGGCAAATACATAGTGGTGCAAAAAGGGAAAAAGAACCATTATCTTGTCAAACTCAGTTAAAATTTTTGGGGTGAAAATGAATTGTCTTATTTTTGCAACCCATTAGAGGCTGCCCGATAGTATAATGGTAGTACGACAGATTTTGGTTCTGTTTGTCTTGGTTCGAATCCAGGTCGGGCAACAATTTTAACACATCACTAACAAATAACCCACTGATTTTCAGTGGGTTATCTTTTTTATACTGAAATTTCATTCGTTTTT
>JACCDP010021876.1_pt1 | contig 16886 bp, 14 predicted proteins | sample 7445841 | NCBI WGS metagenome assembly JACCDP01 (sample SAMN15323441, study PRJNA562643) | freshwater metagenome | isolation source: river surface water | place: USA:Blue River Watershed | collected 2017-08-17 | reverse complement strand
GTCGGCTTGCCCAGTTCGAACGATGGCATCTGCTTGTAGCGCCTCACTAATCATGCCAACAGCTGCTGTTTTGAGCCCAGTTTGAAGACGAATGGTCTCGGCAAAGGGTACTTGATAATTAGCAGCAGCCGGAATCTGTGCCAATGGACTTGCTCCTCCAGAGCTGCAGTCGATGAGATCAACCCCCTCTTCGGCGGCTAAACGCATAAGGGTGATACTATCTTCAAGCGTCCAGCCTCCTTCGATCCAATCGCTGGCTGAGATTCGCAAAAACAACGGAAGTTCATCTGGCCAAACTTTACGCACCGCTCGCAAAACCTCGTGGACTATGCGCGTTCGTCCTACAAAGGTGCCTCCATATTTATCCTCTCGTTTATTCATCAGCGGTGATAAAAATGAATGTAGGAGATATCCATGAGCTGCATGAATTTCAATAATACGGAATCCTGCAGCAAGGGCTCGCTTGGCTGCAGCTGCAAAGTCTGCGATGATGCTCTGGATCTCTGCTTCACTCAAAAGTCTTGGAGTTTGATAGCCTTCGCTGAAGGCTTCAGCAGTGGGACCTACGACTTGCCACCCGCCTTCCTCTAACTTCAGATTGCCTGAGCCTTGAAAAGGTGAGAGGCGAGATGCTTTAGGGCCCGCATGGGCGAGCTGAATGGCTGGGATTGAGCCATGATCAAGAATAAATTGGGTGATGGGGCGCAGTCCTTCGATCTGAGCGTCATTCCAAAGTCCGAGGTCATGGGCCGAAATTCGTCCCTCAGGGCTGACCGCAGTAGCTTCTGTTATCACTAAGCCGGCTCCACCCGCTGCACGCGAGCCTAAATGTGCCAAGTGCCAGGGGGTGGCAAGTCCATCGGTTTGACAACTATACTGGCACATAGGCGAAATACCAATACGATTGCGAAGGGTGATGCTACGAAGAGTGAGTGGACTAAAAAGATGTGTCATGAAATCTCTCCTTTGTCCTCTAAAAAAAAGGCGGCTATGAGGCCGCCTTGTTCTTAGTTGAGTATTACTTTCGTTGAATCTTAAAGATCCGCTTGGTGTTTCCTGAGAGCACAGCCTCAGCTTCTTCGAAAGTATATGCAAGCTTTTCCATGCTGTTCAGAGTTGATTTGAGATAGGTCTTGGTGCCACCAGGTATGGTTGGGCCGTCAGAGCCATAGATAGTGCGAGCAATGAGATCTTTTTCCTTGATGGCGCGTAAGACATTATCCATCTCAATTCCTTGTGGATCGTGGATGGGATCTCCAAAAGCAGAGATTTCAACATAGACATTCGGATAGCGGTCGGCGAGATCTAGGACGGTATCCAACGAGTTTTGACCTTCCTTATTGAAGTCAAAGCCCATGTGGCCGAGGATAAAGTTCACGTTAGGAAACTTTTTGATGGCTCTTTCTAGACGTGCTGGGTCGTAGCTCTTAAGGTATTGCTCCTGCTCCGCTTCGGTCGCAAAGTCTGAGAGCTTGCGCAGTGGGGAGGAACCCACGTGATGGTAGACTGGCACGTTGCGCTCAGCTGCCACGACGTAAACGCTATCGTACTGAGGATCATCGAGAGGAATGGAATTGTGAATAAAAGCTAGCTTGATACCCTTGACGAGGGGATGATCTAATGTCTTACGTAGACTTGCTAACTCAGCTGCCTCATTCTTAGACCATTCCTGCATGCGCACGCTGGCCAGTCCGAAGAAGATAGCTTGACCATCGGAGCCCTTGTTCTTTTTATCGTTGAGATAGCCGAGCAAGGTCTCGTTGGCTGTGACTCCCCAGGTCTCTGGTGCGTAGACTGCAAAAAGTCCACACATGGTAACACCAGCCTGCTCGCAATCAGATTTGATGCCGATGAAGGCCCCGTAAGGATTAAGAAGAAAGCTGCTGGCTGCAGAGAGTGAAAAATCTTTGAGAAAAGTGGGCAGGAAGCCAGGCAAGGTTTTGCGCAAAAAATCCCGGCCAACGGGGCCTAGATCTTCATAGCGACCTGGATGCATATGGATGTCAATCGCTTCGATAGGCTGAGATTTATACATCTGTTGATTTTTGGGGGCTGCCTGAAGGGAGCTGGCAGCAAGGCTGAGCCCCAAAAGTGTGGCTGAAAAAGTTTTTGACTTCATGAAAACTCCATAAAATACAGTTGTTTACTTGATCCCTCACTCTGCCCCACTCAGTTGAGCTGAGGAAGCTCTTGGTTTTAGCCAATTTCGCGTGGTGTGGCTAGTAGGAACTGATCGGTAAAAACGTCGCCAGCAAAAAACACATTGAGGTTCGTGCGCATTCCTAGGCTAGAGTAGAGGCAGTCGCATTCGCAGGAGCAGGGAGAGATCATGCAAGAGACAAAAAAGGAAAACTATGGTGTTGGTCGTGTTCTCAGTCTGGCCTATCCCGAAAGAGCCCGAATTGCATGGGGTTTTCTGTTCTTGGCGCTGGGTAGCAGCATGCTTCTCATCTATCCTCAAATTATCAAGCACATGATAGACGAAGCTCTCAAGTCTGGTCAGATCAGCGAGCTTCGTAAGACGACGGGCGCTGTTTTTATAATATTTGTTGTGCAGGCTTGTGCAGGGGCCATCCGCTACTTTCTATTTACGACGGCAGGAGAAAGAATAGTCGCCGCACTGCGAGATAAGGTCTATCGCGCCATACTCAACCAGGAAATCGCATTTTTCGATGGTCGGCGTACGGGGGAGCTTTTAAGTCGATTGGCGGCAGATGCTACAGTGTTGCAGAATGCAGTGAGTGTAAATATTTCTATTCTCATGCGAAGTCTTGGGGCTGCTGTTGGGGGACTGGTGTTGCTTGTTTACACCTCTCCCGTTTTAGCCTTGGCGTTACTCGCAGCGATACCTCCCCTGGCCCTTGGTACGGCGGGCTTTGGTCGCAAGATTCGAGCTCATTCGCGCAAAGTTCAGGATGCCCTTGCAGATACCTCGACCATAGCTGAGGAAGCCATCTCTGGCATTCGAACTGTTCGAGCTTTTGCTCAAGAAGACTGGGAGGCAGATCGCTATCAAAAAGCGTTGCGAGGTTCTTTAGGCTTTGCGCGGGATCGTATCGCTTATATCGCATGGTTCACGGGTGTCGCCTCGCTTTTTGGTTATCTTGCCATCGTAGCGGTCCTTTACTACGGGGGCTATCTTGTTTTGAATCAAAAAATGAGCATCGGAGATCTTACTTCATTTATTCTGTATACTTTGACAGTGGCAGTTTCTGTCGCAACTCTCGGATCGCTGTGGACAGATTTTATGGCCGCGACGGGAGCGGGTCGTCGTATTTTCGAGATCCTCGATCGGCAGCCACAGATTTTAACGGGAGGCAAAAAGCTTGAGCATGTGGAGGGATCTCTGCGCTTCGATCACGTCCGCTTTTCTTATCCCTCGCGTCCAGAAGCTGAAGTACTCGCAGATCTAAATTTTACTCTGAAGCCTGGAGAAATGGTGGCCTTGGTAGGACACTCTGGGAGTGGAAAGTCTACAATTGCAGCACTGATTTCTCGTTTTTATGACCCAACGTCAGGATCTATTCAACTGGATCGACACGATATACGGGATCTAGATGCAGATTGGTTGAGGTCACAGGTTGGAGTCGTTTCTCAAGACCCTGTGCTCATGAGTGCGAGTATTGCAGCTAATATAGCCTACAGTAGAGAAGCTACTGTGCAGGAAGAATTAGAGAGAGTAGCTCGAGAAGCTCATGCTCATAGCTTTATCCAAACTTTTCCCGATGGCTATGCAACCTTGGTGGGCGAGCGCGGTGTGCAGCTTTCGGGAGGACAGCGGCAGAGGGTAGCGATTGCTCGAGCTATGCTGAAAAATCCTCGTATTTTGGTCTTGGATGAAGCTACGAGTGCTCTGGATGCTGAAAGTGAACATCTCGTCAAGGAAGCTCTGGATCGCCTTATGCGGGGGCGTACGACTCTTGTGATAGCTCACCGACTTTCGACCGTGAGACATGCCCATCGTGTATTGGTGCTCGAAGGAGGCAAGATTGTGCAAGAAGGGACACACGAAGAGCTTTTGGCTGATAAGGATGGCGTTTATTTTAAATTGGTGCACTTGCAGAATCTGAGCTCGTGAGAAGATGTCTTCCACATAATTTGTTTTCTTGTGGCAAGACTCCCTTAAGGTACTTATGCCTTAAGGGACTTCGTATGGTATATCAACTATTAGATCCAAAAATCGACATTGTATTTAAAATGCTCTTGGCCGATGAAGACTCTGAGCCAATTCTCGTCGCTTTGCTCAATGCTGTTTTACATCGTGAACATCGACCTATCATCAAGGCTAAAGTACTCAATCCTGAGATTCCTCGACGATTCAGTGACGATAAAGGCACTTTTCTTGACATACTAGCCGAGCTAGACAATGGTGCTTGCATCAATGTTGAGATGCAAATGAAGAATACTTACGATGCCAGACCCAGAGCACTTTTTCATTGGGCCAGAATCTACAGCTCACAGCTAAAGCGAGGTAATGCATACGTCTATAAAAACCTAAAGCCAGTTTACTCCATTTTCTTTCTTAATTATCGTGAGTTTAAAGAGGTGGATCCTGTACTCCATCACAAACTTCACATTAGTCATGCTCAGTATCCTCATCTTGTCCTTCCTCAGCTTGAACTGCATTTTATTGAATTGGCTCAGCTTTTTCACAATTCCTGGACACCACTTGAAGTTGAAAAGAAGCTTGCTTTATGGGCCAAGTTTTTGTTGAATCCAGCCGATCCTAGATATCAGGAGGTGTTTATGACAGACCCAGACATCCTCAAGGCCACGGAAAAACTTCAGAAAATCTCGTCTGATGCAAAAAAACGAGAACGAGCTCGCATGCGGGAGAAAGCTACTCTTGACTGGAATAGCTCCCATTATAGCGCCCGATTAGAAGGGGTTGATGAAGGCAAAGAGATCGGACTGCAGGAAGGTAAAGAGATCGGACTGCAGGAAGGTAAAGAGATCGGACTGCAGGAAGGTGTAAAACAAGCACATTTTAACGTCATCAAAGCTCTAGTAAACAACTCTGGAGATGGTCCTTACACCGCAGAGCAACTTCATGCCATGACACATATTCCCCTTGAGCAGATCAAAGAGATTCTCAGTGCCTTATCGCAAAGGTGAAGTTTTCAGTCTGGAAAAGTTGCAAAGCTCGCTTTTGACTGTCATACATAAGAGGAGCTACTCTATTTTCTCTCTCTAAAGGAGTTTGTCATGAGTCGTCCCGTGCTTGCCACAGATCAACTTGCTCCCGCAGCTCTCAAAGCTATCTCTCAGTTTCATCCAGAGATCGTCCGACAGGTCGCTGAGACAGTGCAAAAGAATGCTGTTGTAGTTGTCGGTATGAGTCAAAATCCATTTGTCAAAAAAGCTCGGAAAGCACTCGAACAAACGGGTGTGAGTTTTCAATATCTGGAGTATGGAAGTTATTTTTCCATGTGGCGCCAGCGCTTAGCGATCAAACTCTGGAGTGGCTGGCCAACCTTCCCTCAGGTTTTTATAAAGGGGAAATTGATTGGGGGTTACAACGATCTCCAGGCGCTGATCGCTAGTGGAGAGTTCAAAAAGCTCTTGGGTTAACTAGGAGATTACACCCAAGAACTGGCCTTAGAGGTGATGTAGCTGGTCGTAAAGAATAAAAAAGCCCATAGCGAGCACAAAGTAACCAAAAGCCTTTTTTAGAAGCTTATCTGGCAGATTTTTGGCGACCAGCATTCCAGTAGCGAGTCCTGCAATGGCTAATCCTGCAATGCTTACAAGCAAAAACCAGTCTATACTATGGTTAGGATGGAGCAGATCGCTGACAAAACCGACCAAGGCGTTACTGGCAATAATGAGAAGAGAAGTTCCTACAGATTGACGCATAGGGAGACCGACCAAGAGTACGAGCGCAGGGATGATGAGAAATCCACCGCCGGCTCCTACAAAGCCCGTGACCATGCCTACAAAAAAGCCCTGAGCGATAAGAAAGGCAAGTTTCTCGAAGGTTTTATGCTCGGTACTCAGAGTTCTTTGCTTACGTTCCCGTATCATAGAGATCGAGGCAAGGAGCATGAGTAGACCAAAGATGGCCATAATAAACATGGCTTTGGTGAACGCCTGTCCTCCAAACTGAAAGATGGGATCAGGGAGGAGAGGGAGAATGAGGCGACGGCTGAGGGCGACTCCAAGGAAGCCTGGAAAGGCGAAGAAGGCAGCGGTTTTGAGATCGACCTCACCTCTTTTGAGATAGCTTATACCACCGATGAGGGAGGTGAGACCCACTACAAAAAGGCTGTAGCCCGTGGCTATCGAAGGATTCAGATGAAAAAGATAGACGAGGATGGGGACGGTCAAGATTGAGCCACCGCCTCCCATCACGCCCAAAGTCATTCCCATCAGTATCGCAGCGAGATAGCCAAGACTTTCCATGAATGATCTCACTTCTTCAGTTGAAGTTTTTTATCGACTGCCCGGAATATGTACATTCCTGCCAACATTGCTAGAACAAAGAGAGCTGGCTCCGTACGGAAGCTAGCGAGGGACGTCACTGCCGGGCCTGGACAGAAGCCAGCCAGCCCCCAGCCGATTCCAAAAATGACAGCACCTCCGATAAGACTTGGTGTCAATTCTCTTTTGGTGGGGACGTGCCACTGGACAGAAAACAGAGGTGATGTCCGGCGTCGAATCAGATAATAAAGGACTGAGTGTATACCTATTGCCCCAATCATAACGAACATCAGAGAGGGATCCCATTGGCCAAAGAGATCGAGAAAACCGATGACTTTGCTCGGTTGTGTCATCCCAGAAATGCCAAGGCCAATCGCAAACAAAAAACCTACGGCAAGAGCCGACAGTGAGTTTTTCATGGTATGACTCCTAACTTGCGAAAGATGAATACGGCAAGAATGCCTGCGGCTATGAAGCTTATCGTTGCGACTAGGGAGCGCGGAGAGAGGCGGCTGATCCCACACACTCCATGACCGCTCGTACAACCGCTGCCCATAATTGTACCAAAGCCGACCAATAAACCAGCGATCAAGGTCCCTATCGGAGCCGCTACAAACTGTGTGGGAAGCATGTTTGGATTGATGACTCTGAGAGTTAAACCGCCCAAGACTAAGCCTGCAACAAAAAACCAACGCCATTGTGTATCACCTTTGACGGGACTTAAGGTCCCATTGATGATGCCGCTGATCCCAGTCACCCTGCCATTTAAGAGTAACATGAGAGATACTGCAAGCCCTATCAGGATACCTCCCAAGAGCGCGTGGGTCCATTCGATGGGGAACTGCATATTTTTTCTCCTCTGGATTTATCCTCTGAAGTTGCCTCGCAGAAGCTAACTTATTATCGGCTAAATCTCAGAAAGGGGAAAGCAAAGAGACCAAACTATGGGCTGGCCCATAGTTTGGCTCGGGTCTGTGACAAGAATTCAACGACTTGGGTCTGGTAGCTTGATCTCTTGAAATTGCAGTTGGATAAGTGCCTGGCGATTCAGGATATGGATGTCTCTTCCCTTTTGCTTGATAAAGCCAAGGTATTCAAGGTCTGCAAGTGCCTTGATGACGGTTGAGGTTGTACTGGCACAAAAGTTGGCGAGCTCTGTCCGAGTCCAGCGGTATTGGGGATGAATATCCTTTAGAAAAACCAAGGCTTGCGCAACTCTCGGAAGAATCTGTTGATCGAGGACATTAACTTGCTGCAGCTCACAGTTGCAGAGTTCTTGGGCAAGCTGTTGGACCATAGCCTGATAAAATTCTGGATATTTGGCGATCAGGATGTTCACAGTCTCTTTGGAAATAAATTGACAACGGGTCGCTTCGAGCACTTGAGTGGTAGCATGATAGCTTTGTCCAGCCAGCATTGAGCGGTGACCAAAGACCTGGCCTTCTTTGAAGAAGCGCATGAGATGATCCTTGCCACTCGGTCCCTTAATGCTTAAGCCGACGAGACCCTGCTCTACGATGTAAAGTCCTTTCGCTTCTTCTCCCGCTCGATATACAAAATCTCCCCGCGAAAAGCTGAGAGGTAATGCCGCATGGATAAGATCGTCACGGTAAGGGCTTGTTTCTATCGGAAAGAGTGAAAAAAAGGTAGATGCCATATTCGTCTTAGACTCCTTGAGAGTGATTCGATATCAAGGTCTGCAATGCTTTCCACGTATGAGAAGGTCGTGAAAGCTCAGCGTCATCCTCGATAGGTTCGACCCCTGCGAGCTGATCCAGAGCAGCTTCAAAAGCCTTCGCTTCAAAAAGTTGGCGTTGGGAAGCGATTGTCCAAAGCTCAGACTTATGCTGAAGAAATATGTGAGCACATTTTTGATAAAACTTGAGTTCTTGGCCATACCATGAGCCCCAGAGACTTTTACGGATTGGAATTGACCACTTTTCCTCTTTTATCAGCTCGGGCAGCTGAGGAGCGAGAGAGTTGAGCGTTTGTATGTAGGACTTGAGATCGAAGCCCAGCATTTCAAGAACCCACTGACTGAGAAGTAGTTCGACTTGACTCCCCAGGGTTTGGACGAGTCCCCAAAACTCCTCGGCTGCCTCGCCGAGATCATGCTCGCAAAAGTAGGTGGAACATACCGCGTTGCGAAACTGATGAATTCCACAAGCTCCTGTGTCCGGAGCTAGAAAGGGACAAAGTACAGTTTGGCTCTTGCCATAGAGATCCTGCTCTTGGTCCTGCATGAACTGGAGCCACTGGTGAGGGGAAGCCAACATTCCCTCGGGGAGGAGCATGCCTTGCGCTAATGCTCTATTAAGGCCAGCGTGTGCTTCTGCTGAGACAGAGGCAAGACCTAGAGCAAAATTAGGAACTCTGGGATGATAGGTGCAGCAGCGATAATCGCTTCGATAGCCGCAGTCTTGGATGCGAGGACAGGCAAAGCAGGTCGCTTTTTCTTCTTTGGGAAAGGGAAGGCGCACAAAATCCGAGGGAAAGAGAAAACGCCAGAATCCTGGAAAGCGATGAGAGACCAGTTCGAGTATTTGGCCTTCGCCGGTCAGATAGCTATGGATAGCAAGCACGGGATCTGTCACGGCAAAACCTCACTTAAGAATGCAAGACGAGAGCTGTTTTCCCTAGGATGAAGGGCAGCGAGAGGCATTTTAAAGCCTGATCGTACTTCCGTAAATATCGAAAAATAATGGACAAAATGGCTAAGCAAAGAAAGGTCTTGGCTTGACCTTAGGTTTTTTTAAGGTGGGCCGATCCCCTCTTAGTAAAAATGGGGGGGCAGGCGGATGAAATCTGCTGCTTTGGTAAGGCTGTTCAGGGACTTAGGCAATAGGGTTAGGCTCGGTTTGAGCCTGGCACTCCTTCTTGCCATAGTTGGGATCTCTGAGGCTAAGGCTGCCATCCATGTTCTGACGCCTGAGGACTTGCTCGGAGCTAATCTCTCCCAAAGTTTAGAAATCTACCTTGATAAAGACCGACAAAAGACCATCGACCAGGTGAGTGATCCAGAATTCCAGGGATTTTCTCCAATTCCCAGTGCTCAACACAGCGTCGGGATATTTGGCGGCTACGTTTGGCTTCACTTCAAAATCCGACAGGATTTTAACGAGAGCCAAAGGGTGCTCATCGACCTGAATCAACAGGCCCGTCGCATCGATCTCTTTCTGCGAGAAGAGGGCGAAAGTAAGTATAAGGAATCAGCTGTCGGCTACTTTCAGAGTGAAGTGGCGCCCTTTCAACTGGCAAGCCGGAGTACCACGTGGCAACTGGATCTTAAGCGAGAAAAAGTTCAAGAGATATATCTGAAACTCGATATGGATCAGTCCTACGCAGTGACCCTTCGCGTTTTTGATCTTGGCTCCTTTTATCTCAAAGAACGGACGCAGTTGTACTTTGGTGGGGTTTATTTTGGAATCATGTTTTTGCTTATCGTCATGAACTTCGTTCAATTTCTCCAATCACGAGAGCTTCCTTACTTCCTTTATGCACTTACGTTGAGTATTCTCCATGTTCCTGTGATGGGTGCTACTTTGTATGGCACGGAGTTTTTAGGCTTTCGCTTCACGTTTGCAGAGGGACGACATCTGATTTTGTTAAAGATGCTTGGTGTGATGTGCATGACTATCTTTACAAGAAAAATCATAGTTGGTCCTGAGAATAAAAAGATCGATAGGATCTTTCGTGGTTTGATTTGGACTCAAATTCCGTTTATTATTGGCTGGTTTTTTGTTCGACCCCTAGCTGGCTGGCACGCCTTGTTTAATAATCTGATTCTATTGGTCTTGGTTTTTACCCTCTTTGTAGTCGCCTATCGAATCAAGCAAAGGTATCGCCCTGCATTTATCTTTGGAATGTCCATACTCCCAATTGCCGTTGTAAGTATCAGTGCGATCTTCTTACAAGTGATAAAAATGCCTTATCTGATGCCAAATCTTGCCATTATCTTTCCTTCTTGTCTGATCTTTCAAGTCGTGGCCCTAGCCTATGCTGTGATAGATAAAGTCAGGGTTTTACAGGAGCAAAAAGAACGAGAAGCGGCCATCTATCAGAAAGAAATCCTGGCCCTCAACAGTTCTCTCGAACAGAAAGTCGCCGAGCAGACTCAGGAAATCCGTACGATGCTCGAAAATACGCATCTCGGTCTCTTGTCAGTCGGTCAGCAACTCGCTATTCATAAAGACTACTCACGACATCTGGAAAAACTACTTGAGACCGAGCAGATCGGAGGCAAGAGTCTTTGGACCATACTTCTCAGCAAAGTTGAGACTGGCAGCGACAAACAGGATATGTTCCGCTGCGCTTTAGAGTATTCGATTGGGGAAGAAGCGATGTTCTTCGAGGCGAATGCTGCGATGCTTCCCGCTCAAATTCAAGTTCGCTTTGATTCAGGTTCAAAAGTTTTTGATTGTGACTGGTCCCCTATTTTGGATAAGGATGGACGTGTCGAGCGAGTCTTGCTTGGGCTGAGTGACGTTACAGAAAAGTTGCGCTTAGAGCAAAAGGCAGAAGAAGATAGACTACGTCTCCAGTGTTTGGCGGAGATATTGTCACGAGGTACGGTCACTTACTATAAGCTTGAGAGTGAGCTCAAGGCTATTTGTCACGAGCTTTCTCAGCTCGAGGCTATTCTTCGCTCGGATTGTCGCTCACTCTATGTCAGACTCCATACCCTTAAGAGTCGAGCAAGATTGGTCCACTATCAGGAGATGACCACGCTCATACATGAGCTTGAAGAGCATATGCACGAAGAAAAACCTAAGCAAAAAATTGATGTTCCTGCGCTCCAATTGGCTCTGGAACGGACATATTTTGTCTTAGGTCTCTATCATCAGGCGCTTACGTCGATTCAGAGTTTTAAGCAAGAGTCTGCTGAACAGCAAGATGTTGAACTCACGCTCCAAAGCCTACTCTCAGGATTTGAAGATATGGTGAATGGCTTGTGTGCGGAATTGGGAAAAGTACCCTGCCTTCTTCAGGTGGATGTTGCAGATTCCATCGTTCTCAGTCCTGAAGTTCATGAGGCTCTTTACGAAGCCTTTTTACATCTTATTCGCAACACGGCAGATCACGGGCTCGAAACACCAGTAGAGAGATCTACCAAAGGAAAGTCGGACAAGGCTCATCTCCATATCAATATCGATTCCCGTGGATACCTTTTGATCGAAGATGATGGGCGTGGACTTGCTCTGCGCAAGATTGAGAGTAAAGCGCGAGATAGGGGTCTCACCTTTAAGGATTCTGCGAGTCTTGCAAATTTAGTATTCGAGAGCGGTTTTTCTACCAAAGAGCAAGTCGATCAGATCTCGGGACGTGGGATCGGTATGGATGCCGTACGTTCTCTTCTCCAAGCCCATGGGGGAGATGTCTGGATAGAATTGCGGGGGACTCCAAATTCAGAGGGTTACGTACCCTTCGTAACTGTCGTTCAGATTCCACAGCTTCAATTAGACAAAAAAACAGCAGTTGCCTGAGTTTTCTCAACCCTGCTACAAATGACAGAAGAATAAAACCTCTGAAGGCGGGGAGTTCTTATGTCAGCAGCTCAGTATCAGATTCAGACCTTACCCTTTCCCTATCTGTTTTATCTAAAAGCCGTGACAGGCAAACGCTCCTATAAAGAAGGACAGGCGATCCCACGGACACGGATCACATGGGATAACTTTCGCTTTGATAAGCCTTTGGTTGAGTCCTATGCGAAGCTTACCGAATGGACATTTGATGGGCGTACGGTTCCTTTGCTTTTTCCTCACTCGTACTTCGGGCCACTTCATCTTCAGATGTTGACCGATGAGGGGTTTCCCCTGCGTGTGCTGGGAGGTATTCATCTGCGGAATCACGTCTTGCAGAAAAAAGCGCTCCTGTTGGACGAAGAGTATTCCGCAGATCTAGTTTTTACGGCGCAACGGAGACGGCCCCAAGGGCTTGAGGTGGACTTTAAAACAGAAATTCTTAAGGGTGGCGAGGTGCATTGGGAAAGTCTTACTACATTTCTCTTTCGTCGCAAATTTAAGAGTGAAGATGCAGAAAGTCCGCTTGGAACACTCTTGAGCAATAGCACTGATCTTGTCGAGAAAGCCAACTTTCCCGTTCCCATGCTGATGGGTAAGCAATTTGGATGGTTGACCAAAGACATCAACCCCATTCACATGTCGCGGATCCTAGCTAAAATCTTCGGCTTTGAGCGAGACCTTTGTCATGGTATGTGGGCACTCAGTCGAAGCTTGCCACTGGTAGGGGGTATTGACTGGACTAAGCCTGTACGGAATGATGTGTGGTTCAAAGGGCCACTATATATGCAGCGCGATGTGACTATCAAGGTCTGTCGTAGTCATCCAGAGCTGTTTGAACTTTTCAGTCAAGGCAATGACCGTCCCTGTGTTCTGGCGAAGGTACAGAATGTGAGCTCGAGCGAAAAACTAAGCTGAGCTCACTCCCATTCTTATTGCTGGATTTCATTGGCCGTAAGGCGTTTGAGAGCGTGTCCAGGACTGCCCATGATGTGGTATCCGCAGTCGACGTGAAGAATTTCTCCAGTCGTGGCGGAGCTGAGATCGCTGAGGAGGTAGATTGAGGCTTTGCCAACTTCTTCAGAAGAAACATTGCGACCCATAGGCGCAACAGCTGCATTGAGACCAAGCATATCGGAGAAATCTCCTACGGCTGAAGCCGCCATGGTACGAATCGGTCCAGAGCTCACGGCGTTGACGCGAATGTGGCGAGGTCCTAAGTCATGAGCTAGGTAGCGAGTTGTCATCTCAAGAGCAGATTTACAGACACCCATCATATTGTAGCCACCGACCACTTTCTCGCCTCCAAAGTACGACAGCGTGACCATGGAACCACCTGCTTTCATACGCTTAGCTGCTTCACGTGCCACCGCGATGAAACTGTAAACACTGATATCCATAGCGACACGAAACCCTTCTCGCGTGGCATCAAGAGTCGGGCAGCGAATATCATCGAGAGGAGCAAAGGCAATCGAATGCACGAGAAAGTCGATGGAGCCAAACTCGGCCTCTACCTCGGAAAAAAAACGGGTGATATCGTCGTCGATAGTCACATCACAGGGTCTGATAAAGTGAATGCCTAGTGGATCAGCCACACGTTGGACACGTTTCGCCATACGACCCTTGTCATCTTTATCAGGGAGATGGCTAAGACCAATGGTTGCTCCTTGATCAGCGAGAGCCTTGGCAATACCCGCCGCGATCGAAAACTCGTTCACGACGCCCATGATGATGCCTTTTTTTCCTTCAAAGAGACCCATGATATCCTTCCTTATTCATGCAAGTGGAGCTGATAGAGATGGTACGGGGAGAGCCGCACTTTGCTGATAGTAGCTGTGCTCAGGACGAGGAAGCTTTCTCCCCCATCGACTTTCTAGGCAAAAGCGCAGGATGGGAATTTTATAGCTTTCCCAACGAGGACACCGAATGCCCCATTCGGCAAGCCGTTGCTCGGTAAAGCGAGCATCAAAATACACACCATTGCCTCTCAAATAGCGATAGTAGGGCATAGCGAGATCAACCGCTTGCCAGAAATAAGCGTCGAATAGTCGAGCAATGGGTGTCTTACGAATGGTAAAAAACAGCCAAAACGGAAGGATTGGTCGACGCTTGATCCCTGCGATCTGATAAGAGTCCTGCAAGAGTTCTTTGATTCGCACCTCATGACCATGGCCGGCTGTGAGCAGAAAAGTCTGACCGATGCTACGTGGATCTTTCATAAGAGCCTGCATGCCACGTGCTACATAGTCAACCGGCACAACATCAAGGCGAGCGCGCGTATTGCAAGGAAAAAAAGGCACCAGATTCTTGGCTAAGATCTGTAAGGGCCAGTAGAGCACTTTAAAGTGTGGAGTATAGCCCGACTGCGAATCACCCACCACAATCGAAGGCCGATAGATAACTGTCGGGAGAAGCGTACGATGCGCCTCGACCAAAGTTTCCGCTTCGAACTTGCTACGCTCGTAATTGTTGGAAAAATCTTGCTGACGATCTAGATCCTGCTCGGTTACCAGACCTGGCTTACAACCACTGACATAGGCCGTCGAAACATACTCAAAGCGTTGGAGAACGCCGTGCTTTCGCCAGTGTAAAGCTACGTTCAGGGCGTGGCGAGTCCCTTCGACGTTGTGCAAGCGAGATTCTTCAAGAGGAGCCCCGAAGTCTGTGCTTGCACCGATATGAACCAGTTGATGGACCTCTTGTGCGAGTGAGTTGATATCTGACTCGCTAAGGCCCATCTGTGCTTGGGTGAGATCACCTTCGATACCGTGGATCCGGTCTTGGAGATTTGGGAGACGTTCGGCAGCAAACATGGTTTTAAGTATCGCTTGCACACGCTGAGCAGGTGTTTGACCACGTCGTGGGCGAACTAAAAGGAAAATTTTATCAAAGGCTGGATCCTCGACGAGCAAGGCAAGGAGAGCCTTCCCTACAAACCCAGTACCACCCGTTAGAAAAACATGACGATGAATGCTTGTCATGAAAGCTCCCTTTTGATGAGTACGGAGCTATATTCGCCCCAAGGACTCGTGCGGACGATAAGGCTATAGGGTTTTTGGCTATCAATTTTATGACCTAAGCCTTTGATGGGGCTGCGAGCCCGCAAGACACCTGGGACCAAGCCTGCGTCGTAGAGATGTGGCATGAGGCCGATCTCTAAGATGCCACCTGCTTCCATACCTGAGCCATAGACTGCAGATAGACAGGCCACAGCTGGTCCTTCATGAGTCTCAGCAAATACTTGGGAAAGTACGTTTGCCTCTATGCTATCCACTTCGGTAACGCCAGTTGCAGAAGCAAACACGAGGCCAATTTCAGACTTAGCAACGTTAGCAGCCTGAAGAGTCGTCTCGATAGCATCTGCCAAAGCTTCGCCCTTGTGGTTGACATTGAGTACGCCACGCGCATCACTCCGCAAGGTTCCTCCGCAGTAGCGAGCGAGGATTGGTGCGCGACGTGCCTGAGCAGCCTCTCGCCGTTCCAGGGCAATAAACGTCGCAGCATCAGCAAATACCAGTCCATCCTGTTCGCTTTGTTGAGCGAAGGGTTCGATAGCAAGCTCGCCAGCTGCATTGGCAGAACGAACGAGCCCTCGGGCTTTGAAACCAGCTTGATCGGCTGGGTGTGAGCGAGAGCTATATCCACCTGCGACGATGAGGTCCGCTTGATCTCGCTGCAGGCGTTTGGCCCCATGAATCAAGGCATGATGGGCTCCCAGCAAGAGCGAGGTATAGTTAGAGTTAGGCCCACGTGCTTCGAGGAGCATGGAACCATAGCAGAGGACATTGTTTAAAAGTCCTACTAACAAAGTCATCGGTCGTGAGCGTTGACTCTGTAGTCCAAAGTCTCTTTCGCTCACAAAGCCATGAGCTCCATCACGCATAGCGTCGAGATAGGGTTCCAATGATGTTAATGAGGATGGAGTGGAGCCAACGTAGAGCCCGATCCGATCTGGATGATAGAGACCCGGGCTGAGCTGCATATGCTTTTTGAGCCCGACAATAGCAGCAAGTCCGATTCCATCGAGAGGCGAGATTGCTTTGAGCATGCGACGATCGCTGATGTAATCGCGTACTTCGATGGCGTTGATGTGATAGTCCTCAGCTTTTCTCGGCACGGGATCGGTAACCGCTTGCCAGTGAGCGGGTAAACCAAAGCCGGCGCTGCTGACAACGCCTAAGCCGGTAACGACGAGTTCTGTAGATGGTGTCATGGATTCCCCCTTCCGACGATCAAGGCGGTATTTGAGCCTCCAAAGCCCACAGAATTCGAGAGTGCATAGCTGATCTGATGTGGCGTTGCCTCGGCTGGAGTGAGGCGTATCTGACATTCAGGATCTTGTTCAAATACGTTGAGAGAAGGTGGAAGAGTTTGATCGCGCAATGCCAGTGTGCAGAGCGCGAGCTCTATGGCACCGGCAGCAGAAATCAGATGACCCGTCATGCTCTTGCTCGAGCTGACAAAGAGATCGTGATCGCCAAAGACCTTGCGAATCGCTAAGGCTTCGACCTTATCGTTGACCTGAGTCGAGGTTCCATGAGCATTCAGATAGCCTATATCTTGTGGCCTTAAACCTGCATCATCGATGGCTCCTTGCATAGCTTCAATAGGACCGAGGCCTTCGGGATGTAGATCGGTGATACGGTAAGCCGATTCTGTAACTCCATAGCCACATATTTCCCCGAGGATCTGCGCTCCTCGTGCTACAGCATGCTCGTAAGATTCGAGCACCATAAGACAAGCACCCTCGCCAAGAACAAAGCCATCGCGGTCTTTGTCAAAAGGCCGAGAAGCTAATGTAGGTTCAGAATTCCGTTTCGAAAGAGCTCCAAGCAAGCCAAAACCACTAAAATAGAAAGGGCTGACCATACCATCCGAACCGCCTGTAAGAACGAGATCGCAGTCGTTATAGGCGATCATTTCGTAGGCTTCCCCAATCGATTGCCC
>JACCDP010884255.1_pt1 | contig 16893 bp, 15 predicted proteins | sample 7445841 | NCBI WGS metagenome assembly JACCDP01 (sample SAMN15323441, study PRJNA562643) | freshwater metagenome | isolation source: river surface water | place: USA:Blue River Watershed | collected 2017-08-17 | reverse complement strand
AATTTTTTTTTAAAAGCTATTACTCAGATTAAAAAAAATAATATAAAGATTAATTGTTTCGTAGGAGTGAATTTTAAAAAAATAAATGATCTAAAAAAAACTTATTTAAATAAACTAGAAATAAAATTTTTTAATAATCAACCAGAGAAAATTTTTTTAGAAAATTTAAGTAATTCTAGTTTGGCAATTGGTTCTGCTGGAGTAACAGTATTTGAAAGATTGTATTTTAGAATTCCATCAATTGTTGTTTCTTTAGCAAAAAATCAGGAAAAAAACGCCCAGTTTCTTAAAGAAAAAAAAGCAATTATATATTTAGGATCTTCTAATAAGATAAAATTTGATCAAATAAAAAACGCATTAAAAAATATTTTATTTAATCAAATTTCTTATTTGAGGTTAAAAAAAAACACGATAAAAACTGCCGACAATTTATTCAAAAATAACACCAGCGATATACTTTATAATTATTTAAGACCCTAATTAATTAGATTTTGATGTATTTAATATAAATTTTTGTTAAAAGTAGACACTATGTTTAATGGTAAAACAATTTTAATAACAGGTGGAACAGGATCTTTCGGACATAAATTTGTAGGATATTTACTATCAAATTTTAGGATGAAAAAAATTATAGTTTATTCTAGAGATGAATTCAAGCAGTTTGAGATGGCTAAAATATTCAATCACAAGTCCATGAGATATTTCATAGGAGATGTTAGAGATAAGAATAGATTGAAATTAGCTCTAAGAGGAGTCGATTATGTAGTCCACGCTGCGGCCTTAAAACAAGTTATTTCTTCAGAGTACAATCCAACAGAATGTATAAAAACAAATATATATGGTGCTGAAAATTTGATTTATGCATGTCTAGAATCCAACGTAAAATATTTAGTCGCACTTTCTACGGATAAAGCGGTAAATCCAATTAATTTATATGGGGCAACAAAATTAGCCTCTGATAAATTATTTGTTGCAGCTAACAATTATTCTGCTGGTAGATGTATTTTTTCTATATCAAGATATGGAAATGTGATTGGCTCTAGAGGTTCTGTTGTTGAAATTTATAGAGAATTAATTAAAAGTAAAATTACTGAATTACCAATAACACATCTAAAAATGACAAGATTTTGGATGACTTTATCACAAGGAGTCGAATTCGTTATTAAAACTTTTCACAGAATGAAAGGTGGTGAAATTTTTATTCCTAAAATCCCATCTATCTTTATTAAGGATCTAATCAAATCATTTAATCCAAACTATAAACCTAAAATAATAGGCATAAGACCAGGAGAAAAATTAGAAGAAACTTTATGCGCAAAAGAAGATTCAATTAGTACTTATGACTTTGGAGACCATTATGAGATATTATCTTCAATATCATATAATAAAATTAATAAGCCAATAAATAGGTTAAAAGAAATAGGAAAGAAAGTTTCCAGTGATTTTGAATATACATCAAGTAATAATAAAAATTTTTTATCTATTGATCAAATTAGAAAATTAAACTCAATTAAATAAAAATTATTATAATTCAGTAAGAGATAATAAAAATATGAAAGTTGCAATTATTCCAGCAAGAGGAGGAAGTAAAAGAATAAAAGGAAAAAATATTAAAATTTTTTATGGAAAACCAATGATATATTGGACAATAAAAAAAATAAAAGAGAGCCGAATCTTTGATAAAATAATTGTTACTTCTGACAATAAAAGAATATTAAATTATGTTAAAAACAAAGTAGACATAATAATTAATAGACCTAAGGAACTTTCGGATGATTTTGCGCCAACTCAACCAGTTATTATGCATGCAATACGCTTCTTAAATAAGATTGGAATTAAAATAAAAATTGCATGTTGTATTTATCCATGCAATCCATTTTTAAATACAACAGATTTAAAAAAGAGTTTAAATTTACTAAAAAAAAATAATTATTTAAAGTTTATTTTTCCAATTACAAAGTATTCTCATCCCATACAAAGGGCTTTTTCAGTTAATAAAAAAAATGAATTATATCTTAGAGAAAAAGACAAAGAGTTAAAGAGAACGCAGGATTTGAAAGAATTTTATTTTGATGCGGGACAATTTTATTTTGGAACAGCAAAAAATTGGTTAAGAAATAAAAAGATTCATGATAACGCAGTTGGTCATATTATTCCATCTTGGAGGTCGGCAGATATTGATAATATAGATGACTGGAAAAAAGCAGAGTTGTTATTCAATAAATTGATTTAAACGTATTCAGTAGTTAGTCATGATGCGGAAGGAGCCCGACTATTGAGTTGTTGGTGCAAGCAAAATAAAATTAATACAAACTATTCTTTATCCGGACTAGCTATTAAAATCTTTTATAGCAAATTAAGAAAAATAAAAAATTTACCTTATTTAAAATCGATACATTTATCAAATATGCTAAATCCGGGTTTTATAATAATTATACGTTATGTTATTAGATGAAAAAAAGGTTTTATTAATGTTAACACTTAAACAGATTAAAAAGAACCAAATTAAGTGTATTTCGATTATTAATTAGGTTACTTTAATTGCATTTTTAATAAATAATTTTAATTTAGTAAATGAAAAATAAAAAATTTGTAGTTAAAAATAGTAATGTAATATGTTTTCCAATAGAAGTTAAAGTTAGAGAATTTATTCCAAAAATTTTTCTTGCCTATAAGTTAATTAAAAAAACTAATTTTAAAGTTATATTTGCAAGTCAAAGGCATATTACTAATAAATTGCGTTTTGAAAATTGTTTATGGTTTGATAAAAATACTTTTTACAAACAAAGAGAAAAATTTCCTATACATCTAGATAACAAAATAATCATGTTAGACGAAGAGGGCCCAATTTCTTTTTTTGGTAAGGCAACTTTAAATTTAAGATATCATATTAATATTGCAAAACAGATTGATACTTTTCTGTTTGCTGGAGAAAATGATGTTAAATATTTAAATTATAAATTTTTAAAGCATAAATATAAAATATTTGGACATCCCAAATTTGATTTATTAAAAAATGATAATTTAGGTATTTATGAAAAAGATATAAGAAAAATTAAAGCAAAATATGGCGATTTTTTATTTATTCCGGGTCACTGGTCATTAAATAAAAATTATGAAAATTTAAAAAAAAATGCAAAATTATTATTTCCTAATAAAATTGAAAGACATAAATTTCTAAAAAATTGTGAAGTTTATTTGAATAATTATCACTCATTATTAGATTTAGTAAAAAAAATAGCAGTCCAAAATCCTGATTTAAAAATAATTTTTAGAAGACATCCTACGGAAAATGAATTTTTGATTAAAAATTATTTTAAAGACAAGCCTACAAATTTAAAATTAATTATGAACAACAATATCACACCATGGATCATGGCTTGCAAATACTATTTGCATTCTGGTTGTCAAAGTTATTTAGAGGCTTTGTCATTAAATAAAAAAATAATATGTTATTATCCTTTTAAGTACAGACATACTAATAATTTTTATTTATCAAAACCAATATTCTATAAAGAGCAAGAATGTTTAAATTTTTTTAAAATGAAATTAATTAATAAATTATTTTTCTCCGATAATAAAAATATTCTTTATGCAGTTAAAAATATTAAGAAAAATTTTTATTTTTATAAAAAATTTTCAAATTATTTAAATAAAATCTTTAAATTAAATAACTCCAATATTATTTTTAAATCTGAAACTAAAAATGTAAGTATACTAAGTTTCATTTATTATTTATTATCTAACTTAAAAAGTTTTTTGACCAAAATTAAAATAATTTTTTTATTTAGTAAATTTTTTTCGTATGAAGATTTAATATCAAAAGAAACTAAAAATAATAAATTTGGATCATTATTAAAGTCAGAAATTGAACATTATTTAGATATTTTTAAAAAAATAGACAAGTCTAACAATGAAATTATCGTCAAAAAATTAAGCAAAAATGTTTTTCTTTTAAGAAATAAAACTTATTTGATTTGAAGTAAATTAAAGGTTAATTATAAATGCTTATATGAATATTGGTTTGTTATTGAAAAAAATTGATTATATTTTAGGCATAAAAATATTTCAAATTCCAATTTTTCTAAACACTTTTTTTGATAATTTTTCAAGAAATAAAATTTTACTATAAAACCTGAATGAGCACTAGGCCGTCAAAATTATTTTTTTATAAAATTTTAATTGATGATCTAAAAAATATCAGTAGAACAATAATAAATTTTTCTGTAGGAGACTTCGCTTGTGGCGGAGCTAATATTCTAAGATATATCAAACCAACAAAATATATAGGAATAGATAATGATAAAAGTTTAATAAAAAAAAATAATAGTAATGATGTTAAATTTTATAATAGAAATATTGAAAACTTTTATTTAAAAAAAAAATTGTCCGTAGTACTTTGCACAGAAACATTGGGAATAAATAAAAGATTTAATAATAAGACCTTTATTAAAGTTTTAAAAAATTTGATAAACTCCACTAAAAAGAACGGTTATTTATTATTTAATGTCTCAGAAAATATTTATAAATTATATAATAAAAAAATATCCGAATTGCTGAACAATCATTTTAAAGAAGCAAAGATTATTCAATATGGACTCATTAATCACAGGCTGCCATATTTAATTACTAAACTATTATGGAGAATTGAATATTTCGGTTTGGGAAGAAAATATAGATATATTTATTGCAAGATAAAACGTTAATTACTTTTGCATCTATAATATAAAAATAATTAATTAATAATGAAAATTTTAAAGTCATTAAGTATAAATTTTAAAATTTTATTTAAATTATTTTTTTCGAACGTGAGTAAAATAATTATATTATCTTATATATATACAAAAATAAAAATTTTTTTTTATAGAAAATTTTATTTTGATGATCGCCTGTTTAATGAAAATTCTTCTTTTAAAAAATATAAAATAACAAAGTCGTGGTATAAAAATAATATAATTTATTGGTTATTCTTAATAAGAAAATATAAACTATTTAATAAAAAAATGACGATATTAGAGATTGGTTCTTATGAAGGAGCAAGTGCAGTTTTTTTTTTAAAAAAATTAAAAAATATTAAAAAACTATATTGTGTAGATACTTGGTCAAATAAATATCATTATGGATTGACTACAAAAAATATTCAATATTCTAAAATTGAGGAACGTTTTGATTTTAATACTTCCTTTTTTTATAATAAAATAAAAAAATTTAAAAAAACGTCAGATCTTTTTTTTAAAAATGTTTCTTTTAGAGATAAATTTGATTTAATTTATGTGGATGGATCGCATAAATTTGAGAATGTTCTTAGAGATTCTATTAATGCTTTTAAAAATTGTAAAAAAAATGGTTTTATTATTTTTGACGATTTTTTGAGACCTGAACCTTTAAAGGCTATTAGTTTTTTTTTAAAAAAAAATTTTCAGAACATTAAAATTATTTTGGTCTATAATCAGATTATAATTAGAAAGGTTAAGTAAATATGTTATATTATTTTACCTTCTTTAATTTCATAGATATTATCGCATTTTATTAGATTTTCTATTTTGTGGGATATAAGAATTATAGTTTTCAGTCCTTTTAAAGAATATATTGTTTCCAATATTTCACTCTCATTAATACTGTCTAAAGCGTTAGTAGCTTCATCAAATATAATTACAGGATAATCAAAATATAACAGCCTTGCTATTCCAATTCTTTGTTTTTCTCCACCAGAAATATTAATGCCGTTTTCTCCTATTATAAAGTCCAGTTTCCCAGGAAGATTAAATGTAAAATCATATAATTTAGCTAAATTTAAAGTCTGGTTGATTTTTTCTAAATTTATTTTATTTTCTTCAACTCCCAAGGCTATATTTTTTATCAATTTATCATTAAATAAGAAAGTTTCCTGTCCCATATAACCAATTATTTTGTTTAGATGTAAATTATTAATATTAATATCATCAATTAAAACATGACCGGATGTTGGTTTTAATAAACCGGCAATTATATCTATAAGTGTAGTTTTTCCACTACCACTAGGACCTTTTATTCCAATAAAAGAATTTTTAACAATTTCTAAGTTTGCGTTTTCTAAAATTTTTTTTTTAAAATTTTTGTATTGAAAAGTAATATTTTTTAATTGAATATTTTTATTTAAAACAATTAATTCATTGATTTCATAGGTAGTATTTTTTTTCTCATCGTTATCTGTTAAGTCCTTATATATATTTTGCAGACTTGGCATAGTGAACTTTACTGTGTTTAAAGCTGTTATAATTTTATTTAAAGATGGCATTAATCTAACTACTAGTAGAAAAGTAATTCCAAGAATTGGTATTGCTTCTCTAATTTCATTTTTGTAATTAAAATAAATTATAAAAGATGCAATAAATATAATAACAATTAATTCAATTATAATTTTAGGTAAAAAACCAATAATGGATGATTCGACAAAGGCATTAAGTGCTCTCTTATTTAACTTACCAAATTGATTGTAAAAAAAAATTTCTATATTCTGCATTTTAATTTGCTTAATTCCGTTAAAAATATCTTTTAGGATTGCTGCTTTATTAAGTTCATTATACTTACGAACTTCACCGAGTTTAAAAGATATATTTTTTGTAAAAAAATAGAACAGTAAATAGAAAGATACAAATATAATAAAATAGATTAAAAAATTTTTGAACTGAAAAATAAAAAAAGATAATATGAGTATGACTATTATTGCCTCAGATATAATATTTAAAATTGGATTAATTAATCTTATACAAATTTGCTCAATTTCATTTGCAATATTAAAAGCAAGCTTTGCTCTGTTTCTTGAGAAAAAAAAATTATATTCTTTATTTAAATAACTCAATAGCAATTTATTAGCCAATCTAAAATGAATATCAGTGAATATTTTAGATTGAATGAGATTAGTAAAAAATACCAAAGCGCTTTTGAGTAAAAATATAATAACAAGTCCAATTGCGCAAATATTAATAATTTCATTATATGTATAATTCTCAAAAAAAATGCTTTTATTTATTATTAGAGTGAAATTTTTCTCATCTATCATTAAATAAAAAATAGACATCATAAGACCTAAGCCCAATAATTCAAACAATGCGTTAAATATGAAAATTGCAATTAGAATAAATATTTTTATCCTTTCCGTTCTTGTAAGTATATTTTGAAAACTACTAAGTATTATTTTCATAAGAAATTATTTTTTAAAGTTTATCTATTATTTATAACTTTAACAAAGTATAAAATTTTAATAGTAAATTTTTATTACAGGTAAAAATAGGTTTATTATGTTATTTTATTTTTAATTTTTAATTTAATTTATAGTTTTTTAGAATTTTTAACGATTGATGCAAGTATTTTATATAGCTGAAATTAATTTACCAAATAAATCGGCTTATGCGCAGCATGTTTTTAAAATGTGCGATGCTTTTGCATCAAATTGTAATGTTAATTTAGTTGTACTATCCAAAGAAAAAAAGTTTTCTTTTAAGAAAATTAAGAATGAGTATTTATTAAAAAATAATTTTGTCATTACACCTTACAAAGAAAAAAAAGTTAACGTTTCATTTATTAATAGATTAAAATTTTCTTTCTTTGTTAAAAAAAAAATTATTAGCAGTGACAAAAATAAAATTATTTTATCCAGGAGTCTTTTTTCGAGTTTTTTACTAACCTTTTGCAACTGCTTCAATTTTTTAGAAATACACAATAATTTTAGAAGCCTAAGTTATTTTGTTTTTAAGATATTGTATTATTTTTTTAATAGTCAAAAAATATATTTTATCTTAATACATAAAAATTTAAAAAAAGTATTAGGGATTAATAAAAAATATATAATATTAGATGATGCGGTTGAATTACAGGATTATAAAAAAAAATATATTCCAAGTGCAGACTTTGATTTTACTTATGTTGGCAGCCTATACCCAGGCAAAGGTGTTGAAATTATAAATTATTTATCGAGGAAATTACCAGGTTTTAAATTTCATATTTTTGGTAATTTAGAAACTCTTAATGACAGGTCATTTGGCTTAAATAAAATGAAGAATTTAATATTCCATGGCCATATTCCTTATAAAAAAGTTCCTAAAATATTAGCAAAAAGCAGAATTTTGCTTATGCCATATCTTAATAGAGTTACTGTAAAGTCTAACAATTTAAACGTTTCTAAATTTATGTCCCCATTAAAATTATTTGATTATTTAGCGTCTGGAAAAGCAATTATAGCAAGCAAACTTCCTGTTTATAATCATATTTTAAGAGACGGATACAATTGTTTATTAGCAGATCCTAATAATTTTGATGATTGGATAAATAAAATTAAATTACTTAATAGTAATAAAATTCTTTATAAAAATATTTCCAATAATGCTTTTAATACTGCAAAAAAATTTACCTGGTCAAACAGATCAAGAAAAGTAATAAAATTGTATAATAAATATATGGCCAAATAGCATGAAATTAATTTTTTTAATTTTTAAAAGTCGATACAGATATAAAGATATTGGAAATTTTTTATATTCAAAAATTTATAATAATTTTTTTTTAATAAACTTAAGCGGACCTCTAAAAAGTATTTTGGGAAGATTTCTTATAGCTTTAAAAATTGGAAGGGCCATTTCTTTAGATGGCAATCCAATTATCAAACATAAATCCGATGGAATTAATATATGGTTTGGTGGAACCTCATTTAAAATACCTGAAAAATTTAAATATTTAAAAAATAACTATGTTAATGTTAAAAATATTATATTCCCAAATGATAATTTTTTTCAATTTTATCCTATAAATATAAAAAATTTTATATTAAAAAAAGATATAAAAATTATCTTTATTTCAAAGATTCAAATTAATTTAAATAATCAAGAAAAATTACTTTGGACTAAATATAAGAAAAAAATATTAAATAATTTTTTATTAATTGATAAATTAAAATTTTGGAAACAAAGGGATTTTTTAGAACTAGATCAAAAACAAAAATTTTTACTATATAGAAAATTTAAGAATTTAATTAAATATGAATCTATAAAATACTTAAAAAAAAAATTTAATAGGAATCTTTTAATTATTGGCAGTGACTGGAGAAAATACAAAATCAATTCTTTTTTAGATAACTATGAGAATAATTATATCAGAAATATGTACCAAGGAAATATTTGCCTAGATTTTGGTTCTATGTCTGGGAGTACAAGTCTGCATCCAAGGTCTATACAAATTATAGAATCTGGTGGGTTATTAATTCAAGCCAAACAAATAGATCATAATTTAATTTGGAGTGCCGGTCAGAAGAAAATATTATTTAATAGTTTAAGCGATATTTTTAAAAAAATTAATTTTTTTTACAAGAGCAAAGATAATATTATTAAAATGGTTAATTCAATATCATCAAACTTTAAGAATACTGAAAAAATTGATTTATCTTTAAAAAAAATATTTAGTTAATGTTTTTTATAGGCAAATATATTATAATTTTATTTTTTAATTGAATTAATAATATTTATTATTTTTCCCTTTACTTTAAATAAAACTTTATATGATAAAACTTAAAATTTATAAAATACATAAATGTAGATTATGTTTTTCTAAAAGTTTAGAATTTATTTATTCTTTCGGAAAAATATTTGTAAGCAACTTTGTTAGTAAATCAAATATCAAAAAAGGAATTAAAGCTCCTTTAAATTTAGTGTATTGCAAAAATTGTTCTCTTCTACAGCTGGAGCATTCCGCCCCGCAAGAAATAATGTATAAAAAATTTTATTGGTATCGTTCAGGTGTAACTGCTACTATGAAAAAAGCATTAAAAGATATTTATCATGATATTCTAAAATTGAATATTTTAGAAAAAAAAGATGTAGTTCTAGATATAGGAGCTAATGACGGAACCTTACTTAGTAATTTTAAAAAAAATTTTATAACAGTTGGTTGCGAACCAGCAAAAAATTTAGCCAAAGAACTTAATAAAATTTGCGATTTTACAATCAATGATTTTTGGTCGTCAAATTCATATTTGCAACTATCAAAAAAAAATAATTTAGCCAGACCAAAATTAATAACAGCCATTGGAATGTTTTATGATCTTGAGGATCCTTCTAAATTTATTAAAGATGCCGCTGATATTTTGGATGATAAAGGAGTATTTGTTGCTCAATTGATGTGTTTAAATTCAATGTTAGAACAGAATGACCTAGGCAATATTTGTCACGAACATCTTGAGTTTTATAGTTTTAAATCGTTAAAATATTTATTTGAAAGTAATGGATTAAAAATATTTAAAATCCAAAAGAATAATATTAATGGAGGCTCTTATAGAGTTTATGCCAAAAAGAATTTAAAGAAATCTATAAACTTTAAAGAAAACGTATCTTTAAAAAGAATTAGAAAGTTTATTAAGATTGTTAGAAATAATAAAAAAAAATGTTTAAAATTTTTAACTAAAGCTCAAAAAGATAAAAAAAAAGTTTTTGTTTATGGAGCTTCAACAAAAGGCAATACTTTATTACAGCATTATGGAATTGATAAAAAATTGATACCTTTTGCAGCAGAAAGAAGTCCAGAGAAGTGGGGAAAGTATACAATTGGAACTGGAATTAAAATTATTTCCGAACAGAGAGCCAGAACTCTAAAACCAGATTATTTTTTTGTATTACCATATGGTTTTATCAATGAATTTGTCATTAGAGAAAAAAAATGGATAAAACAAGGGGGTAAATTTTTAATTCCTTATCCTCATTTTAAGGTTATTAATTAGATAATGATAAAAAAAAAAATTGCTCTAGTGTTGGGGGTAACAGGGCAGGATGGCTCTTATATTTCTGAATTTCTTATAAAGAAAAATTATAATGTACATGGAATGATTAGAAAATCTTCTACTTCCAACACTAAAAATATTGATCATTTAATTAATAACGCGACCATTTATAATAAATTATTTTTTTTGCACAGAGGGGATTTATTAGATTATCTTTCAATATCTAAGATTATAGATGAGGTTAAGCCAGATGAAATATATAATTTTGCTGACCAAGATCATGTTGGATGGAGTTTTGACGTTCCTCTCTATTCCTGGAACACAACAGCATCATCAGTTATTCAAATCCTAGAATTATTAAAAAAAAATAAAAAAAAAATAAAATTTTTTCAACCTGTTTCATCAAATATGTATGGTCTAAGCGAGAATAAAAAAATAGATGAAACAACAACATTAGCCCCAGGTAGTCTTTACGCTCTTGGAAAAGCATCGGCATTTTTAGCAGTAAAAATGTATACTAAGATGTATAAAATTTTTGGATGTGGTGCTATTTTTTTTAATCATGAATCTCCAAGAAGATCAGAAGAGTATGTTACTAAAAAAATAGTTAAAAATGCTTGTGACATATATTTAGGAAAAAAAAATTTTATTGAATTAGGTGATATTAATATTAAAATAGACTGGGGTTATGCCAAAGACTATGTTGAAGCAGCATGGCAAATAATGCAATTAAAGAATCCTGATTTTTTTATTATTGCAACAGGCAGAACAAATTCCGTAAGAGTATTTGCTGAAAAAGTATTTTCTTATCTTGGCTTAGATCTTTATAAATATTTAAGAATTAATAAAAAACTTTTACGTCCAGTTGCAATAAAATCTTTAAACGCGAACACATCCAAAGCTTTCAGAACTTTTAAGTTTAAAAATAAAGTTAATTTAGATTCTTTAATTAAAATTATGATTGATAATGAGTTGAAAAAAATATGAGTTACAAGAATGTTTCTATTATTTTATCAACTTATAACGAATCCTTGGATATTGAATTAACTGTAAAATTGATAATTAAAAATTTACCTGATTGTGAAATTGTAATTGTAGATGATAATTCTCCAGATGGTACTTTTGAGATAATAAAAAAAATTAATTATCCTTATCTTAAAATATTCTGCAGAGAAAAAACAAAAGGACTTGCATCAGCATTTTTACTAGGATTGATAGAGTCAAAGGGTGAAATTATTGGATGGGTTGATACCAACATGGGTTTTTTGTCAGAAAAATTTCCTGAAATGGTTAAAATTCTTTCAAATTATGACATGGTCGTTCTTTCAAGATACGTTAAAGGAGGTTCTGATCAGAGAATTTTTATTAGAGCTTTTACAAGCTACATGATTAATTTACTGTCTCGGTTTATTTTAGGATCGACTTTAAAAGATTATACAAGTGGCATGTTTTTAATGAAGAGATCTTTATTAAAAACAGCAACTCCAATTGCATATGGACATGGAGAATTTTTTATAGAATTTTTATATAAGGCTTTTAAGAAAGGGAATAAAATATTAGAAATTCCAATCGTTCAACCAAAAGATAAAATGCAAGTTAAGAGTTCATTTTTGGATTTCGTAACCATAGGTTTTTCATATTTATTCAGAATAATATATTCTCGTTTTAGAAAAGATTAATGATTGAAAAAATTATATATAAAAAAAAATTATTTGCATTAATTGTGCGAAAAAATTTTCGCAAAAAAAAAGGAATAAATTTTTTTACTTCCAATAATTTGAATTTACAGTGTGGATTTATGAAACATGAGAAGAATCATCTCATCAAACCTCATAGTCATCAAAAAAGAGAAAATAAAATATTTTATACCTCTGAGGTGCTTTTGATTTTAAAAGGAAAGTTAAGAGTTGATTTTTATAATAATAATAAAAATTATCTTTATAGTAAAATAGTAAACGCTAATGATATTTTGATTTTAATTAAAGGTTCTCACGGATTTAAGGTGCTATCACCAATTGAGATGCTCGAGATTAAGCAAGGTCCTTATAAAATGTTAAAAGATAAGATAAAATTTGGACCAGTAAATGAAAACATAATTAAGATACAGTGAAAAATTTAATTTATCCAGTTAGCAAACCTTTTGTGAGTAAATTGGATATAAAAAATATAAATAAGGTTTTAAAAAAATCATGGATATCCTCCGACGGTCCAGAAGTGATAAAATTTGAATCGGAATTTTCAAAATATATTAATAAGAATTTTTCAGTCGCAGTTTCGAATGGAACGGCAGCTTTAGAAATAGCCCTTAAAGCAATTAAAATAAAAAAAGGCGATGAGGTAATAATTCCTAATTTTACAATAATATCTAATGCACTAGCCGTTATTAAACAAGACGCCACACCAATTTTTATAGATTGCAAATTATCTGATTGGAATATGAATATCGATTTAATTGAGAAAAAAATTACAAAAAAAACTAAAGCAATTATAGTTACACATATTTATTCTTTTTCGAATGATTTAGATAAAATTATAAAGATCTGTAAAAAATATAATTTATTTTTAATTGAAGATGCCGCTGAAGTTCTTGGTTTGCAATATAAAAAAAAAATGTGTGGAAGTTTCGGAGATATAAGTACTTTTAGTTTTTACGCTAATAAAAATATTACCACAGGTGAAGGCGGAATGATTTGCACAAATAATAAAAAAATATATGAAAAATGCAAAGAATTAAGAAACCTATGTTTTGGTAAAATAGATCGTTTTAATCATACAGATATAGGTTGGAATTATAGAATTACTAATATTCAGGCTGCTATAGGTCTTTCTCAATTAAAAAATATAAATAAAGTTATTAAAAGAAAAATTGAAATAGGAAAAATTTATTATAACCAATTTTCTGGTAGCAAACATTTTTATATGTTGCCACCATCAAGTTTACTTTCTAAAAATATTTATTGGGTTGTTGGCATTGTGATTAAAAGTAAAAAGTATACAGCAAAGCAGTTGTCAAAAAAATTATTAAAATTAGGCATTATGACAAGACCATTTTTTTTTCCTATGCATAAACAAAAAATATTAAAAAAATTTAGATGTAATTTTTTAGATAGTTTTCCAAACTCAGAATTCATTTCTAAGTACGGACTTTATTTACCATCATATTATGCTCTTAAGAATAAAGATGTTATGAATATATCTAAAAAAATTCATAAAATTTTCTTATGAAAATAAATAATGATTTTAGATATAATTATAGAGACATTTTAACAATAGTTCTTTCAATCGTAATCACAAGGTGGTCTTTTTTATTTTATTCTTTCCAAGAAAGTATTGAAAATTTTCTTATTTTTTCATTCGAAGATTATTTATATTTTCCTTTTGTAATTAATTTATCAGAAATTAATTTTAGACCTGATTATCTAGGGGTAGGATTGCCCGAGAGAATATTGCCAATACCGATATATTCTATAATTATACATTCAGTATTATATAAAATTTTTGGTTTATACAGTTTTTTTATTTTAGAATTATTATTTTTTTATATATTTATATATTTGCTATTAAATATTTTTAAAGAAATCAATTTTAATTTTTATCAAGCGATAGCATCAGTATTGATATTAATTTTTTTTTTATCAATTAATTTGTACTTAAAATCAATCTACAATCTTCCTTATCTTAGCATTTTAAATTTATTTGATTATCGATTTCCTAGGCCGTTAGTTACAAGTATATTTTTTTTATTAGGTTTTTTATTTATATTAAAATTTTATAAAAATAACCAATCAAATAGTTTTTTTATTCTTTTTGGAATTATTTTGGCATTAAATTTTGCTTCAATGATTTATAATTTTATAATTTTAGGAATGTTTTTTTTGATTATTTTTATTAAAAAAAATGTAGATAATAAATTTTATAATTTCTATGAAAATTCAAAAAAAATTTTACTATTAGGATTTTCTTTTTTATTATTTTCTTTACCATTTTTAGTTATTTATTTTTTTTCAGAAAATGACTATTTGCGGAGGATAGGGTTAATTTACTTAAATTTTAATCAAAAAATATATTTATTAAAATATATTTTAACTAAACTTTTTAGTATTAAATTTATTTTGTTATTTATTTTAATAACTTTTTTTTATAATTTTTTAAAAAAAAATAAATATTTAGATAAAAATATATTAAATTTTATATATATATTTTTTTTAAGCTCAATTTTGTCTCTAGTTTTATTTGTAATTTTTGCGCCAGCTATTACTGAAATCTATCATTTAATTAATTTAGTAGTTATGTCAGCAATTTTCGTAATTTTAATATTTTCATTATTTCTTTTAATTTTATTAATTAACTATTTTTCTTATAATTTTATTAAAAAAAAAATTAATTATATTATTTTTTTTAGTTTATTCTTTATAATTTTTATAAATTATTTTAGTTTTTCTAATATTAAAAATAAAGATCTAAATTTTAGAAATGATTTAATTCAACTTAATTCACTTTTTCCAGAAATATTAAAACTAGATTCTCTACTAAGTTTTAATACAAAGATACAAGTATGGTGGTTACTAAAGGAAAAAAAAAACCTAACTAGTGTCGATTCTATAATTACTTCCGCGAAAGATTTTAATTTAGAGAAAAATTTTTTTGAAAATATGTTATTTTTAAAAATTTCTCCAGTTGAATTTGATAATATGTTAAAAAACAAAAAATTAAGCTGGAGATATAATAATCATTTAATTAAGTATCTTTCTTTTTATAAATATCAGGCCAATTCTTTATTTACCTTTAACAATAGTAGTGATTTTGATAATGACATCTTGGATTATATAAAGTCCTCTTCGCCCCTATACACAATGCAAATTGCAATGCCAGATGATGAAAGAAATAAACTTGTCGAGTCTTATAAAAAAATAAAACAATTTCAACACGTTAATCCAGATTTAATTATCCTAGATAAAGACACATTTGTTGAGAAATACATAATAGATTCTTCTAAATACTGTTCCCTTAATGAGTTTTATTATTTGAGAATTTATATAAAGAGAGAGAAGTATAAATGTTCTTAATTAATAACTTTATATAATCTATAATTATTTAAGTTTATAAATAAATGGTCATTAATTTTTATAATTTATCTTTAAATTTTTCAAATTTTTTTAACATTTATAAAAGTGTGCAGGCCAATTTGTCCATAATGAGAATTACTCATAATCTTTTCTTAAAAAAAATCCATTTAAATGGCAAGATAGCGAATATAGGATCAGGAAAAAATATTTTTATAAATAAATTTTTTAAAAAATTTAGTGGAAGTTTGTACAATTATGACTTTTATAAAATAAATAAGGATATTATTAAAATAAATCTAGAAAAGAGATTTGTAATAAAAGATGGTAAGTTTGACTGTATAATTATATTTAATGTATTGGAACACATAAATAACTATAAAAAATTAATTTCATCTCTTGAATTAAATTTAAAATCGAAAGGCAGGTTAGAAATATTTGTGCCATTTATGTTTAGGTATCATAAAGATCCAAAAGATATTTTTAGACCAACGCATTATTACTTAAATAAATTATTAAAAAGCTATGGATTCAAAACAAAAATTACACTTATAAATGCAGGACCTGTTATGGTTATATTAGAAATTTTATTTAAGTATTTAAAATTTTCATCTATTAAATTATTTTTATTATTTATTTTTTTAATTTTTGATAAAATTTTTCTTCAATTTAGTAAAGATTATTTAAATTATTATTCTGGCACTCATATTTCATGTATAAAGAAATAACCAAAATCTTTTACTGGTCTCCTTTTTTTGGGAAAATTGGAACTGTTAAAAGTGTTTTGCAATCTGCAATCAGTATTAAAAAATACTCAATAAAAAAAACCCAAGTTTGTATATTAAATTGTTTTTCTGAGTGGGACCCTTTTGCTGAAATAATAGAAAAAAATTCTATATCAATTATTAATCTTCAAAAAACTATACTACTTAAGACAAATATTTATGGGTATTTTAGATCAAGATTTTTAAATTTATTTTTTTTTTTTTTTTTTTTTTTAATTTTAAAAAAATTATTTTTTAAAAAAAACCCAGTTTTTTTAATATTTTTTTTATTAATTTTTATTCTTTTATTTTTTTTTTTTTTTTT
>JACCDP010038169.1_pt1 | contig 16895 bp, 15 predicted proteins | sample 7445841 | NCBI WGS metagenome assembly JACCDP01 (sample SAMN15323441, study PRJNA562643) | freshwater metagenome | isolation source: river surface water | place: USA:Blue River Watershed | collected 2017-08-17 | reverse complement strand
TCATGGATGTTGTTGTTACCGTGGATACGAGCGTTGCGCATTTATCCGGTGCACTCGGCAGGCCCACATGGATCCTGTTGCCCTTTGCGCCCGATTTCCGGTGGCTACTCAATCGGGCCGATTCGCCCTGGTACCCAACTGTGCGATTGTTTCGCCAGAAGCGTATTGGTAGATGGGAGGAGCCGCTGCGCTCTGTGGGGCGTGAGTTGCTAAAGCTAAAGCCAGATTAGTTTTTTTACTCCGCTTCTAAAAAAGCGCTAAATCATTTTTAATGGATGCCTCTCGAAGCGCAGCGTCTGCTGTAGCGATCGGCGTTTTTAGTTAAGTCTCTACGTCTAACTGGCGACACCTAAAGGATCCGTTTTAAGGTAGGCCAAGACCCGTTCGGGGATTATCTCTTGCCCAAATAGGTAAAATTTACCTATTTGGGCGGTATCTTTTGCAACTGAGTCACGAGATGTCTGGTCAACAAGGGAGGCCTTGTTGAAAGACTCTCGGCTCGGGCTGATTCTCCATCTGGTACGAGTCTTGCTAGGCTATCGACAGGGATAGGCGAGTCGCTCCCCGCGGTAGCTTTGTTTCGAGTCGACCAAGGAAGAGGATCATGACACTACAGGTATTTGTCGGTTGGGACCCACGGGAGGATATTGCCTGGGAAGTCTGCCGCCATTCTATTTTGAGCCGCACCGACCCCACACAGGTCAGCGTTACCCCTTTGATTCAGCAAGAACTGCGAGATGAGGGGCTCTATACCCGCCCGGTCGACGCCAAGGCTGCCACCGAATTTAGTTTGACCAGATTCCTGGTGCCAAAACTCGCTGGGAAAAGAGGCTACGCAATTTTTGTGGATTGTGACTTTCTCTTTCTGACAGATATTCGAGAGGTTTTACGTGAGATCGACCCCTCGAAAGCGGTTTCCGTTGTGCAGCACAACTACAACCCGCCAGAGAGCTTGAAGATGGACGGATGCGTGCAGCACCAGTACCCGCGCAAGAATTGGTCTTCATTCGTAGTGTTTAACTGCGAGCATCCTGCCGTTCAGGCGCTGACACCAAGGATTGTAAATTCCGCGGACCCGGGTTTTCTGCATCGGTTTCTGTGGTTACAGGATGAAGAGATCGGATCGTTAGATAAAGGTTGGAACTACCTTGAGGGGTGGTACGCGCCCCAATACGACAGGCTTCGGGCAATTCATTACACTCGGGGCGGGCCTTGGTTTGATCATATGAAGAATTGTGGGTTTGCGAAGCAGTGGATGGATGAATACGCTTGCATTGCTACGACATAGCCCCGATTAGAGAAAGTGCGCCCCGATCATGAAAGCTGTAATCCTTGCTGGAGGTCTTGGTACTCGAATTTCTGAAGAGACCCATTTAAAGCCAAAACCGATGATTGAAATTGGCGGCCGACCCATTCTTTGGCATGTCATGAAGTTGTACTCCGCGCACGGGATTAATGATTTCATTATTTGTTGTGGCTACAAGGGGTACGTAATAAAGGAGTATTTTGCGAACTACTGCTTGCACATGTCTGACGTGACGTTTGACATGTCAAACAATAAGATGCAAGTTCACCAGCGCAAGGCGGAAGCATGGAATGTAACTTTAGTTGACACGGGCGACTCAACGCTTACTGGTGGGCGATTAAAGAGAGTGGCCGATTACCTTCAAGATCAAGAGTCGTTCTGTTTTACTTACGGTGATGGCTTATCTAATGTTGATATCTCGAGGCTTGTCGATTTTCATCAGTCCCATGGAAAACTCGCCACTGTCACAGCTGTCCAGCCACCTGGGCGGTATGGGGCGCTCCAGTTAGATGGCACAAAAGTTTCCGGTTTTACCGAAAAGCCTCGCGGAGACGGGGGTTTAATCAATGGCGGATTCTTTGTGCTATCCCCTAAGGTGCTTGGTTTAATTGAAGGTGACCAGACCAGTTGGGAAGGCGCTCCATTGGCGGGCCTAGCGTCTTTTGGTGAATTGATGGCTTATGAGCACCTAGATTTTTGGCAGCCGATGGACACACTTCGGGACAAGACTCACCTTGAGGAGTTATGGCGATCGGGTCGAGCGCCCTGGCGGTGTTGGTGAGATGAACCCAACAATGAGTTTTTGGCGCGGCCGCTCCGTTTTCCTAACGGGGCATACCGGATTTAAGGGCGGCTGGCTTGCGCTTTGGCTATCGCTCTTGGGTGCAAAAGTTCACGGTTATTCATTACCCCCGCCAACTAAGCCGAGCTTTTTTGAGGAAACCAAGCTTCAAGCTCGCGTTGCAAGCTCCACAATTGGCGATATCAGAGATTTAAAAAATCTTTCCCAGGCTATGCGCGATTCAAGCCCCTCTGTGGTGATTCACATGGCGGCCCAGCCGTTGGTAAGAGAGTCGTACAGCTCACCCGTGGACACATTCGCCACCAATGTGCTTGGCACCGTCAACCTTCTAGAGGCTTCGAGGAAAACCGACAGCGTCGAAGCGATAATCAACATAACAACGGATAAGTGCTACGAAAACCAGGAATGGATCTGGCCGTATCGCGAAAATGACCGTTTGGGCGGGCGCGATCCGTATTCCAGCAGCAAGGCCTGTGCAGAGCTTGCCACAGCGGCTTATCGAGAATCCTTTCTTTCCGCTGCAGGTGTTCACCTAGTAACCGCGCGAGCGGGCAATGTAATTGGCGGTGGTGATTGGGCAGCGGATCGTCTTATTCCAGACTTTTTGAAGGCGCTCGATGCCGGTGAAACTCTGCGAATCCGCTCACCGCATGCGATTCGACCTTGGCAGCATGTGCTCGAGCCCCTTGCTGGGTACTTATTGCTTGCTGAGGCTCTTGTCTCGCAGGGTGCCGACTATGTAGACGCCTGGAATTTCGGGCCTGATGAATCAGATGCAAAGCCTGTATCTTGGATCGTTGAGCGCCTGTGCGAAAAATTTCCTAATTCCCGTCACGAGTTGGAAAGTAAACCTCAACCCCATGAAGCGGAGTTACTTAAGCTCGACAGCTCAAAAGCCAAGTCAAAACTCGGTTGGGCGCCTCGTTGGTCCCTAGAGACTGCTCTTGAGAAAACTGTCGATTGGCACCAAGCCTGGAAGCTCGGCGGATCGATGTCAGATCTCTCTTTGCAGCAAATTCAAGCCTACGAAACCGCATGAACCGTTTTTCTATTCATGAAACCCCGCTCGCTGGACTTAAGCTTATCGAACGCAAGCCGGTAGGCGATGAGCGTGGGTTTTTAGAGCGACTCTTTTGCCAAGAATCCTTTGAATCGCTGCTAGGAGGCAAGACTATTCGGCAGGTCAACCACACCTTGACCCGCAAAGCTGGCGCTGTGCGTGGCATGCATTTTCAACGCCCACCACATGCTGAAACCAAGATTGTCTCTTGCCTAAAAGGAAAGGTGTGGGATGTTGCAGTAGATCTGCGAAAAGGTTCACCGACTTTTCTGAAGCATCACGCGGTGACTCTCTCCGAGGACATTCCGCGGAGTTATTTCATTCCTGAAGGGTTCGCTCACGGATTTCAGGCGCTTACACAAGATTGCGAATTGATTTACTTTCACACAGCAGATTACAACTCTGCAGCAGAGGGCGCCCTAAATGCTCTTGACCTGCGGCTTGACATTCAATGGCCTGCGGCAATCACCGAGCGTTCACAACGAGATGAACAGCACGCGATGCTTGCGGATAACTTCGAGGGAATTGAAGTCTAATGAACTGCCGTCACTGCAATACGCCATTGAAACACACTTTTTTAGATTTGGGCTTTGCCCCGCCCTCCAATGCCTATTTAACTGAGGCGGATCTAAACAGGCCGGAAATCTACTATCCCCTAAAAATTAAAGTTTGCGATTCTTGTTGGCTAGTGCAGACTGAAGACTATGCCGACGCAGACTCACTGTTCACCCCCGAATACGCATATTTTTCCAGCACATCGGCAAGCTGGCTTGATCATGCTAAGCGCTATTCAGATCAGATTATCGAATGGCTTGCCTTAAATAGGAAGAGCTTTGTTTTAGAGGTTGCCTCAAACGATGGCTACTTGCTTAAGAACTTCGTAAACGCAGGTATCCCTTGCTTAGGCGTTGAGCCAACTGACAGCACGGCCGCTGCGGCCGAGAAGCTTGGTGTTCCAGTATTATGTGAATTTTTTGGCGAAGTACTCGGCAAGCGGATTGCCGCCGAGGGCAAACAAGCTGATCTCATTATCGGTAACAATGTCTACGCCCACGTTCCCGATATCAACGATTTCACAAGAGGATTGAAGGCAGCCTTAAAGGTGGGCGGAACAATTACGTTGGAGTTCCCCCACGTAATGCGCTTAATTGAACAAGCGCAGTTTGACACCGTCTACCATGAGCACTTTTCTTACTTGTCACTTCATACAGTTAGCCGGATTTTTGCCTCTGTAGGGCTTCGGACCTGGAATGTGGAAGAACTTCCAACGCATGGCGGAAGTTTGCGCGTTTACGGCTGCCATGAAGATGACGCGCGGAAAACTGATCAATCGGTTTGTGTTTTGTTAGGGCAGGAAACGGCATGCGGCCTGCAAAAACTAAACACCTATGTTGATTTTCAACCTCGCGCGGACAAGATCAAAAACGACTTACTTTCATTTCTAATTGAGGAAAAGCAGCACGGGAGAAAGATAGTGGCGTACGGCGCAGCCGCTAAAGGCAATACCCTGCTCAACTACGCAGGAGTGAAACCAGATTTAATTCCGTTTGTTTGCGATGCGGCACCAGCGAAACAGGGGCAATTCATGCCCGGAAGTCACATCCCTATTCTGCCGCCTGAAAGGCTTGTTCAAGTAAAGCCTGATTATGTGCTTATACTCCCGTGGAACATCTCGGAAGAAGTGTCCGCGCAGGTCTCCTTACTATTATCAAGTGAAACGAAATTTGTCACAGCAGTTCCTAAGTTGCACATTCAATGAAATCGCGAATTCTATATACCAAACCATCTATTACTGAGCTGGAAGTGCGCTATGCAACTGATGCGGTAGCAAACGGCTGGGGCGATCAATGCTATGCCTACATCAATCGTTTTGAAGGGCTATTCAAACAGCATCTTGGCGTGAAATATGCGATCGCAACCTCTAGCTGCACGGGCGCCCTGCACATGGGAATGGCGGCGCTCGGCATTGGGCCGGGCGATGAGGTAATTATGGCCGACACTAATTGGATCGCTACGGCCTCCCCCATTTGTAATCTAGGGGCTAAGCCAGTATTTGTTGATATCTTGCCGGACTCCTGGTGCATTGATCCCGAGAAAGCCGAGGCAGCGATTACGCCACGTACCAAAGCAATCGTTGCGGTGCATCTTTACGGAAATCTCTGCGATATGAATCGCTTGCTAGCGATTGGTGAAAAATACGGTATTTCTATCATTGAAGATGCGGCCGAGGCAATTGGCTCGGTCTATCATGGTAAGCGTGCGGGTTCAATTGCAAGGTTTGGAGCTTTTTCTTTTCATGGCACGAAAACGATTACGACTGGTGAAGGGGGCATGTTCGTTACTAATGACGCGAGGCTATTCGAACATGTTTTAACCCTTAGTAATCACGGTCGCGCGCGTGGGCAGACTAAGCAGTTCTGGCCGGACATGGTTGGGTTCAAGTACAAGATATCAAATATTCAGGCTGCAATAGGTTGTGCGCAGATAGAGCGAATTGAGGAACTGACACGAAGAAAGCGTGAGATTCTGGCTCAATATCGGAAGCACATGGAGCAATTGCCCGGGATACTTATGAATCCCGAATCGGACGGAATTATAAACGGCGCATGGATGCCAACGGTAGTATTTTCTGAAGAAACAGGAGTTACTAGAGAAAAGCTTCAAGTCGCATTTGCCGCTGAAAATGTGGACGCACGCCCTTTCTTTTGGCCGCTCTCGGGGTTGCCGATGTTCTCTTCGGTAAAACCGAATCATCAAGCGTATTCAATTCCAAGTCGAGCAATAAATTTACCTAGTTATCATGATATGACAAATCTGGAAATAGAACGTGTGTGCTCAGTGTTGAAGATGATGACGAGTTCGCCCGGTTAATCAACCTGGAGAAACATCAAGAACTTCGATACATCAGTAGAGGAAGAAATGCGATGTAACTTAGAGGATTTAGATCATGAAAGTTCTGGACTTTATTAATCACGCCTCAATCAAAATTGAATACAACGGTATGAAGTGCGTAACTGACCCATGGTACTTGTCGAATGCGTTCGGCTCTTGGTACCAATGTCCTTCGCCGCATAAAAATGCAGTCTATGAGTTAATTGATTCGTCTGAGGAATTATGTGTCATTGTTTCACATGGGCATGATGACCACTTGGATGACTGGTTTATTAAGCATCACTTAAAGGATAAAATTTTCTTCTGTCCGAGGTTTCAAACACCTGGATTGGAGAATCGATTAACTAAAAATTTGGGAGTGAATACGAAACCGATAGGGTCGGGAGAATATTATGGAGATTTCATTTTTAATCAGTTTATTAATCCTAATTATACTGAATATGACGCAGTAATTACTATTCAGACACCAGATTTCTTAATCATTCATGCAAACGATAATTGGCATAATTGGCCAGCCGATATGGCCGCAGGAATAAAGAAAGTTTGTGATCAATACGATGAGTCTAATATCTTTTTCCTAATCCAATTCGGGATTGCAGATTGTTTTCCAGTTAATTACAACGGATTTTCTGATCGGGATAGTATAAAAATTATTGATGGCAGATTTGGAGACTATCTAAAAGCGACAGAAGCAAATATGAAGCTTCTAGATCTCAAGCACATGTATTACTACGCGAATCAGTCTTTATTTGAGTATAAAACGAAGACCCCTAATGGTTTATCTATGTATCAATTGGCGCAAAAATTCTTATCAGATAAGGGTGCTTTTTTTACCCAGATGACTCCTGGTATGTCCTTGTACAAAGGGCATTTAGTTAAGGGTATGCAAGACGATAAGACTTTGTTTCGTTATTGTCTTGATGCGTTTGAGAATTTCATCAATGAACGGTTTAGACGTGTATGCAATCCAGGATCGTACATTGCAGTCCGATTCAAAACCTTTGGAGATGAGGTTTCTCAAGGTGACATAAACTACATAGCATCTCAGGAAATTTGGAACAGAATTTTAATTGGAGAGTTAACACTTGAATCAATAATTATTGGGGGAGCTGGTGTGATTGATAAGCCGAGGATTAATATAAGAGATCACCATCATTTCGTCTCAAAGTCCGGCTATGTAGCTCAAAATTTAATCAGAGCAAAAGGACTAATTTTTTACAGGGAGTTAATGAATGAAGCGTAATGATGGACAAGTTTCCCTAGCGCCAGAGAGTGATGAAGACGTCTACAAAGCGTTAAAGAGCCTTTGCAATAAAGGTTTAGTGTTAGGCAATGATTATTGGAATTGGCCTTTGGTCGGTTACCTAACGTTTCCATCTCTTCAGCGTATTTTGAATCTCGCTTGGATTTATGATCTTCAAAAAAAATCAAGTGGATGTATTTTAGAGTTTGGTGTTCATTATGGCTCATCTTTCGCCCAGTTAATCAACTTACGAAGCATTCACGAGCCATTTAACTACTCACGACATATTTACGGTTTTGATACCTTTGAAGGCTTTGTGGGGGTAACTAATCATGACGGCTCAGCTGAGAAGGGAGACTTCAAAGTAGCGGATAGTTACGAGGAGCATCTAGAGAGGGTCTGTACCTTGCACGAGAAGTTGGCTCCCAAAAGCCATCTTAAAAAATTTAGTTTATTAAAGGGTAATGCTCCAGATAAATTGAAGGAGCTAATTTCTACTAGGCCGGATTTAGTAGTGTCACTCGCCATATTTGATATGGATATTTTCCGGCCAACCAAGGAAGTTTTGCAATTACTCAAGCCTCACCTTCATAAAGGTAGTATTCTGGTATTTGATGAATTTAATTGTCCGCATTTTCCCGGCGAGACTATGGCCATTATGGAGGAACTTGATATTAACCGTATGGAGTTTATTCAGAGTCCATATCTTCCCTTTTGCTCGGTTTTAAAGTTTGGAGGTTGATGGATGCGAATAATGCTGTGGGGAGGCCGAAGTAAAGCTAGGATTGTTCTCGCAATGATAGAAGAAATATACAAAGACAAAGCTGAAGTTGTTGGTATATTCGACGAGTTCCTGCTTGAACTGCCATTTGAAGCGAGTGTAGCCCTATATTCTGATCGCTCTGCATTGGAGAATCTTTGCAAGCAAGCTACTCATTTCGTTGTTTGCATTGGTGGCGAACACGGTTACGCACGGTTTCATACGGCGCAGAAGCTCAAAGGGAGAGGTATCCAACCTCTGAGTTTAATTAGCGAACATGGACTGCTAGACCAGCCGCACTATTGTGGCGAAGGGGTGCAAGTAATGCCCGGAGCAGTAATACATAAGTTTTGTTCTGTGGGCAGACAATGCATTCTGAATACCAATTCGACCGTAGACCACGAGTGTAAATTGGGTGATGGAGTCCATGTAATGGGAGGTGCATCAATAGCGGGAAGAGTTACGATTGGAGATTTCTCTACTATTGGCACTAACGCAACAATTTTGCCGAATTTAAATATCGGTAGGAATGTCTTCGTTGGTGCTGGTGCTGTCGTGACTAGAGACATTGACGATTATGCGATAGTTGCCGGGGTGCCTGCTAGGTTTGTTAGAAAAAACACCTCGATTTTTGACTGTACGATTTTCGATTTATAAGTATGTTTTTTTGAATCATTGTTCGAGAAAGCATGCAATCATAGGGAATTGAGTATATGGATGATGAGAGAGTATTTAGGCAGGAGAACCGTGATGAAATTCGTAGACAGGGTAGTAGCGATTCTTTTCGCGCTCTCACACGGAAGTGGATAGAGGAGTCGGCTAAAACAAGGTATTCATATCATTTCGAGTGGCTTGGGCGACCTATAATTCAATATCCACAAGATATGATAGGGATACAGCAATTACTTTGGGAGGTTAAACCTGATTTAGTTATTGAAACGGGAATTGCACGCGGCGGCTCCCTAATCTTTTACGCAAGTATGCTTGAACTCATTTCGCAATGTGATGGGCCCGAAGCTAGTATGGTACTAGGCATCGACATTGACATTCGTAATCACAATAGAAAAGCAATTCTTTCGCATCCAATGTCTAAGCGTATTGAGATGATTCAAGGGTCCAGCACCGACAAATCAGTTGCTCAGCAAGTTAAAAATAGAGCTCAATCTTCAAAGAAAGTGATGATCTTTCTTGATAGCAATCATACACACAGCCATGTGTTACAAGAGCTTCAGCTTTACGCTCCGCTTGTATCGTTGGGAAGTTATATTGTAGTGTTTGATACCGTAGTTGAGGATTTGCCAAGTGACCTTTTTAGTGACAGGCCTTGGTCAAAAGGAGACAATCCAAAGACAGCAGTATTTGAGTATTTGAAAGAGCTCGGGAAGAATCATGTGACTGCAATTGATGGTGCGCAATTAAATTTTATCGTAGACGACAATCTTGAGAATCAACTAATGATAACCGTTGCTCCCTCAGGATTTCTCAAGAGAGTTTAAAGAGGCTTTTTGCACAGCTTATGCACGCTAACAAAAATCTGTGGTTACAATTTTCTTGTGAGGTGCCACTATTCAGATCCAGTTGCACGTACTGAAGTCGCACTGATCATTATTCGTGGGGGTATATATGACACCGCTTATTAGGAACCGTATAGCCTACTTCGTAATTGCGCACACAAGCCCAAAATATCCGATTCCTGAATATTACAATCTGGTCAAAACTGGCGAATTTACAGAGAGGCATAAAGGCCCAGTTTTCTGCGTCAGCAAATTGTTGAATCATAAGGTACTCCTGAATCCAAAAGGCACCTATCTTGCAGACTATGCCGTGCCCGTGATTAATTCGCTACTGAGAGAGATTGGCAGCGGTGTGGAGTATGTTTCAATAGCGTTACATCGAAAAGTTGTGGTGCGGACCGGGTTCGGAGTGCCTGCCAAAAACTATCCTGGAATGTATATAGCAACGGGTGATTCACTATCGATGGACGCCCTAGAGTTCGATAAGAGATCCCAATTCCTTGTCATGCATCCCCTGAATTTTGACGGCGGGATTGAGAGACAGTACGGTCGAGCACATAGTTTGCGTGATTTCCATTTGCTGACCGACATGGCGATTAGCGCCGAAGTGTTGTCTGCTGGCGATATAAACGCGTTTCGATTCGGTACTATCTTGTTTCCGGGGCTTACGCTCGGCGTTTTGCCTTATACATATTTCCGAACGATCGCAGATTTGCATGATCGATTTATACGACATACTGATTCGCTTGACTATGAACGGCTTATGGCGACCGGCCCTGGTGTTAACAGGGCTCGGAGCTTTTTCTGTGAAAGATTGACTTCTTACTGGTTTAAGAAAATTCTGTTTTGTTCTGGAAGTCAACCTGAGGCGCAAGCAATTTCGCGGGTCGCTACAGATAAAGAAAATTTTGGGGCGTGTATTAATTTTGATGAGCTTAACGTAACTACCGGTCGATACCAAGCCGGAGATAGCTGACCTGTAACGATTTCTAAGAGGTTTTGGGTGATTAAAATTAGAGTAGATCTTTCTTTGCTTACGATGAGTTATTCATCATCGTCAAGAACAGGGAAATCCATTGTTTCGCTATATGTGGAACAGCGTAGAGCGGCACGATTTGAGCCTGTGAGGCTAGAACTTTTTCGTGTTGGCTGCTCGGTTTGCAAATTACTCCAAAAATATCATCTGTATCTATGTCGGTGTAAAACCGATGGAATTCCGCATATGATTCTAGGGTCTGCGCCAGTACTGGAAGCCCGAGCGCAAAGGAGGTAACCAACCGATTGTTACTCGCCCCCCTTTTTCTCGCGTCGTTGAGGCCCGTGGGAAGCAAAGCGAGGTCCGATTGTCGGGCAAGATCTGGTAGTGCTTCTACTGACCATTCTACTAAGTGTACCTTAGGCAAACTAAGAGACAAATAATTTTCTTTAATCCAGTTTAATCCATCTGTACTCGTTGTTATTATCAACTCACAACAACTCTTTATGTTAACTTTCTGTGTAAACTCAAATAAGTACGGTAGGTTAGATGGGTGCCCAAACCAAAGAAGCCGAGGCACGTGAATCACGCGAAACCTTGGCTTAATGCATTCATATTCGATAGCGTCAGGTATAACGATCGATAAGTGGGTTAAATGGGGCGGTAGATTGCGTTGCATCGTATAGGAGGGCACTACGATAACGTCAGTGCGAGTTAGTGCGTTTGAGTAGAACTCGCGCATTGGAGAATCAAAGCCGAGGTGGTGATCCGTGTAATCAATAACTATTTTGGCTCCGGTTGATTTTGCCTCATCAATTAACTCGATCCACTTGTGTGAGCGTATTTGAATATTGTCTGACCCAATTTTTGGCACTACGACAATGTTTGGGGATCGTGGTAACCACTCTCCAAAAGTTACCGAACCCCCTTCGCGCCGAACTGCGCTTCCCGCTATTCCGGCCCGCAGTCTTAAACTTGCCAGATGAGAGCCTCTTATTGTTTCTAGCGAGTCCTCCCTTGGAAAGAGCCAATGAACCGTTGCGTTTATCATATTAGGCGAAGAATTCAGGAGATTTTGGAACTCCCGTCCAATCTCCACTCAGGATGACCAAAGAATGTGAAGGGTGATAATGCGAATTGATCAAAGTCGAGACCCATATCATTAATTTTTCGTGAGACGGCGATCTCTGCGGCAATACACTCACCTTTATTCTGTCCTATCGGAAAGCCGCCTAATTCACGCAATACCGCCCCCGGGAAAGCCCAAACAAGAGATCGAAGATGTGAGCCTGTGCCCCCTGGGTTGATTCCCCACTGCTCCATCATGCTTAGATAAGTGTCAACCCTGCGCGATTTCACCCCATTCACATAGTGATCATCTTCAAAGTGATTGAGGGGGCTTTCTCGAAGAGATGCCCACGAGTGCGCCCATTTTTGATTTAATGACTCACCCATCATGCCAAGGTTATGTTCACGATCAAAGCGATCTGAGATATATTCAAGAAAATTACGGCTTCTTAAATAGCATTCATCTTGCAAAAAAATATAAAAATCTGAATCGTTATCTTCAAGAAATCCTCTATTCCATGCGCCAATATTCATTCCAACATTATTGTTTACAATTAATTTAATATTCGGGCTGTGCCTAGCAAGCTCAACCGGAGCATCTGTGTTTACAACAACTGTCAAGTCGCACGGATAGCTGACAAGGGAGTCTATCAATCTAGAGAGATTGGAATCGCTACGTGCTGCATAATAAGAAATTACGATAGAATATTTTGCCAATCAGAACCTACGGAAAATAAATTTCTAGAATTTTTTCTTGAACTAGAAGTTAGCAAAAGCGCCTCAAGATTACCTTTGAGAGTTTAGTATACTTAGTATCAAAATTCACGTTCACTCTGAAAGATTTGTGTACTGATTTGCAAGGCTTTTCGCGAAAATGAGGGGGGCCCGACGGCGGTATGTTAATTCCCCTATCGTAGCTAAAGTTTTGTAAGATATAGGCTCTGTTATAGCTAAGCAAACGGTTAGCAGGTTTCAATTACATAGTTTTCTATGCCGTCCTCTTGAGAATGCAAATTAATTCGTGGCCATTTTGTTCAAAGTGGGCAACGAAGCCTGGATTGCCAATCTGATCAAGCCCGCGGCTAAGTGCGGAAAATAATCCATGTGCATCCCAAACGTGGAAGTGAATGGAATAGGAGTCTAACTCGAGCTGATGGGCTCTTGTTCTGGCCTCGTCTGCTTGCAGCCCTTCCACTAGCTTTGCCCACTCATAATAGTGCTCCGATCTCGCATGGAGAGGCTCTGCTGTGTAATCTTTTACTAAGTGCTCGAAGGTTGTTATTGGTCGATGTCGATCAAATGTATGGTCCCGATTTGGAACGGCATAAAACAAATGGCCTCCCACCCTTATTTTTCGGAAGTGTGTGTGCAATGTGCCAAGGAAATTTTCGCAGTGTTCGAGAAAATGATTCGCAATGATGAAATCTAAGCTTGAATCGTCAAATGTAGATAATGTCTCGCCGTTATCGATTACATCCGGAGTTCGGAGCTCTCGATTTTTCATTTCCGGGTATTCTATGAGTAACTGATCCACGGGTTTGCGGTCGACATACAGAACACGGGTATTCGGCCGTACGTCTAGCGGGGTAGCAAGTGCTCCTATTTCTATGCCCGTCCCTTTTAAATAGCGATGAGCAAGCCGTGCTCGCAAAATTCTTTTGTCAAAATTTTTGGCCACTTCGTGGTTAGGTAGAGTGTTAGCCTGCGCACTAGAGAACAGCTCCGAAATAACTTGTTTCCTTTCGCTTATTAGGTAATCAGTCGGATAAAGAGCACGGTCTCGTTCGAGATCATCCCGAGGATTTGATACCGGACAGTGTAACCCGCCTTCTTCTTTGTCTCGGCCGAGGTGTTCAACATAAGACTTTGTAGATATTAAAAATGGCCGGTTCAAAACGGCTGGCCAATGGTAGTCCCAACCGTAGACTGTCTCCATCATGGGGTTACTATTAAGATGCTGCACAATCTTTTCGGCCATCTCCCTATCGTAGGCTTGGCTCACGCCAGGGCAGGTTTTGCAGACCACGAACTTATCAAACTGTTGCTCAATTGCGTTTTCATGGAATACGGACCGAAAGAGCCCCACTGGGTGTGCAAAGGGGTAGTTTTCCTGCTCAGCGAAGAATTCATTTAGGACATCGATGAAGACTGGGTCGTGAATCGTGTCGTTGTCAGTCAAATATAAAATGTCAAACTCTGAATAGCGGTGTACAAAGTCCCGAAAGGCTCTGGCTCTGGATCGCTCGATTCCTCCGTGCAGTCGGAATCGCAGAAGTCCATCGCAATAGGGGTCTAGGAAGCTCGCGTCATAGGCGCTTGAGCAGTCATCGTAGATCATGACAGCAGCGTTTGGGCCCCTAACGTCTTGGAGACTCTCCAGGCAGAGCCTAGTTACATTAGGCCTATTCCAAGTCGCTACAGCAATTAATATTTTTAGCTGTTTCATTTATCTTTTATATCGATTGAGTAGCTCAGCTTTGGTCTCGGCAAGTAGCCCTGCCCAAGAGTTCGGGTCTTTGTTTCGGCGAAGGGCGAGACTGTGGTACCAGACAGACTTATCGCCAGAAAATCCCCAACGCCAGTCGGCAACACTAGGGAGCAAAACCGTAGCTGGGATACCAAAGGACCCACACAGGTGAGCCACCGAGTTCCCGATAGTCACGACGTGATCCATTTCGCGAAGCAGGCTCGTTAGCCCCCGAAGATCATTTTTTAGATCCAGGTCCGGCAGGGTGTGGACGTTTTCAGGGATCAACTGAGGCAAGGCTCGTTCGTGTTTATTCGGGTTCGGAAACTGAAGGTTTATAAAGCTGCCCGTGAACCCTTTCGTGAATTCGGCAAATTCGGCCGAGGGAATGGTTTTCCGAGCTCGGAAGTTCATTGTTAAGGCATAGCTCTCCCAACTAACGCCGATCCATGGCTTTGGTAGACCTTCCAGAAAATGCCGGCTTAGGGGGCTAAGGGCGTCGACACTCTGGTTTAGGTAACCGAGCGTCGGGCGGTTGAGATCAAAAGATTCTCGGTTTCTCCGCATTATGCGGCCGAGGCTTGCAATTGATATCTGGTATTTAAAGGCTGAGTGTTCTTTCAATGAATACGTCGGGAAAAAGAACATGTGAGGGAACGACTCTTTAAACGTATCAATTAGTCTCGGGTTACATTCAGCGGCAAATTTTTCCCTTAAACTTACTAGCTCTTTGTACATGCTGGCGAACATTAGTTCGTCGCCGATGCCTTGCTCTACCCAAATCAAAACCGGAAGAGTCTCATTTCCGGGGCCTGGCCATTTTGGTAGCGTTTTGAATCTTTCCTGAATGAAGTTGTCTTCGTGAAACCGGTGTTCGTAATCGTCCCACGCGGTGTGAAAGTCCCCCATCCCCAGTCCCGCTAGTCCGCGGTTCATCCTTGCGGGAGCGTGTTTTGGATTTACTAATAGAGCTTTGGTCCAAAGAGGCAGCGCCTTCTCATACATTCCCTGTACAGAATAAGTATTGGCTAAGTTGGTGAGGGCTGTCGGGTCATCTGGCTGCTGCCTGAGCGCGGCCTCAAAGTACTGCTCCGATAACTCATAGTTTGAGCTTTGGAAATTGGTGACGCCCAGGCCATTAAGTGCGTCACGATATTGGTCATCAACAACAAGCGCGAGTTTGTAGTACTTTTCCGCCTCTTCAAACTGCAGATTTTTCGAGAGAGAGTTTCCGATGCCGGTAAAAGGTAACGGATCTAGAGGATTTAGCTTAACCGAGGCCAAAAAATGACCGACGGCCGCATCGTGGTCGCGCAGTCCAGCGTGAGCGACCCCTAACATATTGTGAAAAATTTGTAAGTGTTGAAGTTCAGACCGGGCAGCTTCAAGTCGAGATATTGCTTCAGAAAATTCGCTTGCGTTGACTAGCTTGGCTATTCTTCCGATTTCTGGAGATAACTTATTGTTTTTTTTGACTTTTTTCATATTTTTACGACATAGCGGCATAGTGATACGAGAAAGCAATTTTTATGCCACAAAAATAAACTAACGGGAGGGCCCAGGAGGATTAAACATTAGCGACCAACTCTCCGTAACTGGGCCTGTAGGGGGACGTTCCTCCATTTAACCTAGGAGATTAATTATGTCGTCAATCAACACCAATTTGGCGTCCCTGTACGCTCAAAAAAATATGGGCAAGCTTAATACGGCTATGCCGACAGCTGTAGAGCGTCTCTCTTCTGGCTTGAGGATAAATCGTGCCAAGGACGATGCTGCGGGCTTAGGGATTTCAGAGAAGATCCAGACTCAGGTCAAGGCGACCACTCAGAGTATGAAAAATGCGAACGACGCTATTTCTATGGTTCAGGCTGCAGAGGGATCGCTTGCAGAAGTCTCCTCTATGTTGCAGCGCATGAAAGAACTGACAATTCAGGGTCGAAATGGCTCTTACAACACGAGCCAACGCAAGACTTTAACCGACGAGATTTTCGCCCTCCGAGACGAAATTAACTTGGTGGCCGAGCGTACGACATTTAATGGCCTCTCTTTGTTGAAGTCTTCTTTGAATACGTCTGCTGCCGTTGATACTGCCGCGCTCGGTGCCACGTTTGGTGCCGCGGGTAGCTCAACTTCGGGCATTATCGCTAACGCGAATATGAGGATTTCCGATATCGTCTTAACGAATGCAAACGTTGGTAAGTATGATGTCAAGGCGTCTGGAACTGAAATTACGATCACAGCCGTTCAGTCTACTACTGGACTTACTGGGGTGTCTCAAACAATTAGTTGGACTGATCTGGCAACTGAAGAGCGGGCGAATATTGATGGGTTTTCCGGAGGTATTGCTCTAGCCTCTAGTGCGACTATTGACGTAAATTTCGATAGACTAGGAATAAAATTCGTCGTTACAAACTCCACCACAACGAGTCAAACCGTAACCGCGTTTTCTAACTTTTCGGTGACAAATGACACGATTAGTTCTTCCCTGAAAATCGATGTCGGTACCGCTCAAGCTGTCTTCCAGGCCGGCGCAAATACCCGAGACGCTTTCGCGGTCACTGGCTTTAAAGACATCCGGTTATTTGATCGCAACCTCTTGGGCGATGATCAGATTCAGGGTACTGATGACGCCGACATCGTAAAGTATCAGGATGACTACCGGAAGTTCTCACGTCTGAACGAGATCTTGAAGGACATGGCGCCTCAGACCGAAGCGGTGCTCACGGCCTCGAACTTCACAGATCTTGCTAACAGGCTTGAGGATGTGATTTCCACCGTAACCGAGATTCGTTCCGGTCTGGGTGCCC
>JACCDP010359249.1_pt1 | contig 16902 bp, 16 predicted proteins | sample 7445841 | NCBI WGS metagenome assembly JACCDP01 (sample SAMN15323441, study PRJNA562643) | freshwater metagenome | isolation source: river surface water | place: USA:Blue River Watershed | collected 2017-08-17 | reverse complement strand
GTTGCTCTACCGACTGAGCTATCGGGCCAAGTCTTGTATCACTTTACACGAATGGATGGGATATTTCAAGACTAAATCCATCCTAGGTTATAAAAGAAAACCCCTTAAAGTAAGTCTTTAAGGGGTACTTTCAATTTGACTGGCGGACCAGACGGGAATCGAACCCGCGATCTTCTCCGTGACAGGGAGACATGTTAACCGCTACACCACTGGTCCGTAACCTTTACAAATATACAAGATATTTAGAAATTTAACAAGTGATTAATCATGAGATTTTAGATGAAGGAATTTTGACAAGATAGGTGAATTTGATTTTATAATTGCTTGAATTATTTCAAAATCTTCTAGACCATCAATATCAAAAGAACAGAACTTATTAATTACTACTTTTTTTATTTTATTCCCTAAAAACTTATCACCCATAGTTATATTTTTATACCAAAAAATATCAGTATGAAAAACTGAGAAAGTAGGTGGAAAATTTTGTCTCCTTATCATTGATTTATCTGTTTTGAACGAGAAAGGTTCGAGGTAACCTTGATTTTCAAAATATAACCTGGGTTCAGCTGGTAAAACTAACCTTACTGAATCAACATCTTGCGAAAGCAATGACAATCCCGAACTAAGATCTTCAATTGATCTAAAAGGGAAAGTAGGTCTTAACCAGACTAGTACATCTGGCTTTTGAATATTGTTAAGACTTAATTGAAAATCCAAGTCAAGTAAAATATCTTCTTCCATACTAGTATCTTCAGATGCTTTATTGCTTCTTAAGAAAGGAACCCAAGCTCCAAAATTTTGCCCAATCAAAGAATATTCTTTTGAATCTGTTGATAAAAGTACCTTAGAAAAAAAACCTGATTTTATAGCAAAATTTATAGAATGAGCAATAAGAGGTATTCCCGCCAAATTTTTAATATTTTTATTTGGTAAACCTTTTGATCCTGATCTAGCAGGTACAACAGCCCATATAACTGGTTTATTCATTGTAAATTCTCCTAATATTTATGATGTTCACTTATATTTATTTTCTTTATACCATCTCCAAGACAAAGAGTAGCTTTTCTAATATCCTTTACGTATCTCTTAAAATCTCCATTTTGTAAATCTAAAGCTACTGAGTCAAAATGAGCCCAATCACTACTTCCAAGCTTAACATGTTTTTCAACCATTAAAGCTCCTGCACCAATAGCTATTACAGATCCAAAAGAACCGTCATCATGACTTGAATATGCGGGAATTATATTACTGAAAGTTTTACTAAGTTCACTATAATGTTTCAAAACTGAAATGTTAGCATCTTCAATTGGGGTAGGATAAGCGGAATTAGTATGCATAAGGTAAAATTTAGGTAAATGTGCAAATCTTTTGATCAATTCATCCAAAAAATCTGCATTTGTCATGCCGGTTGAAATCACAAGATCGTGACTATAATCATTCGCAACAAATTCCAAAAATTTTTTATGCTCTGAAATTGTTGATGGTAACTTAATTAGTGTAGGATTAAATTCTTTCATAAATAAATATGAAGGTTTATCTAATATGGAGGAAAACCACCCAATTCCAAATTCTTTGCATAATTTATCAAGAAAATAAAAATCATCTTTTTTAAGTTCAATCTGCATTCGATAATCTAGGAAAGTATTTCCAAATGGAGATTTATAAGGTGATTTTAATTGTTCAGTAGAATAAAAAGTGAGAACATCTCTTTTTTGAACTTTAATTAAATCTGCACCAGCATCGACACTTAGTCTAACCATTTTTTCTAATCTATCTCGATCACCAAAATGATTAGAAGTAAACTCTGCTACTACAAGTACATTATTTGGTTTAATTTCATCTCTAGTTTTAGACGTAAACATGATATTGAATGCTTTACTTGATATTTTAGAATAGCTTTTGTCTCCCACATGGATTATGTTGAGTTCACTGTTCTGCAGTAGGTAAAGTGCATTCAAAAAGTATTGTTCTTGAGGTAATATTCTTGCATTAATTAACTTATACTGACTTTTAGAAAATTCTAAATTAAGTTTCTTCGAATAACCTTTAGAAGGATCGAAATCGAAACCAATAAAAAATATATCAAGTTTTTCACCTTTAATTTTAGAAATATATCTACTAAGCTTTAACGCTGTAATGAAAAGTACCTCTTCTACAATAAATTCATTTTCAAAAACGTTACTCAAGCGACTAAACATTAGATCAATATTATCTTGAGTTAATGGTAAAAACCTAGAAGCAATAGAATTCTTTTCTAAAGTAAAAGGAGAAATATAACACCTAGAATTAAATTTGTTTTGCTTCAGAGAATTAATAACCCATTCATCATGAAAGATTGAAAAGTCACAAGGTATAATTTGTTCAACATCATTGATTCCAATCTTAATAGTATTTGATAAATTATTTAACTCTATTTCATCAATAGAAGCGCCTTTACCTAGAATAACAATCTTATTCGTTTGATACTTTGAAACGATGTCTTTTATTTGGGTCAAGAAATTCCCCATGATATTCTTTCCCTTCTACGGTAACTTTACACCCGTGTTCTAATGCTAAATTAACCCCTGCTAACATGTCCCATATGTAAGCCCCTTTAGGATTGGAAAATGATTTAAATGAACCTCTTATAACATTATAAAAGTTATAGACAGAGCAACCCATAATTCTATTTTCACCATTTAAAACAATCTCTTTTATTAAATCTTCATTTACTGAAGAAGATAATCCTAAAATTCTTGACTTATTAATTAAAATTTGTTGTTTAGACTTAATGGATTTATTTAATTCTGGTAATAGAATCATGCTAAAAACATGATTAGGATATTCCCATATTGAAATTGCGATTCCCCATATTTCAATACCAGAAATAAAATTTTCAGTGCCATCGATTGGATCAATTACAAACAATAGTTTCCCTTTAGAAAAATAATTAAGTTCTGTAACTAACTCCTCAGAAATAATGATTGGATCTAAGAATGATTTTTTGATTTCTTTTATAATTAAATTTTGACAATAAATGTCTGCAGATGAAACTGGACTGTTATCATTTTTATACTTAAAATTAGTTCGTAAATTTATAAGTTGATTCAAGTTTTCATGAAATAGACGCTCAAGGTTTAAAAAAAAATTTGTATAAATATTAAACATATTTAAATTATACTCTAATAAAAATTATGATTCAATTTTATATAATAAATCTCGATAAAATAAAGTATTACTAGTAAATTATTGACAACTAAATAGATCATATGATCTCTCGAGCAATTGCTGCAAATGGTAAATTTAGTATATTTGAGTATTTTAATTAGTTTCTTCCATTATTAGAACCCGATATTTACAAACCATAAGTAGTTTCATTATAATTAATTGACTTAATTTTTTCATTTTTTTAATGGCGATCATATAGACAACAAAATTGATGTAACAAAATGAAGATCCTTTTTTTAAGAAAATTTTATGATTTCCTGATTTTTCCATTTTTCTAAAAACGTTTTTCATATCCCAAGGTGCCATAAAATGACTTTTTTTACATTTAGTATTTTTTTAGTTTGGCTGCCGCGAAAATCAAATCATTTCGCCTTGTTAAAAAAACTGTTATTTGAATTATATCAACCGAGTCTTTAATAATTTCTGCATGGTTTGATTCGTGAATCTCTACAATGGTTTTTAATCCTATTTGATTTTTTACACGATCCATTTTTTTTAATTCGATTAAACTTAATCCTTAAAAGAATTGATTGATGTTCAATCGCCTTATCAAATGAAGATTTGAAAAAGAATTAAATAATAATATTTAGATACATTTTCTTTAATTGATGGCAACATTTAAAGTGATAGTTTCATTATCAATTACACAAGTTCCAATTATAATTGCAATAAAAATTATTAACTTAATAAGATAAACTCTGGGAAGTAAATAATTTAAATATCTATTTTATTATTAATGGAGACCTTGATGATTGATTTAATATCTTCAAACCTCTTTTTTTTGCTTTTAAGAGGAATAATTTAAAATATTCATTCATTAATTCTTCTGCAATTCGATTGGGTGGAGAATTTCCTTTATAATCGTTTATATATATGCCATTTTTATGATAATTAAGATCAATACCCATTAAATTAATGGTTGAAAAACCCATAAATAAAGCTAATTGAAGAGTAAAATAAAGAACTGTAAATCCATCAAAAACAACCCTATACGGTTTTTTTGAAAATAAAAGTTTTCTAAGTGCTCCAATTTTCAAAAATTCAATTAAATGGGAAATAAATGAATAATTAAACAATAATGTATTACTATTAAAGGTCTTAAAATTATGTGGAATTAGAAATGTGGTTTTCGAATTAAAAGTTTCAACAGCTTGTTTAAAAAATATATCAAATACTTTGGGGTCGATTATTGAGTAGTAGTCAGGCTGTATTCCAAAATCCTCAAAAATTGTTAATACTGAATTAAAAGTAAACAACACAGAATCCTGTTTTATTTGGAAGGCTTTCAATTCATCAATATTTAATGAGGGTGCAGGCCCAACTATTAAACATTCTTTATCTTTGTAAAGGTTTTTTAACTTACGAATCTTTGATTTGTTCAATTTAAAATTAAATCCTTGTTTCATCAATGAATAATATGATGACAAAGGATTGAATATTAAGTTATATAATAAATAGTAGATTTTTTTAACCATAATAATTAAGTTATTATCCTTAATTTAAGTAAATAATGAATTTGTTAAAATCAGTTTCATAAAAATCGGTTTTAGAAACATGCTCAGCATTATCTTTGTAAAAAGCATAATTTTTATAAATTTCATGAAAAGATTGTAAAATTTCAGAAAACTGATAACTTGTAATAATTCCATTTTGATGATCAGTTGATAAATGTAAGTGTGCTGTTTCAAAATTTGTAAGTAGAATTGGTATGCCCAAATAAACGGCCTCAGCAATAGCTATACCGAATCCTTCAAATCGAGAAAATTGAATATATAAATTAGACCTTAATAAAATTGGATAGGGATTGGGTATATTGAAATAAGTATTAAGTTTTTTAATATTAGACTTTGTTATATCTTGCTTAATTTTAGTTTCATTGCCGTTAGTAATAACATTGAATGTCAAATTAGGATAAATACTCTGTAATTTACTAAAAAAACTAAATATTAAAGGGAAATTTTTCTGATCTACATATCTTCCAATAGTTGTAACAACAAAATCTTTACCATAATTTACTTTAAATTCGGATGAATATATTTGAATAGTATCCCGATCAATTATGTTTCTAATTTCATCAATTTTATTCGAATCAATATTATATAGATTTATTAGGTCTTCAGTTATTTCTTTAGATACCGTAAATATTTTATCAAATTGATTAATAATTTTTAATTCATTAATTGAAATCTTTTGCTTAGAAAGTATGTTGTGAATAAAAGTGTACTTTTTTTTCGCATTAACTTTATCAATAACAAAAAAATTGGTTAGGCCTTCTAAATAGGATATCGCTATATCATAATGAGAATCAAGCATAGGGATAAAATCTTTAAAATATTTCCATTTGTTTTTTGTTAAACGAATAATTATTTTTGTGAACAAAAATTGGGGATGAAAAATAGATTTTTTCCATGAATCAAATAATAAATTTGCATTGTTATTAAATGAAATAATACTAACCTTTTCAGGAACATATTTAACAAAAATACCATTTTTATTAAATAAAAATAAATCAATTTTATAATTTGAACTTTTAGAGATTTTCTGTAGAAGGGTAATTAATGACCGTTCCGCACCTCCACCAACAAGGTTATTTATTACAAATAATACTTTTTTTAACATAAATTTGATTTAAATAATTATCCTATGGTTAAAAAACATATTCAAGACTTAATCATTATTCAGATTTTATATAAAGTAGCAAAATTCTAACTACTAAGAGATAAATAATGAACTTTAAGAAAAACTTATGTCATTAATCATGATTTAACTAGGATATAATAATTAACATGGTTAAAACATTATTACCAGTAACAGTAATTATTCCAACATTGAATAGGCCACAAACTTTAATTAAGACATTAAGTTCTATTCAAACAAAAACGTATATACCGAATGAAATTATTATCATAGATCAATCTGATTCTAATTTGATTAATCAAGACTTTTTAAGTCTAATGAAAATTAATTTAAAAATAAAAATTATTTATTTATCAGAAAAATCTATTGCAAAAGCACGAAATGTTGGAATTAGAGCCTCAATAAATGAAATTATAGCATTTTCTGATGATGATATTGATTTTTTTAACGAGGTTTTTTATCTAATATACATTAATTTTTTAAACGACAAAAAACTCAATCTAATTGCTTCATATGATAAAGATCATAGATTTCGATTATCATCAATATTAGGTATTTTAACTTTTCGAAAATCTTTGTTTAAAATTTTTTTCGGACACGTTACAAAATCAGTTTTAGGCAACTTTCCAATTCTAAAAATTAAAGCAAAAACTGAATGGGCAATGGGTTTTTTCTTCTGCATCAAAAAAAGCATTTGTTTTAATCACAATATATTCTTTGATGATTATTTCTCATCATATTCATTTTCTGAAGATCTTGATTTTACCTACCGTTATATAAAAAACTTACAAAAGTATAAATTAAAGGCTATTTTATTGCCAGATTTAGTATTAAAACACCTTGTTTCAACTGAATATAGAGTTAAATCTGTTGATTTTTATTATATGTATTTAAATAATCGATACTACTTAATTAATAAATTATTTCATTCATCCATAATTTACAAAATACACTTTAGTTTATCAAATTTCTTTTTTTCTTTATTTTTGTATGTAAAGTCAAAAAATAGTTATAATAATTATCTTATTGCAAAAAAGAGATTTATGACAAATAAGAGATATTCATAGAATATGAATTTATTTAAGTATATCAAAAAGGATTATTATAGATTAAATAATAAAAACAAACCTGTTTTATTTATTTTTTTCAAATCATATATTTCTCCATCATTAAAATCAGTTATTTTGTTTAGACTTTCAAGTTATTTTTACGGAAAAAAATTATTTATTTTAAGTAAATATTTTTATCTAAAAAACATTAGGTGCTTTGGAAATGATATACATCCTTCTACATCAATTGGTGAGGGGTTACTTTTTCCTCATCCAAATGGTATTGTCATTTCAGGTTGGGCCAAACTAGGTAATAATATTACGATTTTTCAACAAACAACAATTGGAATTAAAAACTTAAATTCAAAATCTGCACCTACAATTAAGGATAACTGTATTATCATGGCGGGTGCAAAACTATATGGGGACATTACAATTGGAAATAATTGCATAGTAGGATCAAATTCGGTCGTTATTGAAAGTTTTGAAAACTCCTCAGTAATTGGTGGTATTCCGGCAAAACTTTTAAAAATTAACAATGAAAGATAAAAAACTTATACTTAGTCTTATTTCAACTATTCTTGCTTATGCAAGTTCAATTCTTCTTGGTTTTTTATTAACCCCAATACTAATTGCTAGTTTAGGTATAGAAGCATTTAGCTTTTATCCTTTGACAAACAATTTGGTTCAATTTATCTCAGTTGTTATTATTTCTATAAGTTCTACTTCTTCAAGGCATATAAAGTATTCATTTTCTAACGGAGAAGAATCCCTTCATAAAGTATATTTTTCGTCTTCTTTTTATCTAATAAGTTTTTTATCAATACTGGTTCTATTGATATTTTTACCCCTCATAATGAATTTGCAAAACGTATTAAATATTCCTGTTGAATTAATTAAGGATGTTAAAAATTTGTTTTTATTAACTATAATTTCTTTAACAATAAGATTTTTTAGTTCTTCATTCGGTTCTATATTCTATATTGAAGAAAAACTATACCTTAGAGCAATAAGTGAAATACTTATGAACCTAGTTAAAATTGTTTCCTTAGTTTTTATGTTTCTTTTTTTTAGGGCTAACATATTATTTATTGGATTCTCAAATTTATTTATGAGTTTAACACTTCTAATTTTTAACACATACTTTTACTTTTTAGGTAGGCATAAGTATCCTTTAAGTCCTAATTTAATAAAAATATCGGTTATAAAGAAAATAAGTATTTCAGGATTTTGGAATTCTATTAGTCAAGTGGGAATGTTATTAATATATACATCCTCAATTACAATTACAAATTTAACTTTAGGTGTTGAAAAGAGTTCTTACATACCAATTTTTACTTTTTTCCCATTATTTGTTCAAAGTTTTTCTTCTATTACTTCAGGGGTGTTTTTACCAAGTCTTATAAGTAAATTTAGCTCAAATAATTCTATAAAAATCAAGAAGGAGGTTAATTTTATTTTTATTATTAATAGTTTTTTTTTAGCTCCACTCTTAATTACATTTTTATACTTATCTAATTCTTTTTTTCAACTTTGGACTCCTATTGTTTTATCAGGCTTGTTTATTCATTATTCAAATATAACGATCATTTACACATTTTTTATAGTTTTTTTTCTACCGCTAACTCATATTTTAATAGTAAATGATAAACTTTTGATTCCAGGTTTAGTAACCATATTTATTGGGTTTTTATCAACAATAAGTATGTTTTTATTTATGAAATTTACTAATTTAGATTTACTTTCATCTCCTTTAATTCTAACCATTTCAACTCTACTGTATTTTTTAGTATTTTTGCCAATATTTTCATTATGGAAGCATAAATACTTAATAAAAGAAATATTTTCTTTATTTCTAATAAATCTTATTGGACTTATTATTTCTTTTAATTTACTTTCAATTTCAAATTTATCAGAAAATAGTTCATCTAGTTGGATATCTTTTTTATCATCTTTTATAATTTCTTACGTTATTTGTATTTTTGTTTTATTTTTATTATTGTTTACTATTTTTCAAACGAATAAGCTAATTAAAAAAAATTAATAAAAAGAAATTAATTTATCAACAATATCATTAGCTGATTTGATTGTTCCCATTTCTAAATAAAATTTGTTAAAATCATAGTTTTCAAAAAAATTTTTTATTGCATTATACGAGTTATCGACGAAATAAAACCTTTTGAATTTACTTAAATAATTTTGAATATATTTTGAATGAGGACCATCTAATATAATTAAATAAGGGTAAGGAATATTTGAATCAAAAAATATTTTACCTGGAATTTGGATTGTTTCCTTATTTAAAACTGCAACTATGAAATTATGATTATTCAAATATATATACAAGTTATCTTTGGGAAATCTTTGATTAATTACTGTAACATTAGAATTACTCTTTAAATGCAAATCGTTGCTTTGCCCAATAATAGTTAACTTAGTATTTGGTATAGAAGAAATCGAATTATACAATGGTCTAATATCTCTTATCTTTAGTTGGTAATTTCCAAAATAAATAGCTTTTATTGAAGATTTATCAATTTTATTTGTGGAAAAACTTGAAAAGAATATATTATTTTTATAATCAGAGAATAAATCTAATTTTTCAAACTTTTTATTATTAAATAATTTTTTCTGGCTTAAATATAATGGGTCCGTAAAAAAGAATATTTTATTAGCATGAGAATGTAATTTTGCTTCTAAAATCTTTAATATATTTCTACGTAGTTTTAACTTACTATAATCGACACCCGCAGCTGCAATTGGATCACTCCATAATTGAAAGTATTTATTAAAAGAAATTTTATTGCTCTTTTTAATTGATTTAAATAAAGCAATAGAATCAATTGAAGGAGAATGAGTTATAACGATGTCAAATTTGTTTAAAATGAAATTTAAGTTATTCAATCTTTTTTTATAATAATTTATGGAAAAGGTTTTACGAAAAAGTTCAATGTATCTTTGAATAAGTTTTTTTTTCATTCTTATTGGATTTAAAGTTTGAATAAATTGTATATTTTGAATTGAGATACCATCCAAAATTAAAGATTTTTTAACATCGTTAATATCTTGGTCATGATCATACATAAGAATAGAATGAAAAATAATATTATTTTCATGAAAAGCTTTTATCAGATTATAAATAACAATATTAGTTGAATGGGTATATAGTGTATTAGCTTGAAATTCTGAAATAAATAAGATTTTCATGATAATTATAATATTTTTTTGTTAATGAATAAGAAAGAAAGACTTAATAAAATTGAGTAATTACCAACAATATCAGTACTTAAAACAGAAACCATTAAAAAAGTAAAAATACTGATCAAGGAATAGTAATAAATGAAGGTCTTATAAAATAATGCCTTAAAATTTTTAAACAATTTTGAAAAAAAAGTAATTATTATCAAAATACCAAAAATCCCATAGCCTGAAATAAAAGCCGGAAGAAATGAACCACCATTAATTATTCCAAGATCACCATTGTATGCATTAACAAATTCTTGAGATCTGAAAAAATAACTGGCCCAATTTATGCTGTTAAAATAATAACCTTGGTTTCCATTACCTATACCAAATAGTGGATATTTCAAAAAAACATAAAAATCATTAATTAAAGTTGATGTTCTATATGCAGTGGACATATTTTGAGTGTCAAATACTTTATCAAAAATATAATAAGAAACATCTGGGGGAATAATTGAGAAAAATATAAGACAAAGGGTAATAATTGTTATAAGAAATAGAAACTTATGATGAAAAATGATTGATTTAAAATAAAAATAAGAGAAAATCACAAAATTTATTAAAAAAGCAATATAAACGGTTGAGCTCAATGTAAAGTAAATAACTGGTACCAGAATTACTATTTTAAGTAAATTAAATAACGACTTTTTCTCCAAAAACTTTGACAACTCTGAAGGAATAACTAAAAAAGATGTTATACCGACTAATGAAGCAGGTTCACTTCCAATTCCAGAAATTCTATTTATAGTTAAGATAAATTGAGAACTTCTCATTAATGAAAATAAATTAATAGAATCATATATGATATTTAAATTAGGGTAAAGTAAAAGAATGATCTGAAGATAACCACTAATTAATAACATAAAATAATAAATGTTAAAGATATTTTTAAAAAATTTAATTGAAAAATTAGGAATTAAAAAGGTATTATAAAGTACAATAAATCCAACTTGAAAATATAATATAATTAAGCCTAAAATTGCATTAAATGAGTTTTCACCATTGAGATCGCCATATTTAATGTAAACAAAAAAAGCATTTATGACCGATAATAAATTAAGTAAAAATATAATGTAGAAAAAATATAATACTTTTTTATTTTTTCTTATTTTCAGACTAAAAGAATCCAAAAGAATAATTAATAATCCAAGAAAAAGAAGAATAAATGAGTTACTGGATGCAATATAACTTAATGGTGAATGAAAAAAAAATGAAAAAGGAAATATTAATCTTATTGGAATCAAAAGTAAATAAATAACAAATAAAATTCTAGAGATTTTTTTAATCATGGGTTAAATGATATCTAAATGGTCTTTAACCATATTTTCAATAGTGTTATTGATTATTGAATCATAACAATTTCCCAAATTTAAAGCTTTAAATCTTGATAAATAATATTCAATTTGATTCTTAAATTCATCGGGATCTAAAGAATTGATGATAAAACCATTTGAGGAATTAATAAACTTAAGAGCCGCAAGTGATTTGTTAGTAGAAATAACTGGAGTCCCAAAACTTAAGGCCTCATATACTACTATTCCCCAAACATCTCCTCTAGTAGGGAAAATAAAAAAATCAGCATTTGAAAAAAAATCCTTAAGTTTATCATTAGGAATAAATTCATGTATATTTGTATTTAATTTGGTTTTAACTGACATGTTTAATAATAATGGGTTAGTCTTTGATATATTTACAATATCAATTTCAAAATTAATATTAGTGTTATTAAGAAAATAAATTAATATATCAAGACCCTTTATGTAATGATTGTTTATTACAGATAAGAATCTATATTTATTTTTTGGTAATAATAATAGGTTATTTGGTTTAAAGTTTTTTGAATAGATTTGATTATAATTGAGTTCGCTCTCATATAATGTAGAAAATCTATATCTGATTATTTTATTTTTATTAACTTTATATTTATATAAAAAGGAATCGCAGTCATCACTACTACTAAAAATAAAAGAGGGAAGTTTAAATAAAAAGCATTTAAAATAATATAGTAAAAAAAATTGTTTTCTATAAATTCCACCATCAAATTCAATCGAAAAAAATCTTTTTAAAATTTTTAAGGTGAAAATAATTAATACCAAAGTAAAACTTGAATATCCGCCAACAAATACATGGTCATATTTATCCCTTATGTACTTAAAAAAATTAAGCGACATTGATTTATCTTTTCCATATTTGAATGACTTTAAATAAACATATTTGAATGTAATTTGTTGATTGAACCAGTCATTATTTCTATCGATGGCATACTTTCTCTCAAATATAACAAAAAGGTCAACTGATTTAGCAAGCTCATTTAAAAACTTTACTCTATAAGGTGAAGGAATGTTCAATACAAAAAGGACTTTTTTCATAATAGATTATTTGCAAGGTCTTTTACGTAATTAGGTCCATAAGTTTTATTGTAAAATATCTTTGCTTCTTTAATATAATGTAATTTAATTTTATTAATATTTTTGTAATTATTAATTAAAAAAATAATTTTTCCAACAAAACAATTAATGTCATTCAAATTACAAGAAAATTCAAGTCGTTTCTTAAATATTTCTGTCCAAGGTGTTAAATTACTAATTATCGGAATGCAGCCATTTACCATCGATTCAAATATTACGTGACCAAAATTTTCACCTTTTGTGGGAAACAAGAAAAAATCATATTTTGAAAAAATATTACCTGGATTGGATTTGATCACGCCACAATATTTCCATTTAATAAGTTTGTTAGAAGTATTAAGTAACTCTTCACATATTTTCCAATAGGCTTTATTTTCAATTGGTCCATAAATATCAAATATAACTTTAGTATTTAGTTTATTAATAATTTCAATGGCATAATATAAATTTTTAATAGGGTGTATTCGAGATATGAAAACAAATTTCGGTATTTTATTCTTAGTTGGCATATGGTTTTCATTAACTGAAGGAACATCAGGTAGAAAAAAATAATTAGGTATTTGATTTAAATAGTTCCTTGCGTTATTGAATTCATCAATTGTGGAAAAAGCAAATGTTACTTTATTAAATAATCTAAATAGATTAAACAACAATATATACGCTTTTTTTTTGAATGTTTTATACCTCATGGCTCCAGAAGAAAAAACCCCCATAGGAAGAATAATGTATTTTTTTCGAGGTTTTAAAAAAATTAATTTTAATAGATTTTTATAAGTATATGGTTCAAAAAAACCACAATGAATAATGTTGTTAAAGTCTTTTTCTAAATTCTTCATTGTATTAAAGTTAAAATTATCGTCATTGTAAACAATTTTTGCTTTTGATTTAAAATTTAATTCAACATTAGTAGGTAATTGATATTTTAAATTTGATTTAAAGTCTTTGTTACGAGTAACTATTTTGATGTTAATTGTATTATCAATTAAATTAATTAAATTATAAACAGTTTTTGCTTGGCCTCCTGAATTCATACCAGGATAGAAATAATTTATATAAATGAGCGTTTTTTTTAACATTTTATTTAATTTTAATTGTTTTTTTTAATTTGTTCAAGTAAATCAGTGAAAATAAGATCATTAATAATTTAAGTTTATATTTATTTGAATGATATATATTTGGGAAATTATGCTGTTGCTAAATCAGGATTGTCATTATCTATTATGTTAATAAATTGATTTTTCAAATTAGTTTAAATCAAAGAACTAATATATTCTTTATATTGTATTAATCTAGTAGATATGGCGGAAGCTGAGAGATTCGAACTCTCGCGGGCCTTGCGACCCCTACCAGTTTTCAAGACTGGTCCCTTCAGCCACTTGGGTAAGCTTCCAACCAAGGAAAATTTTATCATATAAAGTGATAAACAAAATATAGAGAATAGATGAATTGGTGGACCCTGCAGGACTCGAACCTGCAGCCAACCGGTTATGAGCCGGTAGCTCTAACCATTGAGCTAAGGGTCCGCTTTCGTAATTATATAACAATGCAATAAGAAAAATTATTCAATTAGGTTAATATATTTTTGTATATTTATTTCAGGTGTATAGTTTTTCCTAAAATGATCCATAATATGGTCTCTATTAAATGGATAGGTTTGATTTAATATTTTAGAGAAAGTATCAATTACATCTTTTTTAGATGTATTAATAAAAAAACCAAGTTTATATTTTTGAATCTCATTTGAGAGAGATGACTCAGAATGGTCAAAAAATAAAATTGGTTTTCCCATCATCATAAATGAATATATTCTACTCGGAGATGCAACCTTGTTAATATTTTTATTTAATGTAACCAAGATGTAATCTTGAATTGATAACTTTTTTAAATAATCATTTTCAGATAAAAAATTATGAATTTGGATGTTTGTAATTTTGTTAGTTTTTACAAAAGCATCCAAATCTTTTTTTTGGTTACCATGAATAGCAAATGTGAAAAATATCTTTTTATGATTTTTAAAAAATAGAATTACAGTTTTGAGAATATTTATATCTTGAGTAATGCCTAGGTTACCAAAATACCCTAAATTAATTTTGATGTCTTTTTTATAAGAATTCGTAAAAATATCAGACTTATCTACAAACCAATTAGGAATAATTTGGATAGAGTTTAATAACCTTGGATAGCGATCAGAAAGGTATTCTTTCATGTCTATTGAAAGTACGACAATTGAATTTGAACCATCATAAATTTTATGGTTTATATACTCAAATAAATTATAGATTATAGAGTTTTTTTTAATTTGATTAGTAAATAAAGCAATATCTGGATAAATGTCATATACAACAAATATTAAACTGACTTTATACAATTTTTTAGCAATAAGACCTAAGAGATTATTAATAGGAGGATTAGAGAAAACAAAAACCTTGTGGTGATTTTTAAAATATTTTAATTTAAATAAGGTATTAATAAAAAAAGATATCATACTAAAAAGTTTCTTGAACTTATTATTTTTAGCTTTGTAGTATTTAATTCGATGAATTGTTACTTGATTTTTCGTTTTTTGAGTGTACTTTTTGTCAAAATTATTATTAGTTTCGTATCCAGTAATAACTGTAACTTTAAAACTTTTTTTTACCATTTCTTCAACTATAGAAAATGGTAAAATTGCCGAAGATAAATTATTAGGTGGGAAAAATTCAAGTAGAAAACCTATTTTTTTATCACTCATATAATGTGAACAATTGATCAAGGTTGTAATCATATAATTCGTTTAAATTAGAATAGGATTTAAAATCATAATATTGACTCGAAAAAGCCTTTTTAAAAATGGGTAAAAAAGATAAAAAATATATAATTAAATTTAATAACGCAAACTTTTTTGTTCTCTTAGAATAATACTTTCGAATTAAAATTATGATTTCACTTGTAGTAAATAAATGTTTCATTTGAGGGTGGGTTATTTTGTCAAATTTACCATCGATAATTTGATTTATATGTAAAATTAGGGTGCTAGCAAAAATGATACTTTTTTTATTTTTAATTGTAGGAACTAAAAACATAAACTTACTTAATTTATGTAGTAGTTTGGGATTTCCAGGGGCATTCTTACCAATAACTACCGGAGATCTTACAATCGACAAATGGGTATTGCTATTAATAAAATAGGTTGATAACAATTTTTCTGCTTCAAGTTTGGTCTTACCATAATTTGAAATCGGAATTGGGAAAGAGTTAATATCAATCTTTTTTGAATTTCCATAAACAGCCATGGTGCTGATGAATATGAATTGTTTAACATTGTAGTTATTGCATAGTTTTGCAACCTTAAGTGGTAATAATACGTTTGCTTCATAGTATTCATGGTAGGAATAGATTTTTTCATTACGATGAACTAAAGCAGCTAAATGAATAACAACATCGACATTCGCAAAAGATAATAGATTTTCATCAAAATCATTTCTAAGACTAATAGAGTTAACATCATGCTTAATTGATGAAAGATAATCATGAAGTTTTTTTCCGATATAACTATTTTTTCCGATAATTAGTACTTTCATTTTCCATTTCCAATTTTACCGGTTCCACCTTCAACTATGCCATCATCTTTAAACATTTTTAAAGCTGTTCTAATGATTATATAAATATCAAACCAGAACGATTGTTTTTTTACATATTCACCATCTAACCTAGCTTTATCAACAATCGGCAAAGTATCTCTTCCATTTATTTGAGCCCAACCTGAAACCCCTGGTCTTAATTGATTGACCCCATACTTGTCTCTTTCTGCGATTAGATCATCTTGATTCCATAAAGCAGGACGAGGGCCAATAATACTCATTTCTCCGCGAAGTATATTAAATAATTGTGGCACTTCATCTAGGGATGTTTTTCTTAAAAATCTGCCTAATGGAGTAATCCACTTTTGAGGGTCCTTAAGTAAGTGAGTGGGTACATCATTGGGTGTATCGACTCTCATCGTTCTAAATTTCAATAAATAAAAAGTCTTCTTATTTTGACCAATACGCTTTTGTTTAAATAAAATCGGTCCTTTTGAAGTTATTTTAACCAACAAAGAAATAGGAATTATTAAAATTGGTAAAAAAACAAGAATTGCTATTAAAGCAGTTAACCAGTCAAAAGAATACTTAATCAAAAGTTTCATTATTATTTATTATAAACACAAATAAAAATGTATATTCATTAATTAATTTAACACCCAACCAAACACACGGATGGCTTATCCTTTTGTTTGATTATTGAATCTTCACTATCCAGTTATTTGATACTATCATCTTACCAATTTGAATATCGGTCATGATATTAGATAGTTGTTTTGAAACAAAACCGACGATATT
>JACCDP011517152.1_pt1 | contig 16903 bp, 11 predicted proteins | sample 7445841 | NCBI WGS metagenome assembly JACCDP01 (sample SAMN15323441, study PRJNA562643) | freshwater metagenome | isolation source: river surface water | place: USA:Blue River Watershed | collected 2017-08-17 | reverse complement strand
TCGCGCTGAAGCTTGAGCATTTGGGTCTTGATGCGGCCGCGCTTGAACATCGACAGGTATTCCACGAACACCTTGCCCAGCAGGTGGTCCATTTCATGTTGAATGCACACGGCCAGCAGGCCGTCGGCTTCGATCGTCTGTTCGGCGCCGTGGCGGTCGAGCGCGCGCACCCGCACCGACAGCGAGCGCTCGACCCCGTCGTAGATACCGGGGACCGACAGGCACCCTTCTTCGCCCAGGCGCTTTTCAGGGCTGGCCCAGACGATCTCGGGGTTGATCAGCACCAGCGGTTGATTGCGCTCCTCGCTCACGTCGATGACGATCAGGCGTTCGTGCACATTGACTTGCGTGGCCGCCAGGCCAATGCCCTGGGCCTCGTACATGGTCAGCAGCATGCGATCGATCAGTTCGCGCACCCGGTCGTCTACCGCAGCCACGGGCTTGGCGACGGTGTGCAGACGGGGGTCGGGGTAGCGCAGGATGGTCAGGGCGGTGGTCATGATGGGCGACAACGGGTTTGCCTTATTGTCCGTCCAAAGACGCGGGCTGGCTGGATTAGGCTGAGAAAGTTAAACATCGTATGGCTTGCGTCGGCGGCCGCTCAAAGGCGACGGCCCGCCCTAAACTGCCAGCCCCTTGCGATGCCACGGAATGTGTTGAGATGCCGGTCGATGAGCTTGAGGCTTGGCTGCGCCTGTTGCTGACGCCCGGTCTGGGTCGGGTGCAGGCGCGCCGCCTGCTGGCTGTTGCTGGCGCTCCCCAACAGGTGTTCGAGCAGCCCCAGCAGGTCTGTCAGGCCGCGGGCCTTGAGCGGCTGCTGCCCGCCTTGAGCGCGCCGCCGCCGGAGTTGTCGGCCCAGGTGCGGGCCACCCGAGCCTGGCTCGACGCCGGTTCAGACCGTCATGTTTTTACGCTCGGCGATGCTGGCTATCCCCGAACCCTGCTCGATATCGACGACCCGCCCCTGCTGCTGTTTGCCATGGGGGTGCTGGCCCGGCAATGGGCCCAGGGCGCGCAGCCCGATCAGACCTGGCTGGCGGTGGTGGGCAGCCGCAATCCCACGCCACAAGGCGAGCTGCACGCGCAGGCTTTTTCAAGGGCCCTGGCGCAAGCGGGTGTGTGCATCGTCTCCGGCCTGGCGGCGGGCATTGACGGTGCGGCGCATGCGGGGGCGCTGGCGGGCGGTGGTGCCACTGTGGCGGTGGTGGGCACGGGCCTGGACCGTGTCTACCCGCGCCGCCACCTCGAGCTGGCCCGGCGCATCGTGGCGCAGGGCGCGATCGTGAGTGAATTTCCGCTCGGAACGCCGCCCCTGAACCATCATTTTCCGCAGCGCAACCGCATCCTGGCCGGGCTGGCCCGCGCCACGCTGGTGGTCGAGGCCAACTTGCAGTCGGGGTCGCTGATCACCGCCCGGCTGGCGGCCGAGCAGGGCAAGGACGTGATGGCCATACCCGGTTCCATCAACGCGCCGCAGTCGCGCGGTTGCCATCGCCTGATCGTCGAGGGCGCGCGCCTGGTGACCAGCGCGCAGGATGTCCTGGAGGAGCTGGGCCTTTGTGCGGCTGCAGCGTCGGCCGCCTCGCCTTTGGCCCCCGCCAAGCCGGCGACTGATCCGGCCGATGCGGCCTTGCTGCAGGCCCTGGGCTTTGAGCCGGTGGCCTTCGATGCCCTGCAACTGCGCTGCGGCTGGCCGACCGACCGCTTGCAGGCGCGGCTCTTCGAGCTGGAGTTGCAGGGGCAGCTGGCTCACTTGCCCGGTGGCTGGTGGCAGCGCCTCGTGTCTGCTTGAGGTGTGCGCCCCGCCGCTTGTCTTGCGGGGCGTGCTGCTGGCGCAGGGCCTGACCGTCAGGGGCTTGTCACAGGCCCCCAGGCCTGGGGTATATTGGGGCCATGTTCGAGGTGTTGGTCTACGTGTATGAGAACTACTGGCAAGGCGATGCCTGTCCTGAAGCTCCCCAACTCGGACGCAAGCTCAGTGCAGCGGGCTTTGAGGCCGAGGAAATTGAGGCCGCTCTGATCTGGCTCGATGGCCTGCAATTGGCCGCGCAGACCAGCCGCCTGTGCAGCCCTGACGAGGGTCGATCGGGCTCCTGTGCGTTGCCGCAGTCGTTGGGCAGCTTGCGCGTCTTTTCGCCGCTTGAGTGTCAGCAGCTTGGCCCCGAGGCACTGGGCTTTCTGACCTTCCTCGAGGGGGCCGGCGTGCTGCCCTCTTCCATGCGCGAGATCGTCGTCGACCGCGCCATGGCCGCCACCAGCGAGCCCTTGTCCATTGATGATTTCAAGATCATCGTGCTCATGGTGTACTGGAGCTTGGGCGAAGAGCCCGACGCGTTGGTGCTCGACGAGCTGTGCGACGACAGCCAGGAGCGGCTGGCGCACTGAGTGCGCCAGCGCCTTTCAGACCACCGCGCCCGCGTTGGGATCGTTCGGATCCTGGCCGTCCTTGCGTGAAGAGGCCTTGATCAGGTCTTCGCGCTGCAGACCCAGCCACATGGCCACGGCCGCTGCAACAAAGACCGAGGAGTAAATGCCAAAGCAGATGCCGATGGTCAGCGCCAGCGCAAAGTAAAACAGGGTCGGTCCGCCAAAGAGCAGCATCGACAGCACCATGATCTGGGTCGAGCCGTGGGTGATGATGGTGCGGCTGATGGTGGAGGTGATGGCGTTGTCGATGATTTCGACCGTGTTCATCTTGCGGTAGCGCCTGAAGTTCTCGCGGATCCGGTCAAAGATCACCACCGACTCGTTGACCGAATAGCCCAGCACCGCCAGCACCGCAGCCAGCACGGCCAGCGAGAACTCCCACTGGAAAAAAGCAAAGAAGCCCAGAATGATCACCACATCGTGCAGGTTGGCGATGATGGCTGAAACCGCAAACTTCCATTCGAAGCGGAAAGCCAGGTAGATCATGATGCCCACCACCACCATGGCCAAGGCCTTGAGTCCGTCGGCGGCCAGCTCGTCACCAATCTGCGGCCCGACGAATTCGGTGCGTCGCAAGGTGACGCTGGCGTCGGAGGCCCGCAGCGCCTGCATCACCTGCTCGCTTTGCTGGGCGGTGCTGACCCCTTTTTGCGCCGGCAGGCGGATCATCACATCGCGCGCGGTGCCGAAGTTCTGCACCTGCACATCGGTGTAGCCCAGGCTCGATACCGAGCTGCGCACCTTGCCCAGATCAGCAGGCTGGCTGTAGCTCACCTCCATCAGGGTGCCGCCGGTAAATTCGATCGACAGGTGCAGCCCGCGGGTGAACAAGAAGAACACCGCCAGGACAAAGGTGACCAGCGAGATGGCATTGAAGACCTTGGCATGCCGCATGAACGGGATGTCGCGGCCGATCTTGAAGAATTCCATGTGTGCGCTCCGGCGAAATCGGTGGGCTCAGGGCTTGGTGCTGGCGCCAGGCCGCCAGACCGTGCCGATGGAGACGGCCTTGAGCTTTTTCTGCCGGCCGTACCAGAGGTTGACCAGCCCCCGCGAGAAGAACACGGCCGAGACCATGCTGGTCAGGATGCCGATGCAGTGCACCACCGCAAAGCCGCGCACCGGGCCCGAGCCGAAGATCAGCAGGGCCAGGCCGGCGATCAGCGTGGTGATGTTGGAGTCCAGGATGGTGGCCCAGGCGCGGTCGTAGCCGGCATGGATGGCCGCCTGCGGCGCCGCGCCGCCGCGCAGCTCTTCACGAATGCGCTCGTTGATCAGCACGTTTGAGTCAATGGCCATGCCCAGGGCCAGCGCAATGGCCGCCATGCCCGGCAGGGTCAGGGTGGCTTGGAGCATCGACAACACCGCCACCAGCATCAGCAGGTTGACGGCCAGGGCCAGGCCAGAAATCAGGCCAAACAGCATGTAGTAGGCGGCCATGAAGATCACGATGGCCACAAAGCCCCAGGTGACGCTGTTAAAGCCTTTGGCAATATTCTCCGCGCCCAGGCTCGGGCCGATGGTGCGCTCTTCAATGATCTCCATCGGCGCGGCCAGGGAACCGGCGCGCAGCAGCAGCGCCAGATCGTTGGCCTCGACCGTGGTCATGGAGCCTGAAATCTGGAAGCGGTTGCCCAGTTCGCCCTGGATCACCGGCGCCGTGAGCACCTCGCCCCGCCCTTTTTCGAAAAGCACGATGGCCATGCGTTTCTTCAGGTTCTCGCGGCTGACGTCGCGCATGATGCGCCCGCCCTTGGCATCGACCGTCAGGTCCACCTTGGGCTGCTGGGTCTGCGAATCGAAGCCGGGCTGCGCGTCGGTCAGGCTCTCGCCGGTGAGTTCGACCTTCTTTTTGAGGATGATGGGGCGACCTTCCCGATCCAGAAATTTCTCGGAATTGAAGGGCACCAGGCCCCCGCCGATCTCGGCCGCGCGCGCTTCGGCGCTTTCATCGACCAGGCGCATCTCCAGAGTGGCGGTGCGCCCCAAGATGTCTTTGGCCTTGGCGGTGTCCTGTACGCCCGGCAGCTGCACCACGATGCGGTCCGGGCCCTGCTGCTGAATCACCGGCTCGGCCACGCCCAGTTCGTTGATGCGGTTGTGCAGCGTGGTGATGTTTTGCTTGAGGGCCTGATCCTGCACCTTGCGGATGGCCTCGGGCCGGATCGTGGCCACCAGGCGGATCTTGCCGCCGTCGGGCGTGGCGCGCCCCTGCAGATCGGCGAACTGGTCGGCCAGCATCCGTTGCACCGCTTCGGCCGTGGCTTCGTCGGGCAGTCGCATCTGCACCGAGTTGCCTTCACGGATCAGGTCCTCGTAGCGCAGGCTTTTCTCGCGCAGGGCCAGGCGCAGATCGCCGGCTAGGGAGTCGGCCCGCTTGGTCAGCGCCGCCTGCATGTCCACCTGCAGCATGAAGTGCACCCCGCCGCGCAGGTCCAGGCCGAGGTACATCGGCATGGCATGGATGCTGCGCAACCAGGCCGGTGAGCGCGACACCAGGTTCAGGGCCACGATGAAGGGGGGGTTGGCCGGATCGGGGATCAGGGCCTTCTGCAGGGCGTCCTTGGCCTTGAGCTGGTTGTCGGCATTGTCAAACCGCGCCCGCACCGAGTTGCCGTCGAGCACCACCTCTTGGGCCTGCACGCCGGCGGCCTTGAGCACCTCCTGCACCCGGTTGACCGTGCCCTCGTCGATCTTGGTCATGGCCTTGAGGCTGGAGACCTGAACGGCCGGCGCTTCGCCAAAGAAATTGGGCAGGGTGTAGAGCGCCGCAATCACCAGCGTGACGGCAAGCACCAGATATTTCCAGATCGGGTAGCGGTTCATGGCAGCTCTGTGCGTGGTTGGGGCCCACCCGGCCCCAGAGGAGGAGGCCGGCCCAGGCGGCTGGCCGTCCCGGCGCCAGCCGGGGCTTATTTCATGGTGCCTTTGGGCAGCACCTGCACCACCGAGGCGCGCTGCATCTGCACCTCGACACCCTGGCTCAGCTCGACCCCGATGAAGGCGTCGTCGATGCGGCTGACGCGACCGATCAGGCCGCCGGCGGTCACCACCTCATCGCCCTTGGCCAGGGCTTCGATCATGGCCCGGTGCTCCTTTTGCTTTTTCATCTGGGGCCGGATCATGACGAAGTACAGCACCACAAACATCAGCAGCAGCGGCAGCATGCTCGCTAGCGAGGACATCATGTCGCCCCCGGCGGCAGCAGGAGCAGTCTGGGCAAAGGCAGAAGAAATAAACACGGGAGGCTCTCCAAGGATGAGGGGCGCCGCTGGGATCAAGGCGGACGACGAGGCCCAGGATGAGGTCGAACCCCGCCCCGGACGCGAGCCGCGCATTGTATGCGTCTGCCCCCCGCCTGGGCCGCGTTGAGCCCCATGCAGGCCCGTGCCGGGCAGGGGCTTGCCTGGCTCAGCGCGGCCAGAGGACCCACATCTGCAGGGGCTGCCGGATCCGGGCGGCCCACTGTCCGGCTTCGGGGCCGGTGCCGGCAAAGTAGTCGGCCCGCACGGCGCCTACGATGGCGCTGCCGGTGTCCTGTGCCATGACCAGCCGGGCCAGCTGGGCCGCTGGCCCCCGTGACACCAGCCAGACCGGTGCGCCGTAGGGGATGCTGCCGGGGTCGACCGCGATCGAGCGGCCGGCGCTCAAGGGCACGCCTTGGGCGCCCCGGGGTCCTTCGCCGACCTCGTGGAGGGCCTCTTCCCGGAAGAACACGTAGCGCGGGTTGCTCCACAGCAAGGCCGGGACGCGCTGCGGGTTCTGCGCGGCCCAGGCTTTGGTCGCCTCGGGCCACGGGTGGATGCGCTGCACGCCCTGGTCGAGCAGCCACTGGTTGATGCTGCGGTAGGGCTGGTCGTTGGAGCCGGCAAAGGCCACCCGCACCTGCCGCTGCGAGCCGTCGGCCTCGGTCACCAGCAGACGGCCCGAACCCTGGATGTGCAGCAGCATGGCATCGATCGGGTCGGCCAGCCAGGCGATCTCGCGGCCGCGCAAGGCGCTCTGCGCCGCGGGCAGGCTGTCGATCTCCTGTCGGGTGAACCAGGGTTTGTGGCGACCCAGATCGGCCGGCGGGCTGTACAGCGGCACCCGATGCCGGGCATCGCTGTGGCGACGCGCCGACAAGATCGGCTCAAAGTAGCTGGTAAGCAAGCCCTCACTTGTTCCGTCAAGCGCTTGCACGCGATAGGGCTGGAGGGTCTTGAGCATCCATTGCCGCTGCGTTTGTGGGTCGGCCTGGGCCAGCTCCCGGATCTGTGGGCACAGGGGGGCAAAGGCGGGGTGGGGCCGGCGGCAGCTTTGCAGTTGGGCCTGCCAGACTTGCTCGATCGGGTCGTCGGCCCAGCCGGGCAGATCGGACCAGGGGACCGGGACCCACAGGCTTTTGCCGCGCTGGATGGCGGGGCCGGCGGCCTGTGCGTCCGCAGTGGCCTGGGCCGGCGTATCGGGGCCTGCCGGGGCCGCTTGCGGGGCGACGGCTGGCCCCGATGCGGCCTGCGTCTGGGGCAGTGGCGGCGGCACGACCACCGTGCTGCAAGACACCAGGGCTGCTGCAAGGGCAAGGACGCTGACGATAATCCGATTCATTTCTTTGCTTGATCGAGTTCTTCGGCCATGACCCTGCTGCTGCTTGAAGCCCTGCTGGCCCTGGTGCTGCTGGTGTTTATTGTCTGGTGGACCATGTTTTCCGGCCGTCCCGGGGGTGAGCGGCCCACCGATCAGCCCGGCCGTGACCGCGAGCCCTGAGGCCGCGCCGGCCCCTAGTCCTTGCCCGGTGCGCGCAGCAGGTTGGCCAGCTCAACCGCTGATTTGACCGCCATCTTGTCAAACACGCGGGCCCGGTGAACCTCCACGGTGCGCACGCTGATGGTCAGCTCGTCGGCGATCTGCTTGTTGGCCAGGCCGGCGATCACGCGCTGCAGGATTTCACGTTCGCGCTCCGTCAGGGTGTCCAGCCGGACCTGAACATCGCGGCGCTGCTGCCGCGCGGTCAGCCCGGCGGCCGATAGCGCCAAGGCTTGTTCAATTCGGTCGACCAGGGCGTTGTCAGAGAAAGGCTTTTCGAAGAAGTCGAAGGCGCCTCGCTTGACCGCATCGACGGCGGTCGGCACGTCGGCATGGCCGGTCAGAAAGATGACCGGCAGGGTCGGCAGCAGGCTTTGTCGAGCCATTCGGTCAAACAGGGCCAGACCGCTGAGTGCGCCCATGCGCACATCGAGCAGCGCGCAAGAGGGCTCGCGCACTTCAAAGCCCGGCTTGGCCAGATGGGCTGCGAAGGCTTCAGCGGAATCGAAGAGTTCGCTGTGGAGGCGCCGCGAACGCAGCAGCCAGGCCAGCGCATCGCGTACGCCGGCATCGTCGTCGATCACATAGACCGTGGCATCAAGGGGTCGTTTCATGGGGCGGCAAGGTCGGGGCCTGAAGGGTGGGCGGGCAAGGTGAATCGAAAGGTGGTGCCTTGCGGCGGGTTGGGCTCGAAGTGCAGCAGGCCGCCGTGTTGTTCTACCACGGTGCGGCACAGACTCAGGCCCAGCCCCATGCCCTCTTCTTTGGTGGTGAAGAAGGGGGTGAACAGTTGCTGCGCCACCTCCTGGCTGATACCGTGCCCGCAGTCGCTGACGGAAAACTCGACCCAGCCCTTGGGGTCTGTGGGTGCTGGCCGCACGTGCAGCCCGAGCTGACGCGCCGGTGCGTCGGCCGGCACGCCCTGCATGGCCTGCATGCCGTTGCGCGCCAGGTTCAGCAGCACTTGCTCAACCATGGTGCGGTCACAGACTGCTTCAGGCGTGTCCGGGGCCAGATCGAGCAGCACCTCGATGCCCAGCTTGCGAGCTTGTAGACCCACCAGTGGCATCACCGCCTCGATCAGGTCTCTGGGCGACACCGCCTCTCGGCGCTGGTCTCTGCGCCTGACGAAATCGTGCACGCTGCGGATCACCCGTCCGGCGCGCTCGGCTTGCTGGGCAATGCGCTGCAGGGCCTGCATCAGGTCGGCCTGCAGACCCACGGGCACCGCGCTGGCGCCCGCGGATGCCGGTGCGGCGTCTTGCATGAGATTGATCGATCCATTGGCGTAGCTGGAGATGGCGGCCAAAGGTTGATTGAGTTCGTGGCTGAGCAGGGAGGCCATCTCACCGACCATGGCCAGGCGGGCCGCTGCCTGCAGCCGGTCCTGGCTGGCCCGCGAGATGTCTTCAGCGCGCTTTTGCTCGCTCAGGTCCACCACGGCACTCATCCAGCCGGTGTGTCGTCCTTGGGCGTTGATCAGGGGCGCTTCCATGATGAGCACCGGAAAGCGTGTGCCGTCGCTGCGCATGAAGACGGATTCCACGCCGCCTCGCAGCGATGCAATGTTGTTGTGCCGGTCCTGCTGCCTGGCTTTGTACGCCGGCGCGAGTTCCGGCGGCCAATAAGGCGCCGGGTCACCTTGCTGCAGCAAGTGCTGCGCCTCAAAACCGACCATCCTGCAGAAGGCCGGATTGACGTAGGTGATGTTGCCTTGCAGGTCGCGGGCCCGCAGGCCGGTGCTCAGTGAATCCTCCATCGCCTTGCGAAAGGCCAGCGCCTCCGCCAACTCGCTTTCAACCCGCTGCCGTCGCCGCATGTCCAGCACCAGCAGCATCAGCACCAGCGCCAGCGCCAGCGCCATGGTGCTGACCAGGGCGCTGAGCGGGTTGGGAAACAGGGCAGAGGTACCGTGCAGGGTGTCGAGCCGCAGCACCAGGGTGTTGCCCGTGAGGTCCAGCAGCGACTGCGCGGTGTAGAGCCGCAGGCCGTCGGCCAGTTGGCCATACAGGGCCAGCCGCGTGCCGTCAGGGTCGGTAAAGGCCAGGGTGTAGCCGCGCGGCAATTGGGGCCCGACCATCTCAGCGAGGATGTCGCCCAGCGAGTAGGTGGCCACGGTGTAGCCGGTCAGGGCACCCGCTGTCTGGTGCGCAATGCACAGGTCCATCAGTTCGAGCCCGCGGCCATCGGCCTGCGGCAGGAAATAGCTGCTGGAAAAGGCGGGGCTGTTAAAGCGCTGGGCGGCGCTACAGGCCAGGCTGACGTCAGCCTGGCTTTGGCTGCGCGCCATCGGGTTGAAGACGCTCGGTCTGGTCGGTGTGTCCTGGCTCAGCTTGAGCTGCAGCTGCTCGTTGCGCCATTCGATACGCACGATTTCCCGGCGTTGCTGCATCAAGTCGGCGCTTTGTGTCTGCCATGGCGCGGGCCGATCGATGGGCAAGGCCTGCAAGGCGCGCAGGTTGCGGCCCAGTCCGTTACGCACATCGCTGGCCAGTGCGCTGGCCTGTGCATCGAGCCGGTCTTGCACGGCACTGGCCTCGTAGCGACCGGTCAGGAAGGCCAGCAGGCCCAGCAGGCCCGCCAGCAGCGCGACCAGCAGGCTCCACAGCACCCAGCGGTTGCGCAGATGAGGTATCAACGCCAAGACGCGGGCCCGGCGCAGGGATTTTGAGCCAATCGGCGCCGACGTCCTGCCGCTGTCCGGAGCTTGGGTGGTAACGCTGGCGCTCATCGCAGCACCCGATGCTCCAGGGCCGGCAGCTGCCGTCGGCGCTGCTGCAGGGCGGCCACCGTCAATTCGGCCAGCACCACGCCGGCGCCTTCGGGACGTACGGCCAGCACCTGCCCCCAGGGGTCGATCAACATGCTGTGGCCCCAGGTGCGGCGGCCGTTGTCGTGTCGGCCGCCCTGCGCAGCGGCGGCGACGAAGGCCAAGTTTTCGATCGCCCGGGCGCGCAGCAACACCTCCCAATGCGCCTGGCCGGTGGTGTGGGTGAAGGCGCTGGGCACCAGCAGCACATCGTGTTGCTGTTGTCGGAACAACTCGGGAAAACGCAGGTCGTAGCAGATGCTCAGGCCAACGCGCCAGCGGTGGCCGTCGCGCGAGGGCAGCTCGAAGCTGGCGCTGGAGGGGCCGGCTTGGAGCGTTCGGCCCTCGTCGTAGCTCTCGCCGTCACCCGAGAAACGGAACAGGTGCATCTTGTCGTAGCGGGCGGCCTGGCGACCCTGAGGGTCAAAGACCAGGGTGCTGTTGCGGACCTTGCCGGGCTCATCGGTGCTCAGCGGCACGGTGCCACCGGCCAGCCACAAACCGTGCCGGCAGGCCTGTTCGCTCAGGAAGTCCTGCAGCGGACCGCTGCCGGCCGGTTCGGCCAACGCCAGCTTGTCGGTCTCATGATGACCGAGCAGGCAGAAATATTCGGGCAGCAGCGCCAGTTCGGCGCCCTCGCCAGCGGCTTGGGCCAGGGCGCCTGCGGCCGTCTGCAAATTGGCCTTCACATCGGCGCTGGAGACCATCTGAATGGCAGCAACTTGCATGGTTGGCTCAAGGCGGCGTGCTGCCGCCAGCGCTCGGGGCCGGCTTGCGCGGTATGCGCTCGATCACGGGATCGGCCCAGGTGCCGCGCACCATGAACTCCTGGGTGTTGGCCTCATTGAGCGGGCGCCGCAGCAGCCATTGCGCGATGAAGGTGCTCAAGCCCAGCACCGGGTTGACCGCCGAGGCCAGCAGCGATGCGGTGCCGGCGTTGATCTCGGGGATCACCACCACCCGCAGGTCCTGCGTCTCGCGGGTGATGTCGGCCGAGCCGGCCATCAGCACGGCCGCGTTGACCCCTTTCATGCGCAAGCTGTCGGTGCGGGCCACGCCTTGCTCGATGGTGATTTCACCGCGCACCCAGTCAAAGGAAAAGCCGTCGCTGAACACATCCCTGAAGTCCAGGGTCAGGCGGCGGGGCAGCGACTGCAGGTTGAGCACGCCCAGCAACTTGGCGGCCCCCGGTTCGACCTTGAGAAATTGGCCCGCCTCAATGTCCACCATGAATTGCCCCTGCAGGGTCGAGGTGCTGAAGGCCAGCGGGGATCCGCTCCAGCCTATGCGTCCCTCGAGCTTGCCCTTGCCACGTCGCACCGCCCCCTCCAGCCCCATGCGCTTGAGCAACTCGCCGGAGTCCTCAATATCCAGCCCGAAATTGAGCTGCGTCACGCGCGGCGCGTTGGGCCGTGCGCCCGGCAGGGCGGCCCAGTTGCCGGTGGCGGTGAGCTTGGCTTCAGGCACACCCAGGCTGAGCTTGGACAGGCGCCATTCGCGCGCGCCAGCAGCCGCACCCGCGCTGCGATTGAGGGCCTCGACCTCCAGCCGTCCGAGCTTGCGCCCGCGCAGCTCCAGATCGTCCACCACAATGTCGAGGGCAGGAATGCTGCTGGGCTGGTTGTCCAGCAGGGCCTCGACATTGCTGGTGGTGCTGGGGCTCAGGGCCAGCCGCGCCAAGCGCGCGTAGACGCGTCCGGCCCCGGCGTTGCTGGCGGGCCGGTACTCTCCGTAGCCGCTGAGCTCCGAGGCGTTGATGTTGGCCCGCCAGGTCGAGCCTTCCCGGGAGGCGCCGATCACCACTTGCTGCAGGGTGTGACCCTGGGTGCGCAGCTGCTCAGCGCGCAGTGCCAGCAGGCTGGGCATGTAGCCGTTCGTGGGGCCCGCCGCAGCTTCCGTTCGGCCCAGGCCGGTGAGGAATTTGTCCCAGCTGTCGAGGTCGAGGCTGGGCAGTTCGATCAGAGCGCGGACCGGGCCGGCCGCGACCTCGCTGGCCGGCGCGCCCACGGTCAGCTCGCCGCCGAGGATCAGCGCTGAGCTCGCGCTGACATCGCGCAGGTAGCTCGCGTGCAGCCCGTGGCCCAGGCCAGGCAGGGGGCCAAGTTGCAGCGTGATGCGGTCCTGCGGCTTTCGATCGGCGGCCAGGCTGCCCAGGATCATGCTGCGCTCGATGCGCAGCGGCCACTCGGCGGCCGCTGGCTTGCTCAGCGGGGCCGGCAAGCTCAGGGCCAGGCCCTGCAGCTTGGACTGCAGATTCATTTCGAGCCAGCCCTGGCGCAGCCCCAGGTTGGCACTGAAGCTGGTGCTGCCGCTGGCGCTGCGGGCCCAATCGGCCAGCGCCGGGATCTGACGCATTTGCTGCAGGGCTTCGGCGGTCAATTGCCCCTGGACCCTGAGCTGGGCTTCCGGCTCAGAGGCATCGCGGCTTCTGGTTTTCAAGCCGCCTTCGAATTTGAGATCGCCGCCCAGGACGCGCCCCTGCGCGCTGGTGACCTGCAGGCTGTTCTGGGTAAATTGCAGGTTGGCCCGCACCTGGCTGATCGTCGGCAGGTCGGCGGCCAGCCGCAGTTCGTTGTCGGCCAGCAGCAGTTTGCCCTGCACGGTCGATGTGCCCAGCTCGTTCAAGGGCAGGCTCAAGCGCAGCTGCCACTCGGCCAGGCCGCTGCCGCTGGCCGTACCCAGCACCCCGCCGGTGAGCGTCGACAGCGGCGAGGTCTGAACCAGTTGGAGGGCCTGCGCCAGCGGCCCGCGCACATCACCGTTGACCTCGACGACCGATTGCGGGCCGAGCTCAGCGATGCGCGCCTGCACCTTGCTCAGGTTCAGCCCGGGCAGGCCGGCGACCTGGGCGCTGGCCTGGCTCAACTGCAGGCTGTTGCGGCTGATCTGCAAGTCGGCCTCCAGGCGTTCGAGCGCGGGCCATGGCTTGCCCCCGGTGCTCAGCGAGGGGGGCGCATACGCAAAACGGGCATTGCGGATCTTCCCGGCCATCAGGAATTCGCCGTCGGCTGCTTGCCGGAATGGAAATCGGTCGAGCGGCCCCTTGACCTTGACGCGCACATCGGCCAGCTGCGCTTGCGTCACCGCCTCCTGCAAGTACCGGCGGGTGGCTTCGGACACGGTCAGTGGCAGGTAGCGGTACACGCGCGCGCCATTGGCCTGACTGATCTGCCCTTGCAGATCGAGCTCGCCCAGGCCTTCGCCCTGGCGCCGCCAGCTGCCTTGGAACTGCGCCCGTGCGTCGTTGTTTTGCCAGCGACCCTGCTCGAACTCCAGCTGCAGGCCCCCGGGGCCCTGCCGAAACGTCAGGACCGCGGCCAGCTGCTCCAGATCAATCCGCGGCTCGGCCAGCCAGCCCGGCAGCTCCAGCCAGCCGCGATCGATCTGCAGCTTGGCCTGGCCGCTGTCCTGTCCCTTGTCGCGTTTCCACTGGAAATCGAGTTGGGCCCCCTGCACCCCGGGGCGGCCCGTCCCGCCTGCCGGCCCTGGCGCTTGCGCGGCCAGCGCCAGATCCTGCACCCGACCGCGGGCCTGGGCCTGCTCGGGCTGGTCCAGCGGACCTTGCCAGCTCAGCTGCAACTCCTGAACCTGGCCCCTGGGTTGCAGGCTGCGCAGTTGATCGTGCAGGGGCGCCGGCAGGGGCAGTCGCTGCGCCAGGGTGGCCAGCGAGGCCAGGTCGATCTGGTCGGCCTCGACCTGGTGCCGGACGGCCGCGCCCTGGGTGGCCGCCTGTTCGGCCCATTTCAAAGAGCCGGCAGTCCAGCGCATGCCGTCGGCGCCTTGGAGGTCCAGGGCTTCAGCGCGGGCCTGCATGCCGCGCTCCATTTGCTGCCAGCCCAGGCGGCCTTGGACGGTCTTGAGTTCCAGCCTGGGGAGCTTGGGGCCCAGCTGCGCCCGCACGTTTTCCAGCTGTACATCAGCCAGCGCCCCGACGATCTGGCCCTTTTGGACATCGGCCCAGGTGCGCAGTGCCCCGCGCCCCTGTTCGATCTCCAGCCCAGCCAGCCGGCCATAGGCCTGCAGCGGGCCGGCTTCGATGCGCGCGAATTCGGCATACAGCTCCCCGCTCCAGAGCCGCCAATGGCCTGCCCCACCGGACAGCAGGGGTTGGCGCAGCATGCCGCGCAGGCTGAAGCGGTCGCCCCACTGGGCCTGCGGCGTCGCATCCAGGCGCATGTGGTGGCGCTGGCCGCTGTTGCGCATGACCCAGTCGACGTCGGTGAGCTTCATGTCGATGCCCTGCTGCTCATCGTGCCAGTGCACGGTGCCGCCGAGCAGGGCCCACTCGGCCTGGGCAAACAGCCAGTCCAGTGCGGGCTGCATGTCGACCTTGGGTTCGGCGCTCACGTCGATGCCGGCCAACACAAAGCGGCCGTCGGCGGTGCGGCGCAGCTCCAGCTCCGCGCCTTCGATGATCAGCTGCTCGAGCCCGAGCTTGATGGCCGAGCGCGGCGAGAGCGCCACCACCACCTTGGGCAACTGCAGGGCGACCCGGCCCTGGGCGTCGAGCAGGCGCACCTGTTGCAGTTCGAAGGCCGGGATCAGCCCGACCGAGCGGGCCTGCAGGGCGCCGATTTCAAGATTCAGGCCCGTGCTCTTGCGGGCCAGACTTTGCAGCGCCGGGCGAAATTCGTCGATACGCGGCACAATCACCGCGTGAAGCAGGGCCCAACCTAGACCCAGCAGCAGGGCAGACAGAAGCACGAGGACGAGCAGCCACTGTGTGGCCATCGACCACAGCTTCAAGCTCCGCGGCAGGGGCTTTGTTGTCGAGGCGGATTCCGGTTGCATCTGGCCCGGAATTATGACCCTCGTCCGGGGCCGCTTTGTGTAGCCAATCGTCTCCCTATTTGCCCATGTCGCTGCCGCCGCCGGATCTGGCTTCAAGCGCTGACCTTCGCGTCGGCGTTGACCGTTCGGCCGCGCACAGCCGCTTTGTGCAGCGCATCCGTCGCCGTTATGCCCCTTGGCTGGGCTTGCTGGCCGGGGCCGTACCCACGCAGCAGGCCCTGGGACCGGCCTACCAGACGCTTCGGGAGGCCGGCCATGAGGTCGGTGCGGCCCTGCGCATCCTGCGACAGTTGGTGCTCGAGCGCCTGGTGGTGTTGGACGTGCAAACCCCCGCATCGGCGCCGCTGTCGGTGGTCACTGGTGTCATGACCGACCTGGCCGAGTTTGCGCTGGACGTGGCCATGCAAAAGACCGGCGAGGATCTCGATGCCCTGCATGGGCCGCCGCAGCTCGAGGCGGCGTCCGGTGCGCCCGCCCGGCGAGCCTGCATGTGGGTCATTGGCATGGGCAAGCTCGGCGCGCGTGAGCTCAATGTCTCCAGCGACATTGATCTGATTTACGTGTATGACGAGCAAGGCCACACCGCCGGCCGACCCGATGGCCGCGGGGTGATTTCCAACCACGAGTACTTTGCCCTGCAGGTCAAGGCGGTGCAGGCCTTGATCGGCGACGTCACCGAGCATGGCTTTGTCTTTCGGGTCGACCTGGCCCTTCGGCCCAACGGCAATTCGGGTCCGCCAGCGGTTTCCCTGGGAGCCTTGGAGGAGTATTTCCAGGTTCAGGGACGCGAGTGGGAGCGCTTTGCCTGGCTCAAGAGTCGCGTGGTGGCGCCGCGGGCAAGTCGCAGCGACGGCTCCACCGACGGGCTGCGGCAGCTGGTGCTGCCCTTTGTGTTCCGGCGTTATCTGGACTACAACGTGTTCGAGTCCCTGCGCGTGTTGCACCGGCAAATCCGCGATCAGGCGGCCCGACGCGCAGCGGGTCATCCGGAGCGCGCCAATGACGTCAAGCTCTCGCGGGGCGGGATCCGCGAGATCGAATTTACCGTGCAGCTGCTGCAGGTGGTGCGCGGCGGACAGTTTCCCGAATTGCGCACCCGGGCCACGCTCGACGCACTGGGCCGTGTCAGCAAGGCTGGCCTGATGCCGGCCGCCACCGCGCAGGGCCTGGCCCAGGCCTACGACTTTTTGCGGCGGGTCGAGCACCGCATTCAGTACCTCGACGACCAGCAGACCCACGTGCTGCCCACCCAGGACACCGATCTGGCCTGGATGGCGGCCACCCTGGGCTTTGACCATGCGGGGCAACTGCTGGCCGAGCTCGATCGCCACCGGGAGTTCGTGGCCGAGGAGTTTGACAAGTTGCTTGGCGGACACGCCGACTGCGTGGGCTGCCACAAAGGCGGCTCGCAAGCCGCCCCGCAGGACTTTGCGGAGTTGCTGGCGCGAGAAGGGGCCGACTGGCCCGAGGCCTTGCGCCAACGGTTGAGCGCCTGGCAAAGCCATCCCCGGGTGCTGGCTTTGCGCGAGGAGTCGCGCGGGCGTCTGCTGCGTTTGGTGCAGCGCACCGCCTCCTGGTTGGAGGCGGGCCGGGTGACCGAAGGCGGCGCCTTGGGCCTGCTGGACTGGATCGAGCCGCTGCTCAGGCGCGAGAGTTATCTGGCCCTGCTGATGGAGCGGCCGGCGGTGCATGAGCGGCTGCTGCGTTTGCTCGGCGCTGCGCGCTGGCCGGCGCGCTACCTGCTTAGGCATCCGGGTGTGATCGACGAGCTGGCCCACGGCCAGATTTTGCAGCAGCGGTTCGATGCCCAGGCCTTCGTGGCCGAGCTCGATGCCCGCCTGGAGGCCTTGCGCCGCACCGGCGAGGACGATGAGGAGGCCTGTCTGAATTTGCTGCGCCGGGCCCACCACGCGGAGGTGTTTCGCACCCTCGCGCGCGATGTGGAGGGGCGGCTCAGTGTCGAGCAGGTGGCCGATGACCTGAGCGCGCTGGCCGATGCGGTGCTGGCCGTCACCGTTCGCTGGTGCTGGCTGCGCCTGAAGAGCCGTCATCGGCCCGAGCCGCAGCTCGGCGTGATCGCCTATGGCAAGC